>ERZ1739169.142-NODE-142-length-19789-cov-15.862319_pt1 | contig 19789 bp, 17 predicted proteins | sample MGYA00581756_ERZ1739169 | MGnify/ENA primary metagenome ERZ1739169 (study PRJEB40789, sample SAMEA7425667) | Salamandra salamandra | biome: salamander skin | place: Germany | collected 2020-03 | study: cvxcv | reverse complement strand
TCGCGCACGTCCGCCTGCACGGCCAGCGCGCGGTCCGGCGCGGTTGCCGCCAGTTCGCGGGCCGCGGCTTCGCTGTTCAGGTAGTTGATGACGACCCGCGCGCCCTCGCGCAGGAAGGCGCGGGCGATGGCGGCGCCCAGGCCGCGGCTGGCGCCGGTGACGATGACGAGTTGCTGGTTCAGGTCGAGGGTGGGGCTGGGCATGGCGGGAATTCAGTGAATCAATGTTCCGAGCCGCTGTTGAGCATGCGGCTGCGGGCTTTTTCGATATGGGCGCGCATGATGTTGCGGGCGCCCTCGGCGTCCTGTTCGCGGATCAGACGGTAGATCTGGCGGTGTTCGTCGATGGCGGCGCGGGTGCGCTTCCAGGGTTCGCTATGAACCAGGTGGCGCATCATGTTGACGGCATGGCTGACGTCGTACTCCAGCGACTTGAGCACCTGCACGAAGCGCTGGTTGCCGGTGGCCGCCGCGATGGCGCGGTGAAAGCCATAGTCATGATGGTGGGCGATGGCGCCGGCGGCGTCGGCGGCTTCGTAGCCGGCCAGCATGCGGTCCATTTCCAGCAGGTCGTCGTCGGTGCGGCGCAGGGCGGCCAGGTAGGCGCATTCCGGCTCGATCACCATGCGCAGTTCCAGCCCCTCCAGGATATGGCCGACCCGGCGCGCGGGATCGACCGCCGGCATGCCGCCCATCAGGTCGGGCTTGGCGCGCACGTAGCTGCCGGAGCCGCGCACGGATTCGACCAGCTGGTCTTCGCGCAGCCGGTCCAGCGCCTGCCGCACCACCGGGCGCGACACCTCGAACAGCGCCGCCAGTTCCAGTTCGGTGGGCAGCTTGGCGCCCGGCCCGATCTTGCCGGTGGCGATGGCATAGAACAGGCTCTCGTAGACGCGTTCGGCGAAGCGCTCGGCGCGTACGTAGCCCAGGCCGGACGCCACTTCGGCCAGCACGTCCAGCTCGGGCCGCGGGCGGGTGGCCGCGCTCAGCAGCTTGTCCAGTTGCGGATCGCGCACGTTGCTCATGGCGGGGCTCCAACGGCGCGGACGCCGGGTTTGTTATCGGTCATGACAAATCGAACAAGACGCCCTGGCGCGCGCGGCGATGCAAGGGCTTGAAAGCCTAGGGATAACCCCAGTCCGGCCAAAAATATCCTGAAGCTTGGGACGAAAGCTGTCAATTCAATTGACAAGTTGTTGAGGGCTCCCTTACCTTGAATCCATCCCGCAACCGGCCAACCGGCCGCTACTTTACTCCGCACACCGTGACCCAGAAGAACTTTATCGCCAACCAGTGGGTGCCCGCCGCCAGCGGCGAAACCATTCCCGTCCTGAACCCGTCCGATGGCAAGGCCTTCGACGCCATCGCGCGTTCGGGCGAGGAAGACGTGGACCGCGCCGTGGTCGCCGCGCGCGAGGCCTTCGAGGGCGAGTGGGGCCAGATGGCGCCCGCCGCCCGCAGCCGCCTGCTCATGCGCATCGCCTTCGCGCTGCTGGAGCGCCAGGAAGAATTGGCGCAGCTGGAGTCCGCCGACGCCGGCAAGCCGATCAAGCAGGCCCGCGCCGACGCGGCCGCCGTGGCGCGCTATTTCGAGTTCTACGCCGGCGCGGTCGACAAGCTGCATGGCGAGACCATTCCCTACACCCCCGGCTTCACCGTGCTGACCGTGCGCGAGGCGCATGGCGTCACCGGCCACATCGTGCCGTGGAACTATCCGCTGCAGATCTTCGGCCGCAGCGTCGGCGCCGCGCTGGCCGCGGGCAATGCGTGCGTGGTCAAGCCGGCCGAGGACGCCTGCCTGTCGCTGCTCAAGGTGGCCGAGATCGCCGCCGAGGTGGGCCTGCCCGCCGGCGCGCTGAACATCTGCACCGGCTACGGCCACGAGGCCGGCGCCGCCTTGTCGGCGCACCCGGGCATCGACCACATCTCGTTCACCGGCTCGCCGCAGACCGGCAAGATGGTGGCGCACGCCGCCGCCGAGAACCACGTGCCGGTGACGCTGGAACTGGGCGGCAAGTCGCCGCAGATCGTGTTCGACGACGCCGACCTGGACGCCGCCATGCCGGTGCTGCTGGCCGCCATCATCCAGAACGCCGGCCAGACCTGCTCGGCCGGCAGCCGCGTGCTGATCCAGCGCGGCGTCTACGAGAAAGTGCTGGCGCGCCTGGGCGAGGCCTTCTCGGCCACCGTCACCGGCCCGGCCGCGCAGGACCTGGACGTCGGTCCGCTGATCAGCGCCCGCCAGCATGACCGCGTGCGCGGTTTCCTGGCCGAGGCCGAAGCCGAGGGCCTGAAGGTCGCCGCGCGCGGCAAGCTCAAGGACGGCGCGCCCGACAGCGGCTTCTACCAGCCGCCGGTGCTGTTCCGCGACGTGCCGCCCAAGAGCCGCCTGGCGCAGGAGGAGGTGTTCGGTCCGGTGCTGGCCGCGATGGTGTTCGACACCGAGGAAGAAGCGCTGGAGATCGCCAACGGCACGCTCTACGGCCTGGTGGCCGGCGTCTGGACCCGCGACGGCGGCCGCCAGCTGCGCCTGGCGCGCAAGCTGCGCGCCGGCCAGGTGTTCGTCAACAATTACGGCGCCGGCGGCGGCGTGGAACTGCCGTTCGGCGGTTCGCGCCAGTCGGGCTACGGCCGTGAAAAGGGCTTCGAGGCGCTGTACGGCTTCACCACCCTGAAGACCATCGCCATCCGCCACTGATCCGGCGGCGGCCGGGCGTGCCGCCCCGACAGGGGCGGGCGCCCGGTGGCAAAATATCGGTTACCTTTGATGTTTTGCCAGGGGCGTCACGCCCCGTATCCAGGATCAGCATGTTCACCGGTATTGTTCAAGGCACCGCGAAGATCGCGAAAATCGCGGATCGCGAAGGCCTGCGCACGTTCACGCTGGCGTTTCCCGAGGGCTTCTGCCAGGACCTGGCGATCGGCGCCAGCGTCTCGACCGACGGCGTCTGCCTGACGGTCACCGAAATCCTCGACGCCAACCAGGCCACCTTCGATGTCATGCTGCAAAGCCTGGCCATCACCACGCTTGGCAGCTACCAGGAAGGCGACCGCGCCAACGTCGAGCGCGCCGCCAAGGATGGCGCCGAGATCGGCGGCCATCCGCTCTCCGGCCACGTCGATTTCACCTCGGAAGTGGTGATGGTGAAGTCGTCAGACACCAATCGCCTGATGCGCTTCAGTATCCCCGAGGCCTTTCGCAAGTACGTGTTCGCCAAGGGCTACATCGCCATCAACGGCGCCAGCCTGACCGTGTCCGAGGTCAACCGCGCCGAAGGCTGGTTCGAAGTCTGGCTGATCCCCGAGACCCGCCGCATGACGGTGTTCGAGGACAAGCAGGTGGGCGACCACGTCAACATCGAGATCGAGCGCAGCACCCAGGTGGTGGTGGACACGGTACGCGAGACGGTCCAGGAAAGCCTGGGCAAGCTGCAGCCGCTGCTGGAAGCCATCCTTAAGGAAAAAGGGCTGACGCTGGAAGATTTCGTCAGCCCGCAGGGCAAGCTCAAGTAAGCCGGGGCCGTCCGCGCCCCGTCCGCTTCCCGTTCGTGTCCGGACCTGCCGCGCGCCGAGCCGCGTCAGTGCGGGCGGCGCGCTGCCGTCAGAACGAGAACGCCGGCCCCAGCGGCTTGATGCGGATGCCCGGTTGCAGCCGGGTCCAGGGCAGGTCGGCGGGATCGGCCTGCATCGGGCCGGGGGCCTTGGCCACCAGCACCTCGTGCGCGATGGGCTGGAAGTCGGCGCGGAAGTGCACCGAGCTTTTCACCACCAGGATCGCCATCTCCTCGGGCTGCACGCCGCCGACGCGGAACAGGTTGCGGTCCAGCATCTGCGACTTGGTGGCGCTGACCACCACGCGCACGCCGCCCAGCCGCAGGCCGGCCACCGCCTCCAGGTCCACGTCCATGCCGTTCATCATCGGGCCGTCAAAGCGCAGCTTGCCGGATGACAGCGTCTCGACCACGAAGTCGCCTTCGAACGGCGCGTCGCCGGCCACGCCGGACTGCCCGCCCAACCGCAGCCGCACCGTGCTGCCGAGTCCGGCGGCGGTGGCCTGGCGCACCGCCTCGGGGTCATAGAACAGGCCCAGCGCGGCGTTCTGCGCGTTGGCCTGGACCAGCGCGCGCAGCATGCCGGTGGTGTTGGCGTCGCCGCCCGCGCCCGGATTGTCCTGGGTGTCGGCGATGACCACGGGGCGCGAGGCGCCGGCCGCGAGCGCCTGGGCCCGCTTGACCGCATCGGCCGGCGCCAGGAAGTCGGGCGACCATTGCGGTTCCAGTTCCAGCACGCGCTGGTACAGCGCCTCGGTCACGCGCTCGACCGCGTCGGCGTCGGTGCCATAGGCCCACACCACCGGGCCGCATTCGGGGAAATCGGCCGCCGGAAAGCCCGGCGCGAACGAGATCGAGGCCACGCCCGGCGTCTGCTCCAGGCGTTCCAGTTCTTCGTACACGCCCTGTGACGGCTGCAGCATCGTGCACATGCCGTTGATGGGGATCAGGAAGGGCAGGCGGCGTTCGGCCCGCACCCACTTGTCGCCGGCCTCGATGCGCGCGGCCAGCAGGCGCGCGGCATGCTCGCCGGTCACCGCCATGTCCACGTGCGGGTAGGTGCGGAAGGCGGCCAGGCCGTCGGCCTCGCGCAGCATCCGCGCGGTGACGTTGGCGTGCAGGTCCAGGCTGCCGACCACCGGCACGCCGGGGCCGACCAGGGCGCGCACCCGCGCCAGCAGTTCGCCTTCGCCGTCGTCCAGATGCTCGGCCACCATGGCGCCGTGCAGGTCCAGGTAGATGGCGTCGAAGCCGCCGGCGCGCGCCGCGTCGACGATCTCGCCGGCGATGCGTTCGTAGGCGTCGCGGGTGACGTGGGCCGACGGGCTGGCGCCGGCCCAGATCACCGTGCGCACGGTGTGGCCCTGCGCCAGCGCGGCGTTGATGAAGCCGCCGGCGGGGATGTTGACCTCGCGCAGCGCCAGCATGTCCTCGCCGCGCACCATGGCGGGAAAGCCCTCGCCGCGCACGAAGTTCTCATAGGCCGCCTTGGACGGCGCGAAGGTATTGGTCTCGTGCTGGAAGCCAGCCACCAGAATGTGCATGATCGATTCCTTGGAGCGTCAGGCGCGCGCGGGCGCGGATTGGGGAGGACGGTTCACCAGTAGCAGCAGGGCGCCGGCCACCAGCAGGGCGGAGATCGCGTACAGACCGCCGGCCAGGCTGCCGGTGGATTCCTTGATCCAGCCGATGATGGACGGACTGAGGAAACCGCCCAGCAGGCCGATGCTGTTGATCAGCGCGATGCCGCCCGCCGCGGCTTCCCCTTGCAGGTACTGCGACGGAATCGCCCAGAATACCGTGTAGGCGGCCCACATGAAGCCCGTGGCGAGCGTGATGGCCGTCAGGGATAGCGCGAATTGCGTCGGCGCCGCGGTGGCGATGCACAGCGCCACGCCGGCCAGCAGCGCCGGCACCAGCGTGTGCCAGCGGCGCTCGCGCAGGCGGTCGGAGCTGCGCGCGAACCCCAGCATGAAGACCGCCGCGGCCACGTATGGGATCGCCGAGTACAGGCCGATCTGCATGGTGTCCTGCACCCCCGCCAGCTTGAGCAGCGTCGGCAGCCAGAAGCTGACCGCGTAGATGCCGCAGATCAGGCAGAAGTAGGTCAGCGCCATGCCGTAGATGGCCGGGTCGCGCAGCACCTGGGCGAAGGCGTGCTTCTTGTGCGCGCCGCGGCTGTCCAGGTCGGCGGCCAGCAGCGCCTTTTCCTCGGCGCTGAGCCAGCGCGCCTCGGCCGGCTTGTCGTCCAGGTAGCGGAAGGCGATGACGCCCAGCAGCACACAGGGCAGGCCTTCGAGCAGGAACATCCATTGCCAGCCGTCCAGCCCGTGCGCGCCGGAGAAGGCCGTCATGATCCAGGCCGAGACCGGGCCGCCGACGATGCCGCCGATCGGGCCGGCCAGCATCACCACCGCCATGACGCCGGCCATGCGCGATTGCGAGTACCAGTAGGTCAGGTAGAAGATCATGCCGGGGGCGAAGCCGGCCTCGAACACGCCCAGCATGAAGCGCAGGACGTAGAAGCTCCATTCGCCCTGCACGAACAGCATCGAGGCCGAGGTCAGGCCCCACAGCACCATGATGCGGCTGATGGTGCGGCGCGCGCCGATGCGCGTCAGCAGCAGGTTGCTGGGCACCTCGAACATCACGTAGCCGAGAAAGAAGATGCCCGCGCCCAGGCCGTAGACGGCATCCGAGATGCCGATGTCCTGCTGCATCTGCAGCTTGGCGAAGCCGATGTTGATGCGGTCCAGGTAGGCGAACACATAACAGAGCAGCAGGAACGGCAGCAGGCGCCAGGTGATCTTGCGATAAAGCGGAGCCAGGCGCGGATCGGCGCCTGGCGTGGCCTGATGGGGCATTGCGTTGTCTCCTCGCGGGCGGGTCTGCGCCCGCCGCGGTGGTTGGGATGGCGGCGGTCCCCGGGGTGGGTCCGCGCGGCGTCCATATTGCGAGCACGCAGTGTTCGAAACAATGACCTGGGTGATAAATTATCGTTGCCTTCAGGGCAACGGAAAACAAAGGGGGGAGCGATGGCCGAAATCAGCCAGACGCGGCTGAAGTACTTCAATGAGGTCGTGGCCTGTGGCTCGATCCGCGGCGCGGCCGACAAGCTCGGCACCGCGCCGTCGGTCATCAGCCGCCAGATCCAGCTGCTGGAAAAGGAACTGGGCGTTGCGCTGTTCGAGCGCCGCGCGCGCGGGCTGACGCCGACCGAGGCCGCCGACATGCTGCTCGAATACCACCGCGCCTGCCGCGCGCAGCAGGAGCACCTGAACACGCGCCTGCAGGAGCTGCGCGGCATGCGGCGCGGCAACGTCCACCTGATGATCAGCGAGGGCTTCATCGACAGCCTGATGGAGCACGTGGTCGGGCCGTTCTGCATCGAGCATCCGCGCATCAACGTCAGCGTCAATGTCGGCTCGGTCAACGAGGTGGTCGAGGCGGTGGCCACGGATGCCGCGCACATCGGCCTGGCCTACAACCCGCCGGTCGATCCGCGGCTGCGCTGCCGCGCCAGCCGCAAGCATCCGGTCTGCCTGCTGGCGCTGCCGGATCACGCGCTGGCGCGGCGCCGCGCGCCGCTGACGATTGCCGACATCCTGCCGTATCCGTTCGCGCTGATGTCCGCGCCCTATGGCTTGCGCCAGGCGGTCGACCTGCTGGAATTCACCGAACGCATCCATCTCACGCCCAGCCTGACCACCAACTCGCTGCGCGTGCTCAAGCAATACGCGATCAGCGGCGCCGGCGTGACGCTGATGCCGAACCTGGGCGTGCACCACGAATTGGCCAGCGGCGAACTGGTGGCGCTGCCGATCGCGCATCCGATCCTGAGCGCGCCCGAGTGCCAGATGCTGCTGCGGCTGGGGCGGCCGTTGTCGTCGGCGGCCAACGAGGTGGCGCGGCGCATCGAACAGCGCCTGCCGGCGTTCGCGGCGCCCTGATGGCGGCATGTGTCCGCAAGGGGCGGCGCGCAATGCCGGCCGGGCCCGGCTAAGGGCGGATTTCGTTACGAATGGCGCCGGATGATTCTTTGAAGTTCCAGCATTCATGCGCTTTTTCAGGCATTTTTCTGCTGTAGGTCAATGAACAAGCCATTCTTCCCATGGAATCGCCATGTAATGGGCGTTTCAGGGCAATGTCAGCTACAATGGCAGCACTTTCGGAGGTTTCTATGTCGGTAATATCCGATATCAAAATACGCCCCCTGGAGCGCGGCGACCTGCACTTCGTGCACAAGATCAACAATAACGACGTCATCATGCGTTATTGGTTCGAAGAGCCTTACGAGGCCTACGACGAACTGGTCGCCCTCTATGACCGCCACTTGCACGACCAGAACGAGCGGCGTTTCATCATCGAGCACGACACCGGCCAGCCGGCCGGCCTGGTGGAACTGGTGGAAATCGACTACATCCACCGTCGCGCCGAATTCCAGATCATCATCGCGCCCAGCTACCAGGGCCGCGGCTACGCCAAGGCCGCCACCCGCATCGCGGTGGGCTACGCCTTCCGCGTGCTGAACCTGCACAAGGTCTACCTGGTGGTGGACAAGGACAACCGCGCCGCCGTGCACATTTACGAGCGCTGCGGCTTCCAGATCGAAGGGCTGCTCAAGGAAGAGTTTTTTTCCAACGGCACCTATCGCGACGCCTACCGCATGGCGCTGCTGCAGCACGACCATCTGCGCGACGTCGGCCCGGGCGCGCCGGACGCGCCGGTGCTGCGCGACTGGCCGCAGGAAGAGCAGACGGGCTGAGGGACGGCGTGACGATGAAAAAACGCCCCCACGCCGCGCCTTCGGCTTGCTGCCCCCCAGGGGGGCGTTTTTCATCTTGAGGCGGCTCGGCGATGAAAATATGCCCCCACGCCGCGCCTTCGGCTTGCTGCCCCCCAGGGGGGCGTTTTCATCTTGAGGCGGCTCGGCGATGAAAAAACGCCCCCGGGGAGAATTCCCCGGGGGCGTTTTCACGTCATGGCACCGGTGGTTCAGGCCGTCTGCGGCGCGGCCCGCAGCAGCCGCAAGCCGTTGGCCACCACCAGCAGGCTGGCGCCGACGTCGGCGAACACCGCCATCCACAGCGTGGCGTTGCCGGTCATCGCCAGGGCCAGGAACACGGCCTTGATGCCCAGCGCCAGCGCGATGTTCTGGATCAGCACGCTGTGGGTGGCGCGCGACAGGCGCAGGAAGGTGCCGATCTTGCGCAGGTCGTCGTCCATCAGCGCCACGTCGGCTGTTTCGATGGCGGTGCCGGTGCCGGCCGCGCCCATGGCGAAGCCGATGTCGGCGCGGGCCAGGGCCGGGGCGTCGTTGATGCCGTCGCCGACCATGCCGACCTTGCCGGCGGGCGCCAGCTTGCTCTCGATCGCGGCCAGCTTGTCTTCGGGCAACTGGTCGCCGCGCGCTTCGTCGATGCCGACCTGGCGCGCGATGGCCTGCGCCGTGGGCGTGTTGTCGCCCGTCAGCATCAGGGTGCGCACGCCCAGCGCGTGCAAGTCGGCGATGGCGGCCGCGCTGGTGGGCTTGACCGTGTCGGCCACCGCCGCCAGCGCCAGCACGCGCTGGCCGTCGCTGAGCGCGATGGCGCTCTTGCCCTGCTGTTCCAGTTCGTCGAAGCGGGCTTCCAGCTTGGGGTCGGACACGCCCAGTTCCCGCATCAGGCGGCGGTTGCCCAGCTGGAACGCCACGCCGTCCACCTTGCCGCTGACGCCGCGGCCGGGCAGGGCGGTGAAGTCGTCCACGTCCAGCAGCGCTTTGCCGGCATCGCGGGCGGCGTTGGCCACGGCCAGCGAGACCGGGTGGTCGGAGCGGGCCGCCAGGCTGGCGGCGACCAGCGCCGCGGGTTGGCGCGTCAGGTCGGAGACGTCCCAGTCCTGCAGGTCGGTCTGCACCGGCTTGCCGTGGGTCAGCGTGCCGGTCTTGTCCAGCGCCAGCCACTTCAGGTTGCGGCCTTCTTCCAGGTACACGCCGCCCTTGACCAGGATGCCGCGGCGCGAGGCCGCCGTCAGGCCGCTGACGATGCTGACCGGCGTGGAGATCACCAGGGCGCAGGGGCAGGCGATGATCAGCAGCGCCAGCGCGCGGTAGATCGCGTCGAACCAGGGCTGGCTCCACAGCAGCGGCGGCAGGACCGCCACCAGCACGGCCACGCCGACCACCACGGGCGTATAGATGCGCGAGAAGCGGTCGATGAAGCGCTGGGTCGGGGCGCGCGCGCCCTGGGCCTGCTCGACCGCGTGGATGATGCGCGCCAGCGTGGTGTTGCCGGCCGCCGCGGTGACGCGGTAGTCGAACGAGCCGGCCGCGTTGACGGTGGCGGCGTAGACCGGGTCGCCTTCGGCCTTCTCGACCGGCAGGCTTTCGCCGGTGATGGGGGATTGGTCCACCGCCGAACGGCCGCTGACGATGATGCCGTCGGCGGCGATGCGTTCGCCCGGCCGCACGCGGACCACGTCGTCGACCTGCAGTTGCGCCGCCGGCATCGATTGCCAGCTGCCGTCGGCCTGGCGCACGGTGGCGGTTTCGGGCGCCAGGTCGAGCAGGCCGCGGATGGCGTTGCGGGCGCGGTCGAGCGAACGCGCCTCGATCAGTTCGGCGACGTTGAAGAGGAACATCACCATGGCCGCTTCCGGCCATTGTCCGATCAGCACCGCGCCGGTGACGGCGATGCTCATGAGCGCGTTGATGTTGAGGTTGCCGTTGCGCACGGCGATCCAGCCCTTGCGGTAGGTGCTGATGCCGCAGGCGAGGATGGCGGCGACCGCCAGCGCGGCGGTGACGCCCCAGTGCATGCCGGCAAAGTGCGAGGCTTCCGACAGGCCGGCAAGCACGCCGGCGCCGCCGATGGCCCACCAGTTGACGCGCGCGGCGGCCGGCGCCGGGGTGCGCGCGGCGCCTTCGGCCAGCGGTTCGGGCGTCATGCCCAGCGACTTGATGGCGGCGGTGATGCGGTCCAGCGCGCCCTCGGCGTGCACCACCGTCAGGATGCGCTGCATCAGATTGAAGTCCAGCGCGTGCACGCCGTCGACGCTGTCGAGCTTCTTGCGGATCAGCGTTTCCTCGGTCGGGCAGTCCATCTGGCCGATGCGCAGGCGGGCCAGCAACTGGCCCGGGCCGGCCTGCAGCACGGCCGCGCCGCCGGCGGACATCTGGATGTCGCCGGCATCGTGGCCGCAGCAGGGCGAGGCGCCGTGGGCATGCGCCGGCGCGCGGGCATGGCCGTGGCTGTGGTTGTGATCGTGGCCGTGATCGTGATCGTGGTCATGATCGTGGCCATGATCGTGGTCATGGCCGGCGCCTTCGTGGCGATGGCCGTCGGCCGCGGCGGCCTTGCCTTGCGCGGGGCCGCAGCATCCGCCGGCGGCGTGGTCATGCCCGTGGGACGCAGCCGGGGCCTTCGTGCCGCAGCAGGCGTCCGGTTGTCCGGAAGCGGTGGGATCGGTGTGTTTGTTCGTTGCGCAAGACATCGTGGTTGCCTTTTCGTAAGCCGTTGACCGTATTCCACACCTTGGAGTTACTATAGGGTCAACCCCTTAATCCATCGGATGCGTCCGGGAGGCATGATGCGTATCGGCGAATTGGCCACGGCGGCCGGCACCACGGTCGAAACCGTCAGGTATTACGAGAAGGAAGGGCTGCTGCCCGCCCCGGAGCGCGGCCTGAACAACTACCGCAGCTACGGCCAGACCCACCTGGAGCGGCTGCGGCTGATCCGCAACTGCCGCGCCCTGGACATGACCCAGGACGAGATCCGCGCCATCCTGTCGCTGGCGGACAATCACCAGACTGGATGCGGCCCTATTAATGAACTGTTCGACGAGCACATTTCCCACGTGGACGAGCGCATCGCCGAGCTGACCCAGTTGAAGACGCAATTGACCGATCTGCGCCAGCGCTGCCTGTCGGCGCGGCCGGATACGGAAGATTGCGGCATCCTGCACGGCCTGTCGGAAATGCAGGTCGAGGAACGCCAGGAGCGCCATACCCACCTGGGTTGACGCCGCCAGTCGCCATGCGCCGGGCAGGGGGATAGCCGTCCCCGCCGCGGTCATGGCGTAATATGAGAACCCTTCTCTTTCCCATTTGGGAAGCCGCCAGAATTCCGTTACTTGTGCCTCACTCCATGACCCAGACCGCCATCGCCACGCCCTTGCACGCCATCACCTCGCGCCGTTCCGTGAAGTTCCTGCGGGGCCCGGCGCCCAAACCCGCCGAACTCGAACAGATCCTGCAGGCCGCGATGTCGGCCCCCGACCACGGCGCGCTGCGTCCGTGGCGCTTCGTGGTGATCCAGGGCGAGGCCATCGGCAAGCTGGCCGACGTGGCGCTGGAGGCCGTCAAGCGCAGCGGCGATCCGCGCATGACGCCGGAAAAGGAAAAGTCGGTGCGCGAGTGGATGGCGAGCGTGCCGCTGTTCGTCGCCGTGGCGCAGAAGATCGCCCACGACAACACCAAGATCCCCGAGGCCGAGCAACTGCTGGCCACCGGCTGCGCCACCATGAACATCCTGAACGCCGCCCACATGCTGGGCTACGGCGCGTTCTGGAGCACCGGCATCGGCACCTACGTCGAAGACGTGCAGGCGGCGCTGGGCCTGGATTCGCTCGACTACCGCTTCCTCGGCTTCCTGGCCATCGGCACGCCGGCGTGCGCGGTGCCGCCGGCCAACCGCCCGGACTACCGCGAGTTCGTCACCGAGTGGACCGGCCCGCTCTGACGCGCGCCGTGGCGCGATAGAAAAACCGGCCGCTGGCCGGTTTTTTATTGCGTGTCGCCTACCGTTGTGACGCGATGGGCCGGAAGGCCGCGCGCACGAGTTTCTCCAGGCCCCAGCCCGCGAAATAGAAGAGGGCTAGCGTCGGCAGCCCGATCAGCAGGTAGCCGCCGACCCAGGACAGCTCACCGAGCAGCCGGTCCAGGTTCAGTTCGTGCAGCAACGCAAGCTGCAAGGCCAATGGCAATTGGAGCAACACGAAGCGGCCCTTGTCGTCGCCGTCGGCGGACAGTGCGCCGGCGATGCAGAGGATGACGATGGCGAGGTAAAGCGCGGCAAACACGATGCCGGTCCAGCTGAACCCTTTCGAGGCAGTCAATCGAGGCACGTCGGTTTCCAGGGGAATCGGAAGCCGCAAGTATAGAGGTCGGCCAGATGCGGTCCAGCGAGCCAAGCCGCCCAGCCAAGCCACCGAGCCAAGCCACCGAGCCAAGCCACCGAGCTAAGCCACCGAGCCATGACACCGAGCCATGACACCGAGCCATGACACCGAGCCATGACACCGAGCCATGCCGACGTTGCCCGCCGTCCGGCTTCACCGGGCAGGCTTGCGCGGCGCTCAATAAATGACAATAATTCTTATTGTTGATTAGCCCGCCCGCCCATTCCCCGCCATGTCCCATTCTGCGCAGCCGACGCCGCACACCGCCGCCCAGCTGTACGAGGCCCATCATCCGTGGCTGCTGGAATGGCTGCGGCGCCGGCTGGGCTGCCGCCATGACGCCGCCGACCTGGCGCACGATACCTTCCTGCGGGTGCTGGCCGGGCGCCAGACCGAGCCGATCCACGAACCCCGCGCGTTCCTGACCACGCTGGCGCAGCGCACGCTGTATACCTTCTGGCGCCGCCGCGAACTGGAGCGCGCCTACCTCGACAGCCTCGAATCCCTGCCGCAGGCCTGCGCGCCCAGCGAAGAACAGCGCGCGCTGGTGGTCGAGGCCCTGATGCAGATCGACCGCGCCCTGCAACGCCTGCCGGCGCGCACCCGCCAGATATTCCTCCTGAGCCAGTTACACGAACTGACCTATCCGCAGATCGCCGAACAGCTCGGCGTGTCGGCCATCACCGTCCGGCGCGGCATGAAGCAGGCCATCACGCTGTGCGTGGCCGCGCGCCTGGCCGCATGAGCGCGCCCGCGCTGCCGGCCGCCGTCGAGGCGGCGGTCGACTGGATGGTGCTGCTGTCGTCGGGCGAGGCAAGCGCCGCTGACCGCGCCCGGTTCGAGGCCTGGCATCGGACCGACCCGCGCCACGCCGCCGCCTGGGACATGGTCACCGGCGCCCTGGACAGCACCTTTGCGCCGCTGGGCGAGGGCGCCTCGTCCCGGGCGGCCGGCGCGGCGCTGCTGGCGCCGACCTCGCGCCGCCGGGCGCTGCGCAATGCCTTGATGCTGGCGCTGGCGGCCGGCGGGCTGGCCGCCCTGGTCGATCGCCAGACGCCATTGCGGACCCTGGCCGCCGACCTGCGCACCGGCACCGGCGAACGCCACGTCTATCCGCTGCCGGACGGCAGCGTGGTCACCCTGAACGCGCGCTCCGCCGTCGACCTGCAATTCGATGACCGCGTCCGCGTGCTGCGGTTGCGCGAGGGCGCGGTCTACGTGCGGGTGGCGGCGGACGCCGAGCGGCCCTTCATCGTCGCCAGTCCCGATGGCGAGGTGCAGGCCTTGGGCACGGTGTTCGGCGTGGCGCGCGATGGGCGGGGCAGTGTCGCCTGTGTGATCGAGCACAGTGTCGAGATCCGCGCGGCGGGCCAGCGGCGCACGCTGGCGGCGGGCGAGGGCGCGCGCTTCGGCGCGGACGGCATCGGCGCGCCGGACGCCGCGCTGGCCGAGGCCGCCGCCTGGCACGACGGCATGCTGGTGGTGCGCGACCAGCCGCTGGGCGAGGTGGTGGCGGCATTGCGGCCATACCGGCGCGGCTTTTTGCGCATCTCTCCCGAGGCCGCCCGGCTGCGGGTGCTGGGCGCGTTTCCGCTGGACGACACCGACCGCGTGCTGGAATCCCTGCGCCAGACGCTGCCGATCGAGGTCGCCACGCTGGGCGGCTGGCTGGTCAGCATCGACCTGCGCGCCGATGCCGCCGAAAAAAAATGATCGCTCGCGGCGGGCTCGCTGGACATACCTCCTGAAGCACCCCCTTGTCGCAGGAGATTCCATGTTCCCCGTTCGTTCCGCGCCGCAGCTGGCGGCCGCGTTCCTCATCGCCCTGGCCGCGCCGGCCGGCACCGCCCTGGCGCAGGCCGGCGCCCAGACGGGCGCGCCCATGGCGCAGCGCTATGACCTTCCCGCCGCGCCGCTGGCCGAGACCCTGACCCGTATCGCGCGCCAGAGCGGCCACGCGGTGTCGGTCGATCCGGCGCTGGTGGCGGGCCGCCAGGCCCCGGCCGTGGCCGGCACCTACACCGCCGAACAGGCCTTGCGCCAGGCGCTGGCGGGCAGCGGCCTGGAGTTGCGCATCACCGCCAATGGCACCTTCAGCGCGCGGCCCCTGCCGCAGGCGGGCGACGCCACCCTGCTGGAGCCGGTGCGCGTGACCGGCGCGGTCGAATCGCCCTCCGGTCCGCTGCATGGCTATGCCGCCCGTGTCAGCGCCACCGGCACCAAGACCGACACGCCCATCATCGAGACGCCGCAGTCGATCACGGTGGTCGGCGCCGAGGAAATCGAGACGCTCAAGGCGCAGAGCCTGCAGGACGCGCTGGGCTACGTGGCGGGCGTGAGCCGCGCGGAAGGCCAGGATCGCACCTCCGACAGCCTGTTCCTGCGCGGCTTTCGCGGCAGCCAGGGCAACTACTATCGCGATGGCACGCTGTACACCGTGAATATCTACAACGGACGGCAGGAACTGTACGGGCTGGAACGGGTCGAGTTCCTCAAGGGCGCCGCCTCGGTGCTCTACGGCGCGGCGCCGCCGGGCGGTGTCATCAACACGGTCAGCAAGCGGCCCACGACCGAACCGCTGCATGAACTGAACGTCGAGGCGGGCAACTTCCGCCGCAAGCAGATCTCCGGCGACTTCGGCGGCGCGCTCGATGACGAGGGCAAATGGTCTTACCGCCTGACCGCCCTCAAGCGCGACAGCGATACCTTCATCGATCACGTGCCGGACGACCGGACCTACGTGGCCCCGGCCCTCAAGTGGCAACCCAGCGATGCCACTTCGCTGACCCTGCTGGCGGAATACCAGGAGGACCGCACGGCCTACGTCTACGGCCTGCCTGGCCAGGGGACGGTCCTGCCCAATCCCAACGGCAGGATTCCCCGCAATCGCTTCACGGGTGAACCTGGCTTCGACAAGTTCATCATGAAGCGCTATTCGATCGGCTACCTGTTCGAACACGCGTTCACGGACCAGCTCAAGCTGCGCAACAGCGTGCGCTACTTCCACGCCGACAGCACCTATTTCTCCACCGACATCTGGCAGCTGCAGCCCGACCAGCGCCACACCGCCGATCGCGGCGCGATGCCGCGCTGGGACCGGTCCTCGGCGGTCGTGGCCGATACATCGCTGCAGTACGACGCCACCACCGGCCCGCTGCGCCACACGCTGCTGGCGGGCCTGGACTACTCGCTGCCCAAGCACGAGACCGAGCGCTACCTGCGCAGCAACACCAACATCGATCTCTATGACCCGGTCTACGGCGTCCCCCTGGGACCGGCCACGCCGTTCCCGTGGTCGTCCTCGAAAACCGACATGAAGCGCCTGGGGGTTTACCTGCAGGATCAGGTCAAGATCGCCGACAAGTGGGTGGTGCTGCTGGGTGGGCGGCACGATTGGGTCACGGTCAACGAACGCAATTTCTTCACCGGCGAAAAGATCGCGGACAATGAAAAGAGCCAGGCCTTCACCGGCCGCGCCGGCATCGTCTACCTGGCCGACAACGGCCTGGCGCCGTTCCTGAGCTACAGCGAATCGTTCGAGCCGACCAGCGGCCAGGATCGCCAGGGCAGCCGTTTCAAGCCTACCACCGGCGAGCAATACGAAGCGGGCCTGCGCTATCAGCCGGCCGGGTCGGACACCATGCTGTCGGCGGCGGTGTACCAACTGACGCGCAAGAACGTGAACGTGGCCGACCCGTTCGATACCAACTACGAAATCCAGGCCGGCCAGGCGCGCACCCGCGGGCTGGAGCTGGAGGCGCGCACCCGCGTCGGCCGCCACGCCAACCTGATCGCCGCCTATGCCTACACCGATGCGCGCACCCTCAAGGCCAGCCCGCTGCAACCGGACGAGGTCGGCAAGCGCCTGAACTCGGTGCCGTTCAACCAGTTCTCAGTCTGGGGCGACTACGGCTTCGGCGCCTTCGGCCTGCCGGGGCTGCGGGTCGGCGCGGGCGTGCGCTACGTCGGCAGCACGCGCGGCCTGGCGCATGGCACGGCGGTCGAGGTGCCGTCCTTCACGCTGTTCGACGCCATGGTCAGCTACACCACCGGCCCCTGGCGGTTCGCGCTCAACGCCACCAACCTGGCCGACAAGACCTACATCGGCAGCTGCACCTATGGTTGCTTCTACGGCGAGCCGCGCCGCGTGATCGGCACGGCGACCTACCGCTGGTGATAGCGGGCGGGCAGGGGCGTGCAACCCCCTGCCGCGCGCGCCGGCCGGACCCCGAACCGCGCGGCCAGCAAGGCCCGGCGCGGCCCCTGTCTCGGGGCCGCGCCCTGTGCTACTCTGGCTCCCGGCCGTGCATGTTTATCCCTTTGCACAGGCCGACGATGGCAATGTCCGAGGTCACCCCCCCGGGCAGTGTCTTGGTAAGAAGAATGCGCATGACACGATCAAGCGTGGAGACAATTCATGAGCCAATATGGGCCGCTGAAGTTGCACGTCCCCGAGCCTACCGGGCGTCCGGGTTGCAAGACCGACTTTTCCTACCTGCGCCTGTCGCCGCCCGGCGAGGTGCCCAAACCCCCCATTGATGTCGCCGCGATCGACACCGGCAGCCTGGCCTACAGCCTGGTGCGGGTCATCGACGACGACGGTCGCGCCGTCGGGCCGTGGGCGCCGGAGATCAGCGACGAGCTGCTGCGCCGTGGCATGCGCACCATGCTCAAGACGCGCATCTTCGACGGCCGCATGCTGACCGCCCAGCGCAAGAAGAAGATCTCCTTCTACATGCAGAGCCTGGGCGAAGAGGCCATCGGCTCGGCCCATGCGCTGGCGCTGGAGCAGGGCGACATGTGTTTCCCGACCTACCGCCAGCAGAGCATCCTGCTGGCGCGCGACGTGTCGCTGGTGACCATGATGTGCCAGCTCATGTCCAACGAGCGCGACCCGCTCAAGGGGCGCCAGCTGCCGGTCATGTATTCCGACCGCGAGAACGGCTTCTTCACCATTTCGGGCAACCTGGCCACGCAGTTCATCCAGGCGGTGGGCTGGGGCATGGCCTCGGCCATCAAGGGCGATACCCGCATCGCGTCCGGCTGGATCGGCGACGGCGCCACCGCCGAGGCGGACTTCCACACCGCGCTGACCTTCGCCCACGTGTACCGCGCGCCGGTGATCCTGAACGTGGTCAACAACCAGTGGGCCATCTCGACCTTCCAGGCCATCGCCGGGGGCGAGGGCGCCACCTTCGCCGGCCGCGGCGTGGGCTGCGGCATCGCCTCGCTGCGGGTCGACGGCAACGATTTCCTGGCGGTCTACGCCGCCTCGCGCTGGGCCGCCGAACGCGCGCGCAGCAACCTCGGCCCCACCCTGATCGAATGGGTGACCTATCGCGCGGGCCCGCACTCCACCTCCGACGACCCCTCCAAGTACCGCCCCGGCGACGACTGGAGCCACTTCCCGCTGGGCGACCCGATCGAGCGCTTCAAGAAGCACCTGATCCTGCGTGGCATCTGGTCCGAGGCCGAGCACGACGCGGTGCGCGCCGAGCTCGACGCCGAGATCCAGGCGGCGCAGAAGGAAGCGGAAAGCTACGGCACCCTGGTGGACGGCCACGTCCCCAGCGCCGCCAGCATCTTTGAAGACGTCTACAAGGACATGCCGGAGCACCTGCGCCGGCAACGTCAGCAGCTCGGAGTGTGAGTCATGGCTATCGATAACAATGGGGGTCCGGCGTCCGCGCCGATGACCATGATCCAGGCTTTGCGCTCGGCCATGGATGTGATGCTGGAGCGTGACGGCAACGTGGTGGTGTTCGGCCAGGACGTGGGCTATTTCGGCGGCGTGTTCCGCTGCACCGAGGGCCTGCAGGCCAAGTACGGCAGCTCGCGCGTGTTCGACACGCCGATCTCCGAGGGCGGCATCGTCGGCGTGGCGGTGGGCATGGGCGCCTACGGCCTGCGGCCGGTGTGCGAGATCCAGTTCGCCGACTATTTCTACCCGGCCTCCGACCAGATCGTGTCCGAGGCGGCGCGCCTGCGCTACCGCTCGGTGGGCGAATTCATCGCGCCCATGACCATCCGCATGCCCTGCGGCGGCGGCATCTACGGCGGCCAGACGCACAGCCAGAGCCCCGAGGCGATGTTCACCCAGGTCTGCGGGCTGCGCACGGTGATGCCGTCCAACCCCTACGACGCCAAGGGCCTGCTGATCGCGTCCATCGAGAACGACGATCCGGTCATCTTCCTGGAACCCAAGCGCCTGTACAACGGCCCGTTCGACGGCCACCACGACCGTCCCGTGACGCCGTGGACCGGCCGCCCGGGCAGCGTGGTGCCGACCGGCTACTACACCGTGCCGCTGGACTCCGCCGCCATCGTGCGCCCCGGCAACGCGCTGACGGTGCTGACCTATGGCACCACGGTGCACGTGTCGCTGACCGCGGCCGAGGAAACCGGCATCGACGCCGAGGTCATCGACCTGCGCAGCCTGTGGCCGCTGGACCTGGAGACCATCGTCAACTCGGTCAAGAAGACCGGCCGCTGCGTCGTGGTGCACGAAGCCACGCGCACCTGCGGCTATGGCGCCGAGCTGATCTCGCTGGTGCAAGAACACTGCTTCCATCACCTCGAAGCGCCCGTCGAGCGCGTGACCGGTTGGGATACGCCCTACCCGCACGCGCAGGAATGGGCGTATTTCCCCGGCCCGCGCCGGGTCGGCGAAGCGTTCAAACGCGCGATGGAGGTGTGAGATGGGGATTCATGTCATCAAGATGCCCGACATCGGCGAAGGCATTGCCGAGGTCGAACTGGTGGGCTGGCACGTCAAGGTGGGCGACACCGTCGCCGAGGACCAGCCGCTGGCCGACGTCATGACCGACAAGGCCACGGTCGAGATCCCGTCGCCCGTGGTCGGCCGCGTGGTCGCGCTGGGCGGGGAAGTCGGCCAGGTGATGGCCGTGGGCGGCGAACTGATCCGCCTGGAAGTGGAAGGCGAAGGCAACCTCAAGGGTGACGCGGCGGCGCAGAAGCCGCAGGCCGCGCCCGCGCAGCCCCCTGCCGAGCCGAGATAGGAAGAGCGTAGTGTAGGCAAAGAGGGTAGGAGCGAGGGTGTAGCGCGAGGTGGGGCCT
>ERZ1739169.141-NODE-141-length-19797-cov-30.312430_pt1 | contig 19797 bp, 17 predicted proteins | sample MGYA00581756_ERZ1739169 | MGnify/ENA primary metagenome ERZ1739169 (study PRJEB40789, sample SAMEA7425667) | Salamandra salamandra | biome: salamander skin | place: Germany | collected 2020-03 | study: cvxcv | reverse complement strand
TCCGCCATCGCCCTCGCCGCTACAGTGCTATTCTGGCTATGAGTCCTGAGCCTAGAATGAATTCAACAGCTCCCGACCCTTCTTCATGTGGGAGAATATAAGCCACAACATCAGGGCTTGCCCCAGACTTCCTCAAGGCCCGATTTTCGAACCAGAGGAATGCGGTAAGTATGGCTATGCAGAGCGTCGATAGTGCCGAAGTAAGAACAGCATATCGGTCCAAAAAATCGAGTATATTTTCCATCTCGCTACCCTAGCACAACTCACTAAGCCGCCCGCGGCGTGATCATCTCCAGCGTATCGCCCATCTTCCGACGCTGCTCCATCAGGTCATAGCTGTTCTGCAACCGCAGAAAATAGCCCTCGCTCAGCCCCCAATAGCGCGTCAGGCGCAGGTCGGTGTCCGCCGTGACGGCGCGCTTGCCTAGAACGATCTCGTTGATCCGGCGCGGCGGCACGCCGATGGATTTGGCCAGAGCGGTCTGGCTCATGCCCAACGGCTTGAGGAAATCCTCCAACAACACATCGCCGGGCGTCGGGTTTTTCAGCCAATCGTCCGAACGGCCACCGTGACGGTCAATGGTAGTCGCAGATCTCAACATCGTCGCAGCCTCCTGAACTCCAGCGGAAACAAATCCGCCACTGTTGATTGATCCGTATCGAATGCTGCCCCCTGCGGTCGCCCGAGAGCGTCTCAAGCCGGTTGCCGGGCGGAAGCCGCAGATCGTCCACAACCTCGGCGACGTCCAGCGCCCGCAGCTTTCGCAACGCCGCGTCCTGAATATCAGCAGGCAGCCGCCGCGACCGCTGACCGGTCCAGACCTTTTCCGTCTCGCGATCACGGAAACTGCGGATCATATAGGACGAATATAACGCATAACGTTACGCAGGACAACCTGTCACCTCACCTTCAACATCACACCGCGATTGATCGCTCTTTAAGGACTCCCGCCCTACGACACTGTTCGAGTGGGGCAGGGTTCATGATTAACAGCACAGAGTACGTTCGCGCCTACGCGGAGCGGTACAGAGACTTGTTTCCAGTGCGGCTGGCGTCGGTCGCTGCAGTCATCTTTCTGACCGTATGGCTCAGCGGCTGGGCCTGGGGCATCGGCTTCTTCGCCGTGCAAGGGCCGCTCTATGTCATGCTGTGGCGTGTGACCCGGCGCAGTCTGGCGCAGCCGGATGCGCCGGGCGGCGGTCTCAGGCTCAAGCGCTGGACCGAGGCGATCACCCTGGCGCTGGCGGTGCACAACAGCCTGTTCGTGCTGGCCGCTTGGCGTTTGCTGCCAGACCTTCATATCCACCTGATCCTGCTGATCTCGGGCGTGCTGATGGTCGGCGCCCTGCAGGCCCACGCCAGCCGCCTCAGCTTCGCCGCCGCCGTGGTTCCCCCCATGGCCGCCATCTTCTGGATCACCTTCATCGAACCCGGCGTCAGCGCCACCCTGCAGATGCCGGTCCTGATGCTGACGCTCGGCGTCGTCAGCGCCGCCTGGCGCCAGTGGCGCACCGACCGCGAGACCGTCCGGCTGATGCTGGAGATGTCCGAACAGTCGCAACAGCTTCAGGCCGCCCTGTCTCAGTCCGAGATCGACCGCGCCGCCGCCGAACGCGCCAACCAGGCCAAGTCCCGTTTCCTGGCCATGATCAGTCACGAGGTCCGCACGCCCCTGAACGTCGTCCTGGGTCTGGCCGAGGTTCTGAAACGCCGCCGCCTGCCCTCGGCGGAGGCGGGCATGATCGACGACATGGCCGATGCGGGGGGCATGTTGCTGCGCCTGCTGAACGGCGCGCTGGACATCTCAAAGATCGAATCCGGCCAGTCCGAGGTCCAGATGGCGCCCGCCGATCTGACCCAGACCCTGACCGCCATCGTCCGCGTCTGGGGCGCCCGCGTCGAGGAGCTGAACCTGTCGCTGGAGCTGGAGCTGCTGGGCCGCCCCGAGGACTTCGTCGTCCAGACGGACGTGGCCAAGGTCGAACAGGTGATCATCAACTTCCTGTCCAACGCGTTGAAGCTGACGCCCAGCGGCGCGATCCGCATCGTCGCCCAGGCCCAGCCCACATCGGACGGCGCCGTCGCCCTGAGCTTCGAGGTTCACGATCAAGGTCCGGGCGTGCCCCAGGACCAGCGCGAGCGCATCTTCCAGCCGTTCGAGCAGCTTGACGCCGGTCGCGCCGTGGGCGGCGCGGGCCTGGGTTTGGCCATCTGCCGCGCCAGCGTCCTGGCCCTGGGCGGCGATCTGGGCGTCCGTGCCGCCCAGCCGCACGGCGCTGTCTTCTGGTTCGGCTTCACGGCGGAGCGCGCGACGGTCCACGCCGTCCCCCTGCCTGTCGAGATCGACCTGCCCCCGGCGCCGCACCGGACCGCCAGCCCGCCTGCGGATGACCGCCCGTCCATCTTGATCGCCGAGGACCACCCCGCCAACCGCAAGCTGCTGGCCCTGCTGCTGGAGCCGTTCGACATCAACCTGGTCTTTGTCGAGAACGGCAAGGAGGCGCTGGACGCTCTGTCCGACGCTTCATTCGACCTGGTGCTGATGGATGCGATGATGCCCGTCATGGACGGCATCACGGCCCTGACCGCCATCCGCGCGACCGAGGCCGCCTCTGGTCGCCCCCGCGCCCTGGTCCATATGCTGACGGCCAATGTGTTCGAGGACGACGTCGCCCGCTACATGCAGGCGGGGGCCGACGGGGTTCTGCGAAAGCCCATAGAGATCGACGACCTCCACCGCGTGGTGCAGCAGAGCTTCAGACAGCCTCTGGCGGCCTGACCGCCCAGCTGGGCTCCGCCATGCCCCGCGCGGTGTCGCGCACGCCCTGGGGCCAGTCGACTGTCGCCGCCTCAAACCCGGTCCGATCGCCCGCGAACAACATCCGCACAGCCTCTTCATAGTTGGCCAGGTCCCCCGCCAGCGCGGTCATGAACCGATAGGCCGCCTCTTGCGCGCGGCGCGCCCGATCCGGCCCTTCGGCCTCGCGCATCGCCGCCTCGACCATCTTGCGCAGAGCCGACGAGGCGCCGCCCGGCTGACCGGCCAGCCAGTCCCAGTGACGCGGCAACAGGGTCACCTCGCGCGCCGTCACCCCCAGCCGGGGTCGCCCCGGCCCCTTCTTGGGCTCAGGCGCCGCGACCGGCAGCCGCGCCAACGCCGTCTCCAGATCGCCGCGCAGATCGAACTCGACGGCATGACCGCTCGCCAGGTCGAAGACCAGCACGCCCTCGCCTGCGTCCGTCGCCGCCTTGACTGCAGCCAGCACCTCCTGCGGCCGGCCTTCGGCGATCAGGCGCTGGCCGGCAAAGGCCGCGCACTGCATGTCGAAAGTGGGGATCATGTTCGGCTCCTCGTTCGAGGCTCCGAATTGCCCGGATAAAATCATGCCGTCAAATCAGCCCGGCAGACTGGGCAAAGACGGCGGCGCCATGACGCGCCGCCGCCCCCCTTATTCATCAGATCACGCCGAATGCGCGCATGGCCTCGGCCACCCGCACGAAGCCGGTGATGTTGGCGCCCAGCACATAGTCGCCCGGCACGCCGTATTCGTCCGCCGTCTCGGCGCAGCGATCGTGGATCGAGTGCATGATCGTCGCCAGACGCGCCTCGGTGTCCTCGAAGCTCCAGCTGTCGCGCGAGGCGTTCTGCTGCATCTCCAGGGCCGAGGTGGCGACGCCGCCCGCGTTGGCGGCCTTGCCCGGCGCGAACATGACGCCCGCATCCTGGAAGATGCGCACGGCTTCCGGCGTGCAGGGCATGTTCGCCCCCTCGCCCACCGCCGCCACGCCGTTGGCCACCAGTTGCCGGGCGTCGTGGCCCGTCAGCTCGTTCTGGGTGGCGCAAGGCAGGGCGATGTCGCCCGGCACGTCCCAGATGGAGCCGCCCTCGACATAGTGGGCGCCTGCGCCGCGCAAGGTCACATATTCGGAAATCCGACCGCGCGACTGTTCCTTGATCTGCTTGACCAGGTCCAGATCGACGCCGTTCTCGTCGACGATATAGCCGTTGGAGTCCGAACAGGCGACGACCGTGCCGCCGAACGCCTGCACCTTCTCGATCGCATAGATGGCCACATTGCCCGAGCCGGAGACGATGGCGCGCTTGCCCTCCATCGCGATCCCCTTGGTGCCCAGCATCCGCTCGACGAAATAGACCGTGCCATAGCCCGTCGCCTCGGTGCGGGCACGCGATCCGCCATAGACCAGCCCCTTGCCGGTCAGGACGCCGGCCTCATAGCGGTTGGTCAGGCGCTTGTACTGGCCGAACATGAAGCCGATCTCGCGCGCGCCCACGCCGATGTCGCCTGCGGGCACGTCGGTGTATTCGCCCAGATGGCGGTACAGCTCGGTCATGAACGACTGGCAGAAACGCATGATCTCGCCGTCAGAGCGACCGCGCGGATTGAAGTCCGATCCGCCCTTGCCGCCGCCGATCGGCAGGCCGGTCAGGGCGTTCTTGAAGATCTGCTCAAAGCCCAGGAACTTGATGATTCCCAGGTTCACCGACGGGTGGAAGCGGATGCCGCCCTTGTACGGACCCAGGCCCGAGTTGAACTGCACCCGGAAGCCGCGGTTGATCTGCACCTGATTGGCGTCATCGACCCACGGCACGCGGAAGATGATCTGACGTTCCGGCTCACAGATGCGTTCGATCAGGGCGTCGTCGGCATAGTTCGGATGTTTGGCGACGACCCGGCCCAGGCTTTCCAGCACTTCACGCACCGCCTGATGGAACTCGGCTTCGCCGGCGTTCCGACGCAGCACTTCCGCCAGGATGGGCTCCAGCTTTTCGTCGATCTGGGTCAAGTCACACTCCGTAGGGCTGGCGGCGTCAGGGGGAGCCGACGCCGTTCGGCGTGCTGCATAGCTAAAAAATTTCGATCTTCCCGTCTTTTTTTGACTTGAAACGAGATTTTATGCCGAAACCCGCACTTTAGTCGGTCGGAAGCTGCGAAAAACCTTAGGTGCAGCGCGGCAAAAACGGGGCAGGGTTTGAGACTGAGGGGCTCACCGTCGAATCAACGTGCGGTGGCAGAAGGATCAGGGTCGCTTCGCTTCTTTCGTCATTCAGGGCGCAGCGACGACTCGGAATGACGAAAGCAAACAACGCACACACCACAACCCGTCATCCTCGCCCGGAGGGCTCGCTCTGCACGTCTAGAATGTTCTTGATTTGTTCTGAAACTCGTTCCATCGTCAGGATATGGAAGCCGCAAAGGGAAGAGGCGCGCGTTCGAATGCGACCGGCCGCTACGAGACCAATCAGTCCGAGGCCTTCGACGACGGCTGGACCGGCGACGACGCCGCGCCCGCGCCGTTGCGCACCGTCCTCACCCCCGAACACGCGCGCACCATCATCGCCCGGAACGACAGTCCGGACATTGGCTTCGACCGCTCCATCAACCCGTACAAAGGTTGCGAACATGGCTGCATCTACTGTTACGCCCGTCCGTCCCATGCCTGGATGGGCCTATCCCCGGGCCTGGATTTCGAGAGCCGGATCTTCTTCAAGCCCGAGGCCGCAGGTCTGCTGGAACAGGCGTTCCTCGCACCCAAATATCGATGCAAGCGAATCCACATAGGCGGCAACACCGACCCCTATCAGCCGGTTGAGCGGACACTGAAATCCACCCGCTCGATCCTTGAGGTCATGCGGCGCTACAACCATCCCTTCACCATCATCACCAAGTCGGTGCTGATCGGGCGCGACGCCGACATTCTGGGACCGATGGGCAAACAGGGACTGGCCTCCGCCATGGTCTCCATCACCACCCTGGACCGCAGCCTGGCCCGAACGATGGAGCCGCGCGCCTCGACCCCCGCCAAACGGCTGGAGGCGATCCGCAAACTGGCCGACGCTGGCTGTCCTGTCGGGGTCGGTTTCGCCCCCGTCATTCCCGGCCTCAACGATCATGAGCTGGAATCGGTGCTTGAGGCCGCCGCAAAGGCCGGGGCGACTTCGGCCATGTATGTCACCCTGCGCCTGCCGCTGGAGATCAAGGATCTGTTCCGCGAATGGCTGGCCGACGCCCGGCCCGACCGCGCCGCCCGCGTCATGTCACTGGTCCGCCAGACGCGCGGGGGCCGCGACTATGATCCCGACTTCTCGCAGCGGATGAAGGGGTCAGGCCCCGTCGCCGACCTGATCGCCGCCCGCTTCAAGGCTGCGATCAAACGCTATGGTCTGGACACGCCCCGCGCCCTGCTGGACGAAACCCAGTTCCGCGTCCCGCCCGAGGCCCGGCCTCAGCTTGAACTTTTCGGCTAATCCTCGTCCGCCGCCGACGGATCGATGGCCCGGGTCACCAGGTCGCGCCAGGTCGGGTCGGTGTCATCGACCAGATCTACATCCTCCATCAGGGCCACGGCCCCCTCGCCGTCCGGCAGGATCAGGCCCAGCACCTGCATCTCCTCGCCGTCATTGCCTAGATGGGTTTCGGCCTGGACGATGACCGCTGCCTGTTCGCCGTCCTCCTCCCACCAGATCACCGGCTGGGGCAGGTCCATGTCGATCACGCGCGGATCGTCCGTCTCGCCCAGGGCGAACACCGCCCGGCGCGCCTGCACATCGTCCAGCGTCGCCACCGCGCCCGTGAACGGCTTCAGCCGGCTCCAGTCGTCGGCGTCGAACCCGCCGCCGTCCTCATCGAAATCCTGATCGCCCATGTGCTCATCGCCTATCGTCTGAAAATACCGACCAGTTCGACGTGCGCCGACCACAGGAACTGGTCCACCGGCGTCACCGTCTCCAGACGGAAGCCCTTGTCGATCAGCACCCGCGCATCCCGCGCAAACGTCTGCGGATTGCACGACACGCCCACGACCACGCTAGCCTTGGTGTCGGCGATCTGGGCCGTCTGCTCAATCGCCCCGGCGCGCGGCGGGTCGAACACGATGGCGTCGCAGCCCTTCAGGTCGAACGGCGTCAGCGGACGGCGGAACAGGTCGCGCGCCTCCGCCGTGATCGCCTTCATCCCCTTGGCCGAACCGACGCCGATCTTCAGCGCGTCAATGCCCGGCTTGGACGCGTCCGCCGCGATCACCGGCGCCACGGTCGCCAGGGGGAAGGTGAAGGTGCCCGCTCCGCAGAACAGGTCGGCGATCTTTTTGGCCCCTTTCACCGCCGCCAGGGCGCGCGACACCATCGCCGCCTCGGCCTCCGGCACCGCCTGCAGGAAGCCGCCCGCAGGCAGGGGCACGGTCGCCGGACCGAACGCCACCTTGGGCTGGCGCGCCATCATCATGACGTCGCCCGCCAGGCTCAGCCGCGCCAGATCGGCCCGCTGCGCCGCCGCAATCGCCCGCATCTGGGCGTCGCCGGACAAGCCGCCCGTGCGCCGCTCCACCCCCGTCACGTCCACATCCAGCCCCGACAGGGTCCAGGTCACATGCAGGGTCGGCGCGGATTTCGGATGCTCCAGCAGGGGCGCCGCGACCTCGGCCAGCATCGGAATGGCGGCCACGATGCGCGGATCGGCGATGGGACAGGCCGTCACCTCGACCAGACGCCACGACCGCCGCGCCTTGAAGCCCAACGCCACCCGTCCGTCCGGCATCCGCCGCGCATGCAGGGCCACCCGGCGACGCGTACCCGCTGGCGTCGCCACCGTCGCCTCGATCTCGGTCTCGATGCCTTCACGCGCCAGGACCAGCCGCACCTGCTCGCGCTTCCAGTCCAGATACGGTTCAGCCGCCCAGTGCTGCAGCGAACACCCGCCGCAATCGCCATACTGGGGCGACACCGGCGCAATCCGGTCCGCGCTGACGGTCACGATCTCGATCTGTTCGGCGCGGCCGTCTGTCACCACCGCCCGGACGCTCTCGCCCGGCAGGGTCAGGGGCACGAAGACCGGGCCGTTCGGCGTATTGGCGACGCCGTCGCCCTGCCCGCCGACGCGGTCGATGCTCAAGATTTCCATCGGCGGGCTTCTAGCCGTCCCGCCCCATCACGCCAACCCAGCCAATTTCACCCGCAAGATGAACGAAGATGAACAATCCGCTCAAATAGCGTTCAGCTTCGGTCATCTACATCTCACTGCAACAGACACGGGGTTCAGCCGTTCTCCGGTTACGGAACGCGTCCGATCCTCGAAGGGGTTCAAACCAAATGCGCACGAAGATTGTCTCACTGGCCGCCGCCCTCGCCTTCGCAGGCCTGGCCGCACCAATGGCCGCCGAAGCCCAGAGCTACGGCTACACCCAGAACTACGGCACCGGCGCCTATGGCCGCCCGTACAACTATGACAACCGCGGCTATCAGTACGATCCGTGCCAGACCCAACGTCAGGGCCGCACCGGCGCGGGCGCCGTCATCGGCGGCGGCGCGGGCGCCGTCATCGGCTCGCAACTGGCTGCACGCGGCCGCCGCACCGAGGGCAGCGTCCTGGGCGGCGTCGTCGGCGCCCTGATCGGCTCTCAAGTAGGCCGCAGCAGCTCGGACAACTGCGACTATCGTCAGGACGGCTACTATAACCAGGGCTATCAGGGCGGCGGTTATTACAACCGCCAGCCGGTCTACACCCAGCCCCAGTATGGCTACAGCCAGCAGACCTACGGCTACTATGACAACCGTTACGCGGGCGATCAGGGCTATAGCTACGGCTACGACCAGTACGACCGTAACGACTACGCCCGCGATGACCGCGGCTATTACAACGACCGGTCGCAGCCGGTTCAGTCCTATCAGAACTCAGATGGATGCCGTCTCGCCGAGAGCGAAATCCGTCTGCCGGATGGTCGTCGCGACACCCGCTATGTGCGGACCTGCCCCGACCAGTACGGCCGCTATCGCGTCGTCGATTAATAATCAGCCCCCCTGTCGATCGACGACGTGACGGGAACCGCCGGAGGATCAGTCCTTCGGCGGTTTCTCCATTTTGGAGGGCGCCTACCGCGCAGTCGCGCTGCTTGAGGCGCATGTTGCTGGGCCTACCGCGCGGTCGCGCTACTTGAGGCCTTGTTTTGCCCACAGCAGGAACTCGACATTGCCGTCGCCTCCGGTGATCGGGCTTTCGGTCGTGGCCTGCACGGCCCAGCCGACGCCTTCCAGCCAGTCCGCGACGCGCTGCACCGCCGCCGTCTGGGCCTCACGATCCTTGATCACGCCCTTCTTGCCGACGCCGCCTGGGCCATCCGCCTCGAACTGAGGTTTGACCAGCGTCACCAGATCGGCGTCGTCCGCCGCCAGAGCCAAGGCCGCAGGCAGCACCTTCGACAGGCTGATGAAGCTGGCGTCGCATACGATCAGGGACGGCGACTGCGGGATCACCTCATTCGTCAGGTCCCGCGCATCGGTCCGCTCCAGATTGACGACGCGCGGATCGCTGGCGACCCGGTCATGCATCTGGCCATAGCCCACATCGACGGCGAAAACCCTGGCCGCGCCACGATCCAGACAGACCTCGGTGAAGCCGCCGGTCGAGGCCCCGACGTCCAGCGCCACTCGGCCCTCGACCACTATCGGCCACAAACCCAGGGCGTGATCCAGCTTCAAGGCGCCGCGCCCGACCCAGCGGTGCGCAGGCTGGGCCTCCAGCACCGCGTCCTCGGCGATCTGCTCAGACGGCTTCTGCACAGTCACGCCATCGGCGACGACCAGACCGGCCTCGATCGCCGCCCTGGCCCGCGCGCGGCTGTCGAACAGACCGCGCGTGACCAGAAGCTGGTCGATGCGGGCCTTCACCCGATCTCGCTGAGACGCGCCAGCGCGGCCTGCAGCTTGGCCTTGCCGGCCTCTGCCTCGGCCAGCTTGGCGCGCTGCTCGTCCACCACTTCCCGGGCGGCGCGCGACACGAAGTTGGGGTTGCCCAGCTTCTTGTTCACGTGGCCGATGTCGCTGTCGAAGGCGGCGATTTCCTTCTCCAGACGCGCCCGTTCGGCGGTCAGGTCGATGATGCCCGCCAGGGACAGGGCGATGGTCGAACCGCCGGACACGAAGGTCACGGCGCCCGTCGGCGCAGCATCCGCCGAACCGACCTCGGACACACGGCCAAGAGTCAGGATCAGGTCGCGGTGACGGGTGATCCGCTCGGCGGTCGCGGCGTCGGGTGCGACGAAGGCCAGCGGCGGCTTGGCCGACGGCGGCACGTTCATCTCCGCCCGCAGGCCGCGGATTTCACCGACCAGATCGACCAGCCAGCCAATCTCGGCCTCGGCCGAGGCGTCGACGAAGGCGTCCGGCAGGACCGGCCATTCGGCGCCGATCAGCAGACCGTCGCGCGCCGGGCCTTCCTTGCCGAGTTCCGCCCACAGCTCTTCAGTGATGAAGGGCATGACCGGGTGCAGCAGCTTCAGCGTCTGGTCCAGCGTCCAGGCGGTCATGGCCCGCGTCTCGGCCTTGGCGGCTTCATCGGCGCCGTTGAAGACCGGCTTGGCCAGTTCCAGATACCAGTCGCAGAAGACGTTCCAGACGAAGCGGTAAAGCGCCCCCGCTGCGTCATCGAACCGGCCGCCCTCGATGGCCTCTGACACGGCGCGTTCGGCCTTGGTCAGTTCGCCACGGATCCAGCGGTTGATCGTCTGTTCCACGGCGGCGGGATCAAAGCCCTCGACGCGGCGCGCCTCGTTCATCTGGCTGAAGCGGGCGGCGTTCCACAGCTTGGTGCCGAAGTTGCGGTAGCCCTCGATCCGCTGTTTCGACAGCTTGATGTCGCGCGTGCCCGACAGGATGGCCATGGTGAAGCGCAACGGGTCGGCGCCCAGCTCGTCGATGATGCCCAGCGGGTCAATGACGTTGCCCTTGGACTTCGACATCTTCTGACCCTTCTCGTCGCGGACCAGACCGTTGATGATCACGCGCTTGAAGGGAACTTCGCCGTCCATGAAATGAAGGCCCATCATCATCATCCGGGCGACCCAGAAGAAGATGATGTCCGCCGCCGTGACCAGGTCGCTGGTCGGATAGAACCGCTCCAGATCCTCGGTCTTCTCGGGCCAGCCCATGGTCGAGAACGGCCACAGGGCCGAGCTGAACCAGGTGTCCAGAACGTCCTCGTCCTGGGTCAGGACGACTTCGGAGTCATAGTCGACCATCGCCTGTTCGCGGGCGTCGGCTTCCGTCTCGGCGACATAGATTTCGCCGTTCGGACCGTACCAGGCCGGGATGCGGTGGCCCCACCACAGCTGGCGCGAAATGCACCACGGCTCGATGTTGCGCAGCCACTCGAAGTAGATCTTCTCGTAGGATTTCGGCTCAAACACCGTCGCGCCGGTCTCGACTGCGGCAAGCGCGGGCTGGGCCAGTGTGTGGGCGTCAACGTACCACTGGTCCGTCAGCCACGGCTCGATGACCACGCCGGAGCGGTCGCCGTGCGGGACGACGTGCTTGGTCTTTTCGATCTCGCGCAGCCAGCCGTCTTCTTCAGCGCGGGCGACGATGGCCTTGCGCGCGGCGAAGCGGTCAAGACCGACCAGTTCGGCAGGGATTTCCGGCACGTCATCAGCGACGATGCGGGCGAAGGCGTCCAGAATATTCAAGGCCGCCAGCCCTGCCCGCTTGCCCACGCCGAAGTCGTTGAAGTCGTGCGCAGGCGTGATCTTCACCGCGCCCGAACCTTTGGTCGGATCGGCATAGTCGTCAGCGACGATGGGGATGCGGCGGCCGGTGATCGGCAGGGTCACGAACTTGCCCACCAGACCCGCGTAACGCTCGTCCTCGGGGTGAACCGCAACGCCGGTGTCGCCCAGCATGGTCTCGGGCCGGGTCGTGGCCACGACGATGAAGTCGCGGGTTTCGAACTCGGTGGCCTTGCCGTCCTCATCGAAGGCGACGGGGTGTTCATAGGTCACGCCGTCGGCCAGCGGATAGGCGAAGTGCCAGTAGGCGCCGTCCACCTCGCGCTGCTCGACCTCCAAGTCCGAGATGGCGGTCTGAAAATGGGGGTCCCAGTTCACCAGACGCTTGTCGCGATAGATCAGGCCGTCCTTGTGCAACTGCACGAAGACCTTGCGGACGGCGGCGTTCAGCCCCTCGTCCAGCGTGAACCGTTCACGCGACCAGTCGCACGACGCGCCCAGGCGGCGCAGTTGGCGAACGATCGTGCCGCCCGATTCGGCCTTCCACTCCCAGACCTTCTCGATGAAGGCGTCGCGGCCCATGTCGCGACGGCCGATATTGCCGCCCGCCGCCAGTTGGCGCTCGACCACCATCTGGGTCGCGATGCCTGCATGGTCCGTGCCGGGCAGCCACAGCACGGCCTTGCCCTTCATGCGGTGATAACGGGCCAGGATGTCCTGCAGCGTATTGTTCAGCGCATGGCCGATATGCAGGCTGCCCGTCACGTTCGGCGGCGGAATGACGATCGAATAGGCGTCGGCTGCTCCGTCCGTCTGGGCGGCGGCGCGGGGCGCGAACAGGCCGCTTTCCTCCCATTGGGCGTAAAGGCGTGGCTCGGCGGCCTGGGGTTCGAAGGTCTTCTCAAGCATCATCTGGTCTCGAATGAGAAAGGGCGGCTCCTGCGGGAGCCGCCCCTCAAATAGTCTGCGGTCAACTGAAGGGCTAGGCGCTGCGCGCGATGCGTTCGACTTCCTTTTGCACAGCGTCCTGAACGATCCCCGGCAGGTTGGCGTCCAACCACTGTTTCAGCAGCGGGCGCAGCATTTCGCCGACCATGGCCTCGACCGTGTTGCCGCTGACGAAGGGCAGATCGCTCGTTGCGGCTGGCGCGGGTTCCGGCTTCTTGAAGCTGGCGGCCAGGCCGGCGAAGGCCGACGCGGCGCTGGCGGCGGCGCTTTCACCGACCAGGGCGTCATAGGTCGGCGCGGGTTCCGGGGCGGGCGCAGGCTCAGGCTCGCGGGCATAGACGGGCGCCGGCTCGGGCTCGGCGTAGTAAGGTTCGAGCTCCGGTTCAGGCGTAACGTCGACTACGTCCAGATCGCCGATGCTTTCCGCAGCGGGCGCCTCATAACGGTCCGTCAGTTCCAGCACATCGTCCTCGACGGCTTCGGCCGCGATCTCGTGAACGGGTTCAGCAGGCGCGACCGGCTCGGGCGCGGGTTCCGGCGCCACGGCTGCAGGCGGGGTTTCAGCCGGGGCCTCATCTTCAGAAATGATCCGGCGGATCGACGCCAGGATCTCTTCCATCGTGGGTTCCTGAGCGGACTGATCGGTCATGTCTAAACCTTGTGGAAGGCCGGAAGAAAAACGGCGCCGGGCGAAAACCCGACGCCGATCTGTTGTCGTCGCATCAACGCCCGTCAGAATCAACGGGCGTTTTAGGGGACTTCAGCCCCCAAAGCTTCAGTTGCGCGGGGCGGTCCGCACAACCTCACCCTTCAGTTGGCTGTCGATCGGGGCGTCCGGCGCGTCGCTGGCGGCGACGATCGGGGGCGAGGCCACGCGATCCAGCGCCTCGATCACGCCGTCCCAAGGCAAGGCGCCGCGATTGCGGACGTGGTCATAGTTCGCCTTCGCGTCATAGACGTCCAGATCCGCATTCAGGTTCGGACCTTCCAACTGGCCCATGGCCTTCAACAGCGAGGCGCGTGCGACATATTCGGCCGCCTTGGCGTTGGCCAAAGCGGTCTGGGCCGAACGCAGGGTCACTTCCTGCTGCAGCACGTCCAGCGTGGTGCGCAGGCCGACCTGGGCCTCCTGGCGCACGCCTTCGGCGGCGACCGATGCGGCGCGAACCGCTTCGTTGCCCGCCGCGACGCCAGAGCGGGTCGACAGAACCTGCGCATAGGCCGTGCTGACGTCCTGCAACACCGCACGACGCTGACCCTCAACGCCGATCTGGGCCGCGTTGGCGCGCTCCAGCGCCTGGGCGACGCGCGACTGGTTCAGGCCGCCGGTGAACAGCGGCACCGACAGGGTCGCCCCCGCCTGGAAGCTGCGACGGTCGGTCAGTTCGCCCAGATCACCAAGATCATTGGTCGAACCGCCGTAGGAGGCGGTGGCGCGAACCGACGGCAGATACTCGGAACGGGCGGCGGCGACAGCGGCCTCGGCGCCCTGCTGGTTGTAGATGGCGGCCAGAACACCCGGATTGCGGCCCAGCGCCGTCTCCATCGCGGCGTCGAAGTCCGTCGGCACTGCAGGCAGGGCCGGAGCCGCTTCCAGATCAGTCGGCGACTGGCCGATCACGGCGGCATAGGCCGCGCGCGACGACGACAGTTGCGCCTGGGCGTTGGCCAGGTCGGCCTCGGACTGCGCCAGCGAGGCCTCGGCCTGGGCGACGTCGGTGCGGGTGATCTCACCCACTTCGAAACGGGCGCTGGTTTCCTGAAGCTGGCGTTGCAGCACGGTCAGGTTTTCCTGGCGGATGCGAAGGATCTCCATGTCGCGCGACACGTTCACATAGGCCTGGATCACCGACAGCAGGACGGTCTGTTCGATATCACGCAGGTTCTCGCGGCCAGCCAGCACATTGGCGCGGGCCTGGTCGATGGCGCGGGTGGTGCGGCCTGCGGTCCACAGGTTCTGCGAGACACTGACGCCGACGTTGCCGCCGTTCGTGTCGGTGTCGCCCGCAATGGTCACGCCGTTGACGGTCGTGTCCGGCGCCCAGGTGCGGGTGTAGTTGGCGCCGGCCGAAGCGCTGAGCGTGGGGCGCAGGCCCGAACGCGCCTGCACCACCGTCTCGTCCAGAGCGCGCTGGTTGGCGCGCTGTGCCAACAGGTTGGGATTGGTGCGATAGGCCAGAGCAATCGCTTCCTGCAGGGTTTCGGCCCACGCAGGCGCGCCCAATCCGCTCACAAGAGCCACCACAGCGGCCGAGGCCAGCACACGCGAGCGTTTCAACATTGTCCGTCCTTGCCTGACGCTCCCCCAGGAGCGCCCGATGTTACGCCAGCGTAACTGCGGCCTCACTCGACCATACGCCAGTTAAGTTTTTTTCACGCTCGCGGCCGCGATTTCCTTCGCAGCCGCAAAAACGATTACAGCGCGAAGGTAGGCGCAGGCGTCAGGGCTGCAAGAACCGCGGGCGACGAATCGAAAAGTTCACGTCGCGACAGGCCTTCACGGCCCTTCACATACAGGGCGGCCTTGCCCACGGCGCCGCGGCGCTCAACCGCCACGATGCGACCGCCCGGACGCAGCGCCGCGCCCCAGCTTTCCGGCAGGGCGGCGACGCCGCCCTCGCAGACGATCACGTCCCAGCCCTCGCCCGTCGGCTGGTCCAACGGCGCAACCACCGTGGCCACGCCTTCGGCGGCCAGGGCCTCGCCCACGACATCGAACACGGCCTGATCGGCTTCCTGCGCAGTGACGCTCAGGCCCATGCGGGCCAGGACGGCGGCGGCGTAAGGGGCCGCGATGGCCAGCGCCTTCTCGCCTTCGCGCGCATCGGCGGCCTGCAACAGCTTGGCCACATCACGCGCCGGCATCAGGCGACGCTCGCCCGCGATGACGACGGCTTCTTCGGAATAGGCGGCGAAGGCGCGGTCAGGCGCACAGAATGATTCGCGCGGCACGGCCAGCATGGCCAGGTGAATCGCGCGCTCAGTCACGTCGTTCACCCGCACCTGCGAGTCGATCATAGCCTTGCGCTCTGCGGTGAAATCCATCTGTAAACAGCCTTTGACGATGATCCGGGAGGAATTCTGCCGCGCTTATAGGTCCGTGCGTTGCAGCGGACAATCCGATCTGATAGCGAACGCCCCTCGCGATGACCGCCCCCGCAAAAAACGGGGAACAAAGCGGCCTGATGGCGGAGTGGTGACGCAGAGGACTGCAAATCCTTGCACCCGGGTTCGATTCCCGGTCAGGCCTCCATCGCGATACAGAAAAGGCGCGGACCCCACGGTCCGCGCCTTTTTCGTTTCTGCGGCCCGATCAGCCGTTCGGCCCCAGTCCCGGATCATTGGCGCGCACCCGACGGATCAGCCCGCTGCGAATCTCCTGACGGATTTCCAGGGTGACACGCTGCGCTTCCTGCGCGGCCTGACGACGCCCTCGGCGATTCTCTCCATGTCTGAGTTCCGATTCGATCCGTCGCCTCGCTGCTTCCTGCTCAGGGGCGCATTGCGCCAGGGCCGCGTCCACCGTCGCGGCGGGCATTCGCCGCAACGGCTGTCCGGGCGCAGCGTGCCGGGTGACGCATTCGCGCCACCGCGCAACCTCGTCCGCCGCCTCCGGCGCGATCTGCAAGGCGGTCAAAAGAGCGAGCACGATCATGGACTGACGAAACGCCGCCCCTTCCCCGCCGTCAAATCACGCGAGCGGGATCGACAAACGCGTCGGCGATCCGCCGAAGCCGCGAATGCAAGCTTGCGCAGCCCCCATCTCGGCTATCATGGCGCGTCTCCCCGACCATTCCAGAACGAGATTTGCGCGCGGACCACATCGCCCGCCGCTGGACTGTCTTGCCCCTTGCTGATGCGCGCGCCCCGCATGGATTGAACTGCCGCCCGTCCGAATCCCTCGCCTGCTGGAGTTTCGCTTTCAATCTGGCAGCCGGAGACTGTGCCAGTCCCTGTCGCAGTGCAGATCAAATGGACCCGCCCTCGATTGGCGCGCGCGGTCATGGGAAAATCCGGCATCGGTCGCCGTGTGTATTGAACCTCATCCGACGCCCAAATCCTGGGCGGTTCAGAGGCCTGAGCACCCAGAGTCAGCGCAAACATGAAGGCAGCGATCATGGAATCCTCCGATTGTCAGATCGAGGCGGCGCTATCGACGCCGTACAGCCTCAGACCATCTAAGATTGCCGCCGCACGCCATTTGAACAACCCTCAATCTTCAAGCAGATCGGTCGCTGTCAGCCGCAAAGGCCAGCCTAAAATGACCACAAGTCACGGTCGCGACGCCCATTGCAGGTGATGCAGAGCTACGGCGCTGGTCGCGGCGACATTCAGCGAATCGAATCCACCCGCCATCGGTATGCCCAACGCCGTGCAGCTTTCGATGACGCTGCGGGGCAGTCCCGGGCCTTCGGAGCCCAAAACTACCGCCGCCGGCCCCTTGCGTTGATAGTCCGCCAGCGTCTGGGTCGCGGAAGGCGTCAGGGCCAGAACATCGACGCCCGCCGCCTGCAGGGCTTCGGTGATGGTCTGCGCCCGGTCCATCACCACGAACGGCGTCCGCAGCACCGCGCCGACCGAGACGCGGATGGACTTGCGGTAAAAGGGATCGCAGCAGCCGCCGTCCAGCAGCACCGCCCGCGCCCCGAACGCCGCCGCATTTCGGAACAGTCCGCCCATATTGTCGTGATTGCCGATCCCGCTGGCGACGACGAACACGTCCTGCGCCCTCACCTCGCCCAGCATGGCGTCCAGCGACAGCACCGGCGGCTTTTCACCCAGGGCCAGTATGCCCCGATGCAGGTGAAACCCTGCAATCTGATCCAGCACGTCCTGAGCCGCCACATAGACTGGCGCGTCGTCCGGCAAGGCGGCGATAACGTCCGCCAGCGCCGCCACCCGCTTCTCGGCCAGCAGCAGGGCACGCGGCCTGCATTGCGAGGCGTCGGACACCAGCACGCGCACGACCACCTCGCCCTCAGCGATGAACAGGCCCTCGCGACCCGTAAGGTCACGTTCACGGATATCGCGGAAGGCGGCGATGCGGGGATCCTGAGGATCGGAGACGACGAACTGATTCATGGCGCACTTTTCCCGTTGCACGAATCGAACGGGCACTGCTATAGCGCCGCTCCCGAGCAGTTCCGCGGTAGCTCAGTGGTAGAGCAGCCGACTGTTAATCGGCTGGTCGTAGGTTCGAATCCTACCCGCGGAGCCACTCGGGCGTAAAAGACGTTGTTTCGACACGTCTTTTACCGCCCAGAGAGGCTTACCCACAAAACTACCTACAGGGCTGCATTCGCTTGGCAGCGGTTTTCAGCCTGTTTCATGGCATTGCGCACCTTTCCGCCCAGGCGTTCTCACACCTGGACGCCGCCAGGTGATTCTCGCCTGTTTGCACCGTCGAGCCCCCCAAACACGCATTTTTCCGCGATCCGATTCGAATGCCGGAGAAGACCCTTTTCCTGCTGACGGGCCGGCGCCGGATTAAAGGCGCTGTGATCGACGCGCCTCAGGCTTTCCAGGATTTCCTAGTTCCGCGATCGGTCGGCAGCGAGGCCCGATCGAGATTCGAACCTTCTGTTGAGAACTCGATCCAACACATCGACTTAGGAGGCGAACCAGCCTCCTAGCCCCTCGATGCAAAAACTGACGCAGACTGAATGGGCCCGCACGCGGGACAGAATCACGACCCTCAGCCTTCCCTCGTCGAGCCCTGCCGCACGCGCTCGAATGCTGGCCTGGCTTGAGGCCCGACAGAGTGCGGGATGGTTCTATGTCATGACCGACAACTTCCACTTCGGCTCGTCGTTCGACGCTGACGCCTTCCGACAGTGGATCGCTTCTGGACAGCTCAGTTGAAGGTCGTCCTCGCTCAGCCCGTTGCTCCCGCCGCAAACAGGCATGACGAGCGCAAAAAAAAGACCTCGTCGATGATCGACGAGGCCATGAAGTCATAGGGAGGAAACGCCCCAGGAAGGGCGATGCGCACACCTAGGCGCCGTCAGGGGCCGTTTCAAGGCGGGCTTGCCCGACCAGCCGAGCCTTCTGATGCAGCAGGCAGTGGCGGCCGCTGACACGGTCGAAGTGGGCCACGGTGGCGATCACAGGCCCGGAGCGGACTGTGTCCACCGCCGTCAGAAGCACGCCTGGGATCTGTGCGGCGGCTTTGAGCTCGAAGGGCGATAGAGCCCCGAACAAAGCATGGTCGTTGTAGACTTGCTTCCTCACGGCATGCGGCGACCACGCCCCTATCTGATCCTCCACAGGCTGCGGCGCGGCAATGGCCTCGGGCGCGGTGACGACGACTGACCCCCTGGGCCTCGCCCAGGCGCCGACCTCCACCAAAGACAGCTCACGATGGGGGATCCGCCCGCCTCACCATCCAGCGTCAAAAAAGTCCGCCAGCGCCAGCTTGGCGATGGCGAGTCGACGCCAGTTGCGGGCATGCGCCGGGGACAGGCCCACGCGGTCGTCCGAGACCTGTCCCGCCCCCTTTGCACGGGGCAGGTCTGGGACGACGCCAGCGGGCTGCTTGGGCTTGAAGACGAGGCACACCTCACTTCTCCGAAGGACGCAGGCAGGATGACGTTTCGCTGCCCGGGAGCAGCCCCCGACCAGCATTAGCGACAAGGAAGACCTGAAGGGCGCCAGAGCGGCTATGCGCCCCCTTCGCGTCCTGGGTTGCCGCCGGCGGTTCGCCCGCCGCCCGACAGAGTTCGGATTGGGCCACCTCGCCCTCCCGGGCAATTGTCACCCGGGACCGCGCCCACGCGGCGGATCCGCATCTTCGGAAGGCGCAGAAACTCGATCAGGCGCCCCGCCGACCGCCATCGCTCCCGTAGCCGCTGCGCCAGCCCCCAGCGCGGGAGACGAAGATCGCCAGCTTGGCCGGAAGGATAGCCGCCACCAGGATGGTCAAGGCTTCAGAGATGTCGGATTCGGCCAAGGGCTGCAGCAGGCCCATACTCCCGAGAACTGGGCGACAGCCTTTCGGTCCTCTATGGCCGCAGCGAACGCCCTGAAGAGCGGCAGCATGAGCTCAATCGGGCACTTGTCGCCGATCGCGCTGTGAGGTCGCTCTTCGTAATAATCTCTGCGCCGAGCCCCCAAACTTCCCAGTCGGAACCGCAAGCATCAGTGAGCAGTGCGCAGGCAGGCGCATGATCCGTCCACACTGCGAAAAAGAACCGGACGAATTAACGACCGGCCTCAGTCAAGCAGGAAACATGGGAAGTCTATCGTTAGACACGTCACAAGTAACGAAGTCGGGACGCCCTTTAGGCTCAGGACTCATAGCCAGAATAGCACTGTAGCGGCGAGGGCGATGGCGG
>ERZ1739169.140-NODE-140-length-19941-cov-16.134416_pt1 | contig 19941 bp, 17 predicted proteins | sample MGYA00581756_ERZ1739169 | MGnify/ENA primary metagenome ERZ1739169 (study PRJEB40789, sample SAMEA7425667) | Salamandra salamandra | biome: salamander skin | place: Germany | collected 2020-03 | study: cvxcv | reverse complement strand
CCAGGGCCGCGCCGCCGCCCATCAGGCCCCAGCCCATCAGCCGCAGCGCCTTGCGCCGGCCGGCCTGGCGGCCGGACTGCGCCAGCGCCTGGGCCGAGGCCTCGGGCGACACGCCCAGCAGCCGCGCGTCCAGCCGCTGCACCTGCTGCCAGGCGCGCTCGTGGTCGGGATGGGCGTTGCGCCAGCGCTGCCAGGCGGCGCGCTCGTCGGCGGTGGCTTCGCCCGACCACATGACCACCAGCCATTCCAGGCCCTGCGCCAGGATGGGGTCGGGGATGCCCGCGGCGCCGGCCTTCATAGCGCCGCCAGGCAGGCCTGGGCGGCGCGCAGCATATGCTTGCGCACCAGCGCCACCGAGACGCCCAGCCGCGCGGCGATCTCGGAATAGGTCAGGCCCTCGAAGCGCGACAGGATGAAGACCTGGCGGGCGCGGGCGGGCAGGGCGTCGAGCGCGGCGTCCACCGCCATCAGCGTTTCCAGCGCCAGCGCGCGGGTCTCGGCCGAGGGCATGTGGGGTTCGGGCAGTTGCGCCAGCGCGTCGAGATAGGCGGTTTCGAGGGTGCGGCGGCGGAACAGGTCGATCACCAGGCCCTTGGCGATCTGAGTCAGGAAGGCGCGCGCCTGACCGGCCTCGGGCAGGCGGCCGGACACCATCAGGCGCTCGTAGGTGTCGTGCGACAGATCGGCGGCGTCGTGCGCGCTGCCCAGCCGCCGCCGCAGCCATCCGGCCAGCCAGCCGTGGTGGTCGCGGTAAAGCGCGCTCAGGGTGGGATGCGCCGTGGGCTGGTTGGCCGCCGTCACAATGGAATCTCTCTCGCCGATGTCAAAGACCGGAAATGATAATCGTTGTTAATTCTGTCCGGCAAGCCGGCCCGCGCGGCAAGGGGGTGTAACCCAATGAGATATTTAACTTTTCATTGCAATAAGCCGTAAACAGGGGGACAGCCGCCCGCGGCGGCCTCCTGCAAACCCCGAGTGGCCCTCCCCATGTTCAAGAATCTGAGTATCCGCGCCGTCCTGACGACCGCGCTCTGTATTTTTTTCGCCCTTTTCCTGGTGACCGGCATCGCCGTCTACCAGCAGCTGACCTCCAACCGCACGTCGATCGAGGTGATGCTGGATACCAACCTGGTGCGCGCCAACGCCGTCGACTCCGCCGGCGCCGAGTTGCTGCGCGCGCGCCTGGTGCTGCTGGCCGCGCAGACCACGCTGCTGGAAGGCAAGAGCATCGACAACCTGGCCAGCATGCAGCGCCTGGATGGCTACACCAAGAAGGCCGCCGACCTGATCCAGACGGCGCGCCAGACGCCCGAGACCTCGCCGGTGGGCAAGCCGCTGTTCGACGAGGCGCTGGCCGCCTATGAGGTCTACCAGCGCGACGCGATCACGCCGATGATCGCCGCGATCCGCGCCGGCAAGGCGCAGGACGCCAGCCGCCTGAACCTGGAGAAGGTCACGCCGCTGGGCATCGCCTTCACCCAGGCGATCCAGAAGTACGTCGATTACGCCGATGAAGTCGGCCAGCGCGTGGCGCGCGAGGCCAACACCCGCATCAATGGCGCGATCGCTTTCCTGATCGGCCTGCTGGTGGTGGTGGCGGTGCTGGTGGTGGGCCTGTACGCGGTGTTCGCGCGTTCGGTGTTCCGGCCGCTGCACGAGGCCGGCCGCCTGTTCGACCGCATCGCCGGCGGCGACCTGACCAACCGCATCGAACAGCGCGGCAACAATGAAATCGGCGTGCTCTACGCCGCCGTCAAGCGCATGCAGGACAGCCTGGCGCGCACCGTGGCCGCCGTGCGCCAGGGCGTGGAAGAGATCCACACCGGTTCGCGCGAGATCGCGGCCGGCAACATCGACCTTTCCTCGCGCACCGAGCAGCAGGCCGCCTCGCTGGAGGAAACCGCCGCCAGCATGGACGAACTGTCGTCCACCGTGAAGAACAACGCCGACAGCTCGCGCAACGCCTCGCAGCTGGCGACGGCGGCGTCCAATGTGGCCACCCGCGGCGGCCAGGCGGTGGGTGATGTGGTGGGCACCATGCGCGCCATCGCCGACAGTTCCAACCGCATCGCCGACATCGTCGGCGTGATCGATGGCATCGCCTTCCAGACCAACATCCTGGCGCTGAACGCGGCGGTGGAAGCGGCCCGCGCCGGCGAGCAGGGCAAGGGCTTCGCGGTGGTGGCCAGCGAAGTGCGCGCGCTGGCGCAGCGCAGCGGCCAGGCCGCCAAGGAGATCAAGGGCCTGATCGATGACTCGGTGCAGAAGGTCTCGATCGGTTCCGACCAGGTCGAAGCCGCCGGCGCCACCATGCAGGAGATCGTGACCTCGGTGCGCCGCGTGACGGACATCATCAACGAGATCTCCAGCGCCTCCGAAGAGCAGTCGCAGGGCATCGAGCAGGTGAACCAGGCGGTGTCGCAGATGGACAGCGTGACGCAGCAGAACGCCGCGCTGGTCGAACAGGCCGCCGCGTCGGCCGCCTCGCTCGAAGCCCAGGCGCAACGCCTGCGCGAAGCGGTGGCGGTGTTCAAGCTGCAGACCGGCCGGGTGATCGACGCCGAGGCGCCGGCCCTGGGCCACGGCGCCGAGCCGGCGCTGCTCGGCGCCTGAGCCGCCGCCGTTCCGGACGCGGGACGCTTGCGCGTTCCGCGTCTTGTCGATAAGGGGGCGCCGCGCCGCCGTCAGCCCGCCAGCGCTTCGGTCAGGTGCGCGATCAAGGCGCGGGCGCGCGCCGACAGCCGGGGCGCGCCGGTCAACGCATACAGCGTCACCGGCTCCAGTTCCCATTCCGGCAGCACCGCCACCAGCCCCGGCGCGCCGTCGCGCAGCGGCGCGATGCCGGCGCCGCGCGCGGCCAGCTGCCGCGCCATCTCGGGATCATCCACGCAATAGCGTTCGCGCGTCATGACGACGGCGCGGTCCTGCCCGCGCCGCAGCTGCCAGCGCGCGGGCGCGCCGTTGTCGTCGGCATGCACGCCAATGCAGTCGTGCGCGGCCAGGTCCGCCGGGCATTCGGGCGCGGGCCGCCGCGCCAGGTAGTCGGGGGCGGCATAGAGCCGGGCGCGCAGGGCGCCCAGGCGATGCGCCAGCCAGGATGGGTCGGTGGGCGGTTCCAGCCGGATCGTCAGATCGGGACGGTCCGGCGCCGCGGGCGCGGCCCGCGTCACGCTCAGTTGGAACCGCAAGCCGGGATGGCGCGCCGCGAAGGCCGCCAGCGCGGGCGCCAGCGCCTGCCGGGTGCGGGCGTCGGGCAGGTCCACGCGCAGCAGCCCGGCATCGCGGCCCGCCGTGGCCGCCTGGCGCGGCAACGGCGACAGCGGAATGCCCAGCGCCGCGGCGGCGCGGCCGAAAGCATCGACGCTGGTGACCTTGGCGAACACTTCCATCCTGGGCAGCGGTTTCATGGCGCTGGTTTCCTGGGAGGGCGCGGCCGGGGCCGCTCAGAAGGCGTAGACCACGCCGACGCTGCCGAACAGGTTGGCGCGGCGCTCGGTCAGCGGGCTGTCGCGCGCGTCGCCCAGCAGCGTGTTCACGCCCAGCGTGGTGATGGTGCTCCAGCTGGGGTTGATGCGGTACGACCAGCTGGTGAACAGCGCCGCCGACTTGAAGCCGGAGGACGGCGAGTAGGTCGACAGCCCGGCGCGGCTGCTGGCGGCCTGCGAGGACGTGACGCCGTACCAGGTCTGCATGGCGTCGTGGCTGGCCCACTGCGTGCTGGCGCCGACGTTGACGCGGTTGGCGCCGTCCTGCCAGGCGGCGTAGGTGGCGCGCAGTTCGAGCGTGCCGCCGTAGCCGCTGCGCGCGGCCTGGCGGTAGGCGGCCCCCAGCGAGAACGGGCCGGGCGCCCATTCGACGAAGGCGCCGTAGGTGGCGTGGAAATCGATGTCGTCCAGGCCCTTGGTGCGGTCGGCGTCGCTGGACTTGCGGCCCAGGCCCATGCCGACGAACACGCCCGCCTTCCAGTCGGGCGCCAGCGTGGTCTGCAGGCCCGCTGCCGGCAGCCCGGCGCGCGGCGAGATGAAGAAGTTGCCGGAATGGTAGTTGATCAGCGGCACCGGCAGGGCCCGGTACTCGCGCGAGCCTTCGTAGACCGGCACGTAGCCGACGCCCAGTCCGATGAAATTGGTGCCAGGTTGATCGGCCAGGGCCGGGGCGGCGGCGCAGGCCAGGGCGGCGGCCGTGGCGGCGCCAGTTGCTAACATAGCCAGCTTCATTGCGGGAACTTTCCTTTCTCGTGGGGCAGGCGCCCGGCGGCGGCCGGAGCGCGACAAGGCGCCATTGTCGGAGCCGGCTTTTAAAAATTCTTTAAATCCAGGGCGGCACAATGCGGCGCCATGGAGAGTCAGGGAGCGTTCTTGCAAGTTCTGCTGGTGGAAGACGATGCGATGCTGGGCGACGCCTTGCGCGCCAGCATGGCGCAGGCGGGCATGCGCGTGGACTGGGTGCGGGACGTGCCCGAGGCCCGGCTGGCGCTGGTCGACCATGGCTATGGCGCCGTGCTGCTCGACCTGGGGCTGCCCGGCGGCAGCGGCCTGGCCGTGCTCAAGCATCTGCGCGGGCGCTATGACGCCACGCCGGTCCTCATCATCACCGCGCGCGACCGCCTGAGCGAGCGGGTGCAGGGGCTGGATGCGGGCGCCGACGACTATATCGTCAAGCCGTTCCAGCTGGACGAACTGCTGGCCCGGCTGCGCGCAGTCGTGCGCCGCAGCAGCAATTCGGTGGTGTCGGTCCTGCGCTGCCGCGACGTGCTGCTGGACCCGGTGCGCCGGGTGGTGACTCGGGCGGGCGCGGAGGTGGTGCTCAGCGCCAGCGAATACCGCACCCTGCTGGCGCTGATGGAGCGCGCCGGCCAGACCGTCAGCCGCGAGCAGCTGGAATCCGCGGTCTATGGCGGCAGCGGCACCATCGAAAGCAATACCGTGGCGGTCTACGTGCACCAATTGCGGCGCAAGCTGGGCGAGGACCTGGTCGCCACCGTGCACGGGCTGGGCTATCGCATCGCCGCGGGGGACGCGCCATGAAGACGCTGCGCAAGCGCCTGACCGTCACGTTGTTGCTGACCCTGCTGCTGACCTGGGCGGCGGTGTTCCTGTGCCAGCAGCACGCCATGACCGAGGCCCGCACCGGCATCCGCGACCAGGCGCTGGTGGACTCGGCCAACCAGACCATCCTGTCGCTGCGCCGCAGCCTGCTCGAAGAACGGCCGGACGAGCGTTTCGAGCTGCCGTCGTCCAGCCATTTCCGCGGCGAGCGCGCCTCGGTGCAGATCTGGTCGCTGGCGGACCGGCGCCTGGCGCTGCGCTCGCCGGAATCGCCGGCCCAGCCGCTCAATCCGCATTTCGACGATGGTTTCCGCGACAGCGTGATCAATGGCGAGAGCTGGCGCGTGTATTCGCTCAGCGACGCCTCCGGCCAGGTGCAGGTGCAGCTGGCCCGCGCCGACAGCGTGCTGCGGGCCGAGGCGGTGGCCGCGTTCAAGCGCGGGCTGGTCATCGTCACCGCCTTGTTCCTGCTGCTGGCGGCGGCCACCTGGATCGTGGTGCGCCAGGCCTTCCGGCCGGTCAACCAGGCCGGCGAGGCGATCCTGCGGCGCGCGCCGTTCGATCTGGCGCCCCTGCCGCTGGACCGCCTGCCGGGGGAATTGCATCCCTACGTGCAATCCATCAATGCGCTGTTGCTGCGCCTGCAGGCCGCCATGGACCACGAGCGCCGCTTCCTGGCCGACGCCGCGCACGAACTGCGCACGCCGCTGGCGGCGCTCAGCGCCCAGACCGAAGTGCTGCTGCAACGCATCGCCGACACGCCGGCCGCCGACGCCGCCCTGCAACTGCGCGCGGTGGCGCAGCGCACCGCGCGCCTGGCCGAGCAATTGCTGGACCAGGCCCGCATGGACGCGGCCAGCGAATCCGACGCCGGTCCCGGGCCGGTGGCGCTGGACGCGCTGGTGGTGCTGCTGGTGCGCGACTGCGAGGCGGCCGCGGCGCGCAAGCGCCAGCGCATCCAGCTGGACGTGCAGGCCTGCGGCGCGCGCGGCGACATGGACACGCTGGGGGTGCTGGTGCGCAACCTGCTCGACAACGCGCTGCGCTACACCCCCGAGGGCGGGCAGATCGCCGTGGCCTGCGGCGCGGGCGAGGGCGGCGCGGCCTGGTTGCGGGTCGCCGACGATGGCCCCGGCATCGCGCCGCGCGAACGGGCGCGGGTGTTCGACCGCTTTTATCGGGCCCCGGGCGCCAACGCCGGCGGCAGCGGCATCGGCCTGTCGCTGGTGGCGCAGATCGCCGCGCGCCATGGCGCGGTCGTGGCGTTCGCGCCAGGCCTGAACGGGCGCGGCGTGGGCTTGACGGTCACGTTCCCCGGCAACTTCGCGCCGGCCTGACGCCTGGCCGCCACGCACCGGGCGAGGGAACCTCGCCGGCTGCTTCGTTACTCACCGGGATGCGGGCAGCTCCCTGCCCGTGGACAACGATGCGCGGAGGCGTCCCATGAACGACATTGCGGCCTTGCGGTCAGGCGCGAATTACCTGCAGCATGAAGTTACCGATTTGCAGGAAGACCATATCAAGACGGCCAACAATTACTCCCGGCTGGCCCAACTGCTGGACGGCATCGCCGCCTCGAAGCAGGAACACCGGACCAATCTTGAGGCGCAATACCCCACGGCGTTCCAGCCCGATGCCAGGAATGGCGAGGCGGTCGCCAAGGGCGCCGACGAAATCCTGCAGCAGCAGCGATTGGTCCACGAATGCCTGTCCCTGGTGGGAGCGTTGAGCGAAGAAGAGCAGGTCCACGGCGAACAGCTCAATCGCGTCAACGAGCGCCTGCACGACGCCTTGGCGCTGGTCCGGCATGGTCATACGCCTTCGGTCGAGGATGCGACCCGGCTGCGCAGCCATCTGCAGGAGGTGCGCGACGACGTTTCCGCCATGGCCGACCGTCATCAGATGATGCTCCAGGCCAATGCCGCGTTGATGGAAATGATTGGCCAGTTGAAGGCCGAGGCGCCGAACGTGCCACCGCCGGTGCGGGATCCCCGGCAGGCCTTGGACAATATGCGGACGGAAGGGGATATCCAGATTCCCGTGGGCGGCATGGTGGCGCCATCCACCTCGGCGTTCCCCGTGCCGACCTCGTACGCGGTGAGCCGTCGTATCGAGGAGGGGTTGCAGCCTGGCAGCGCGTTGGGCTCGCGCGCCATCGTCAGTGCCGACGAGTCGAGCAGCCAGGTGGTCTGCAACAACCTGGTGCGTGTTTCGGCGCACGATCTCGAGGATCCCGCTCGCCTCGAGCGGGTGGTCCAATCACTCACCCACAATCCCGCCCGGGGCTGCTTTTCGGTCGCCGCGGAACGGCAGGGAGAGCTGACCGCGCCCTCTGACCAGATATTGTCGGCTCGCATGTTCAACACCGCGATCCTCATCATCGATCCGAAGAAGCTCGACCAACAGGATCAGGAGGGCCTGGGCGGCCTGCTGCTCGATCCGACGGTCAGTACGGAATGCTCGGTGGCCAGGGTCGGCCGGGATGCGATCATTGCCGCGATCGTGCCGCAGCGAACGGGCGGCGACGTGGGCGTTCCCACCCTGCAGGTGGGTGACACGACCGCCAATTTCGAAATGCGCGTTGGCGGCGGCAGCACGGCATTCCTGAACCTGACCATGCCTGACTACGCCCAGGGCCTGACCGACTTGCTGCGCGCCAATTCAGATCGGACGATGCTGATCCACCTGACGCGGTTCAAGTAAGCGCGGGGACCGCGCCCGCTCGGCCGCCTGTAGCGCGGCGGGGCGGGCGCGAGACCGCTGGGGCCTGACAGCCTTACTGATCCAGCTGGATCTTGGCGTCGGCGGCCACGTTTTTCCACTTCTTCACGTCGCTGGCGATCACGTTCTTGAACGCTTCCGACGTGCCGGCCACCACCGTGCCGCCCAGGCTGGCCATCTTGGCCTTGACCTCGGGGTTGTTGAGCGCCTTGACCGAGGCGTCGTGCAGCTTCTGCGTCACGTCGGCCGGCAGGCCCTTGGGCGCCAGCAGGCCGTTCCAGGCGTTGGCTTCATAGCGCGGCAGGCCGGCTTCCTTGAAGGTCGGCGTGTCGGGCAGTTCCGGCGAACGGGTGTCGGCGGCGATGGCGATGGGACGGATCTGGCCGCCCTTGATGTACGGCAGCGAGGCCGGCACCGGCTCCCAGATCATCGAGACCTGGCCGCTGATGACGTCGGTGAAGGCCGGGCCCGCGCCGCGGTAGGCGATGTGCATGAGCTTGGCGCCGGTCATCGACTTCAGCAGTTCCATCGCCAGGTTGCCCAGGCCGCCCGCGCCCGACGAGGCGTAGGTGTACTTGTCCGGGTTGGCCTTGGCGCTGGCGATCAGGCCGTTCAGGTCGGTGGCGGGGAAGTCCTTGGTCACGCTCAGCACGCCCGGCACGGTCACCAGCTGGGTGATGGCGGTGAAGTCCTGCACCGCGTCGTAGGTCAGGTTCTTGTAGACCGCCGGGTTGGTGCCGTGGGTGCTGGACGAGGCCAGCAGCAGGATGTAGCCGTCCGGCGCCGCGTCGGCCACGAAGCGGGTGCCGATCGAGCCGCCCGCGCCGGCCTTGTTCTCGACCACCACGGTGGCGCCCAGTTCGGTGCCCAGCTGCGCCGCGAACACGCGGCCGATGATGTCGGCGGTGCCGCCGGGGGCGAACGGCACGATCAGGCGCACGGGCTTGTTGGGATAGTCGGCCTGCTGCGCCGAGGCCGCGCCCGCGATCAGCGAGGCGCCGCTCAGCAACGCCACGGCGATTGCGGTTTTGGTCAGTTTCATGGTGTCTCCAGGCGAAGGTTAGTCGAGGCCGTTGAGCCAGTCGACGATCAGTTCGGCGATGCGGTCGCTGTTGCGGTCCAGCATGCAGAAATGGGAATTGCCGGCGATGCCGGCGGCGGGCAGGTCCAGCACGTCGGCGCGCCGGCCGGCCCGCCGCAGGGCGTCCCAGTAGGCGTCCGTCTGGGCGCGGTAGCGCCGCCAGGTGTCGTTGTGGTCGAAGTGGTCGCCCCAGACCAGCAGTTGCGGGGGCAGGGGGCCGTCGACGCGCTCGGGCGTGCCGGTCGGCTCCAGCGCCACCACGGCGCGGATCGGGCCGGGACATTCGCGCGCCAGCTGGGTGGCGTAGCCGCCGCCCTGGCTGTGGCCGATGACGATGCAGGGGCCGGCCAGATCGAGCAGTTGTCGGTAGGCGTCCAGCGCCATGGCGTCATGCGCCAGCCAGCGCGGCACGAACTGCTTGGCGAAGGCGTCGAAGGCATCGTCGGGAAATTGCTGCGCCGGATAAGCGCGGCGCGGCTGGCCGGCGGGCGCGTAGCCGTCGGCCGGACCGATGCGGAACAGCTGCCAGGCCTCTTCCTTGGAACGGAAGATGGGCGCCGCGTCATAGATCTGCGGATACATCGCCCATGAGGCGCGGCCGCGCTCGGGCGCGTCGGCCACGAACACGTCATAGCCGGATTGCAGCAGCCGCCAGAGCCAGCCCTGGCGGCCGTCGGGGGTGCTCTCCCATTGCGCGCCGGTCATGCCGCCGCCATGCCACAGCAGCACCGGGTGCGGGTGGCGCGGCTCGGCCAGGCGGTATTCCTGCACGTAGAGCTGGCCGGCGCAGTAGCTGCCGTTCATGTCGATGGCGCGCGCGGCGCCGTTGCCCACCACCTGCTTCTGCAGCACCGGCAGTCCGCCGGCCGCGACCTCGCGGCCGCCCAGGAAGTGGCTGCGCAGGGATTTCAGCAGGACGGGGGCGTCGGACATCGGCATCTCCAGAAGACGCCGTAATACTAGTTGTAACAAGCGCGGGGTTTGTGCAAAATGTGCAGGGCTTGTGCCGATACGGCACAGCGACACAAGAAGAAGGTGGAGACGGGATGGATATCAAGTGGCTCGAGGACTTCGTGGCCCTGTCGAAGGCGCGCAACCTGTTCCAGGCGGCCGAGGCGCGCAACGTCACGCATCCGGCCTTCGGGCGCCGCATCAAGGCGCTGGAGGACTGGGCCGGCGTGCCGCTGGTCGAGCGCGGGCATCAGGTCTCGACCCTGAACGCGGCCGGGCGCAGCATGCTGGCGGCCGCCATCGATGTGCTCGACATCCTGCGCGAGACGCGCCAGGGCCTGCAGAAGCCCGAACTGGAACGCACCCGCCGCATCGCCATCGCCTCCGGCAAGACGCTGGCGCATTCGGTGCTGCCGGGGCTGATGGCCAAGGTGCAGCAGGGCATGCAGCCGTTCCAGCTGAAGGTGGTCACCACCACGCTCAACTTTGGCATCGACATGCTGGCCGACGGCGAGGTCGATTTCCTGCTGTGCCACGCGCACGAGCCGCTGTACGCGCAGATCGACAACCCCAACTACCGCTTTCGCCGGGTCGGCGCCGACAAGCTGGTGGCCGTCAGCGCGCCGCTGGCGCCGGGCAGCCGCCACCCGCGCCACGCGGTGCCCAAGCTGGCCTCGGATCCGGCCGTGCCGTTCCTGGCCTACGCCGACAGCATGTCGCTGGGCCGCATCCTGCGCGACCGCCTGCGCGGCCTGTGCGTGCCGGCGCAGTTGCAGACCATGTACGAATCGGACCTGGCAGACGCGCTGCATGCCATGGCGCGGCAGGGCTTCGGCCTGGCATGGCTGCCGCACACGCTGGTCGAAGCCGACCTGCGCGCCGGCGTCCTGGCGCGGGCCGACAGCGCGCGCAACGACATCCACATGGAGATCCGGCTGTACCAGTCGGTGGACAACGCCAAGCCGCTGGCGCGCCAGGTGTGGAGCCGGATCGAGGCCTACGCGGCGCGCTAGGGGGAGGGCGGGGCGGCGCGCCAGCCGGCACCGTTTTCCGGTGGCCGGGCAGGAAACAGGGACAAAAGATGCCGAGCGCGCCCGGCAGGCATAAAATGGCGGATTCTTCTGCCATCCGACCACAGGATCCCGCGCCATGAACGCACGCATCCCCGACGACGCACTTCCTCCTACCCTCGATCCGAAGGCTCTGCAGGCTTTTGTGGACGACAAGTGGGACAACGAGATCATCCCCGCGCTGACCGACTACATCGCCATCCCGGCCAAGAGCCCGGCGTTCGATGCCGACTGGGAAAAGAACGCGTTCATCGAGCGCGTGGTGCGTGACGCGGCGCAGTGGGTCGAAGCCCAGAAGGTCTCGGGCCTGAAGCTGGAAGTGGTGCGCCTGCCGGGCCGCACGCCGGTGATCTTCTTCGACGCGCCCGCCACCCGCAGCGACAACGGCGACACCGTGCTGCTGTACGGCCACCTGGACAAGCAGCCTGAATTCTCGGGCTGGCGCGCCGGCCTCGGCCCCTGGACCCCGAAGTACGAGGACGGCAAGCTCTACGGCCGCGGCGGCGCCGACGACGGCTATGCCGTGTATGCCTCGCTCACCGCCATCATGGCGCTGGACAAGCAGGGCATCCCGCGCCCGCGCTGCGTCGGCATCGTCGAGACCTGTGAAGAATCCGGCAGCTACGACCTGCTGCCCTACGTCGACGCGCTGCGCGACCGCCTGGGCAACGTGGCCCTGGTGGTGTGCCTGGATTCGGGCGCCGGCAACTACGACCAGCTGTGGATGACCACCTCGCTGCGCGGCATGGTCTCGGGCACGCTGGAAGTGCAGGTGCTGGACGAAGGCGTGCACTCGGGCGACTCCAGCGGCGTGGTGCCGTCGTCGTTCCGCATCCTGCGCCACCTGCTGGACCGCCTGGAAGACAGCGGCACCGGCCGCCTGCTGCCGCAGAGCCTGCACTGCGAAATCCCCGCCGACCGCATCGAACAGGTGCACGCCACCGCCCGCATCCTGGGCGATGAAGTGTGGCGCCGTTTCCCCTGGAGCTGCGGCGCCGAGGGCGGCTTCGTGCTGCCCATGACCACCGAGCCGGAACAGGCCCTGCTGAACCGCACCTGGCGCCCGACCCTGTCGGTGACCGGCGCCGAAGGCCTGCCGCCGCTGTCCAGCGCCGGCAACGTGCTGCGCCCGCGCACCGCCTTCAAGCTGTCGCTGCGCCTGCCGCCGCTGATCGACGCCGTCGCCGCGTCCGAAGAGATCAAGGCCCTGCTGGAAGCCGACGCGCCCTACAACGCCAAGGTCCTCTTCAAGGCCAACGAAGGCGCCGCCACCGGCTGGAACGCGCCGGCCTCGGCGCCGTGGCTGACCCAGGCGCTGGATGCCGCCTCGCAGCAATACTATGGCGCGCCCTGCGGCTACATCGGCCAGGGCGGCACCATTCCGCTGATGAGCATGCTGCAGAAGGGCTTCCCCAAGGCCCAGTTCATGGTCTGCGGCGTGCTGGGCCCCAAGTCCAATGCCCACGGCCCGAATGAATTCCTGCACGTGCCCTACGGCAAGAAGCTGACCGCCGCGGTCGCGCAGACCATGGCGGCGATGCCGACGGCCTGATCGGCGGTGGCGGATGAAGGAAAGCCCGGCCTGGCCGGGCTTTTTTCATGGCGTCGGAGGCGCTGCCGAGGGGCGTGCCGATGGGCGGAACACGACGCGCATGGCTGTCTCGGAGGTCACTCGCAGGAGTACGTCGCAGCGGGGACGGGTGAATCGTTGCGCGATCCGCCGCAGTAATGCCCACAGGCCGCTCAGGATGAAGACGGTGTCCGTGATCGGGTTGGGAATGAATGAGAGGGGGGCCGCATTTTGGGGCGCGATCTGTACCACGCTGTGCAAGCCGTCCGTCGCCAGCAGCGCCTGCATGCGCTGTGTCAGCATATCCATGGCGCTGATGTTCTCGACGTAGAAGTTCTCGCGTTGCCGCAGCAGCATCACCAATTCATCGTCGGACAGGCGGTTGGCGAAATAGGTGAGCGCGATGGCCATCCGTTTCTCTTGTCGTAGTCGTGGCGCCACTCTAGCGCGGCGCCACAGGCTCCGGCAATGTCGGACGGATGGCGAATGGCGAGCGCGGCCGTCAACGGCGCCCCGGCCGCCGCCGTCACAGCGTCCGCACCAGCGCCATCCCGCCGAACAGCGCCGCCAGCCCCAGGCCGAGCGACAGGCCGGCGTACAGCAGCGCCAGGCCGGCGCGGCCCTGTTCCACATGCAGCGCCGTTTCCAGCGCGAAGGTCGAGAAGGTGGTGAAGCCGCCGACGATGCCGGTGGTCAGGAACAGCCGGGTCGGCTGCGACACCGAGAACTTCAGCGCCAGCAGTTCGGTGATCAGCCCCATGACGAAGCAGCCGATCACGTTGGTGGCCAGGGTGGCGTAGGGGAAGGCGATCCAGCCCAGCCGCAGCGCGGCCAGGCTCATGCCGTAGCGCGCGGCGGAACCCAGGCCGCCGCCGACGAATACCAGCAGTAGATTCAAGATGTCTCTCCAGATCAAACGATGGAGAGCAACAGCCGGGGCTTGCCCACGGGCCGCGCGGTGGGGCAGCGCGGGCGGCCTCCAGCGAGGTCGCGGCCCGAAAACAAGACACCCGCCGCGGCGGGTGTTTGTCCGGACGACACCCGCTGCGGGCATGTTGCCCGGTCAGCAGGAGCCATCAGCCGAGATCGGCGGTTTTGGGAAGCTCCATTCCCATTGCCGGCCATTTTAGCCCAGGTCGGTCGCCTATACTCGCGTTTTGCCAGGATTACCCGCCATGATTTCCACTTCCGACGCCTACGCCAACGTGGTTGCCGAAACCCGCCATTGGCTCACCCAGGCCGTGATCGGCCTGAATCTCTGTCCGTTCGCCAAAGCGGTTCAGGTCAAGGACCAGATCCGCTTTGCCGTCAGCGATGCGACCGACGCCGAAGGCGTCCTGACCGACCTGCAGGACGAGCTGGCCCTGCTGGCCGAGGCCGATCCGGAAAAGATCGACACCACGTTGTTGATCATTCCCGACGCGCTCGACGATTTCCTCGAGTTCAACGACTTCGAGGACCTGTCGGACCGCCTGCTCAAGCGCATGCGCCTGGTGGGCGAGCTGCAGGTGGCCACGTTCCACCCGCAGTTCCAGTTCGCCGACACGCAGCCGGACGACATCGAGAACTACACCAACCGTTCGCCGTACCCGATCCTGCATCTGCTGCGCGAGGACAGCATCGACCGCGCGGTCGAGTCCTTTCCCGACGCCGCCGAGATCTACGAGAAGAACATCGACACGCTGACGCGGCTGGGCCTGGAAGGCTGGCAGCGGCTGATGCGCAAGCCCGCCTGATGCCGGGCGCGGCCGGCGGCGAAGGCCGTCGGCGCCGTTGTCGCATCTGTCGGGACGCCGCCGCATCGGGGCGCGACCGCGCGGGCACGGTCGGCCGCGCGCGAACGTGAGTTCAGCGGGGCAACGATGCTCCACCGCAGATGGCGATGTCCTGGCCGGTGATGGCGGCCGCCTCGGCCGACAGCAGGAACGCCACCAGGGCCGCGATCTCGGCTGGCTGTATTAGCCGGCCGATGGGCGGCAGGCGCGCCGGACTGGCGGCCCGCGCGGGGTCGTCCAGCATGCCCGTCTGCGTCGCGGCGGGGGACACCACGTTCACCGTCACGCCGTTGCCCGCCAGTTCGGCGCCCCAGCTGCGCGCCAGCGCCACCAAGGCGGCCTTGGACGCGGCGTATTGGCCGCGGCCGGGCATGCCCTGCGCGACGCGGCTGCCGACCAGCACCACGCGGCCTGCGCCCCGCGCCACCATCGCCGGCGCCAAGTCCCGGGTCAGGCGCACCGCGGCATCCACGTGCAGCTTCCACATGCGTTCGCCGTCGGCGGGGTCCGATTGCGCCAGCGGCGCTACCCGCAACAGCCCCGCCGCATGTACCAGGGCCGTGACGTCGTCCAGGGCCTGCGAGGCCTGGCGGGTGGCGGCGTCGTCGCACAGGTCGACCTCGACATGCCGGTAGGCGGCATGCCGGGCCACGGCGGGCCCGAGGTCCAGCCCGGTCACGCGCCAGCCGCCGTCCAGCAGCCGCTGCACGATCGCCTGGCCGATGCCGCCGGTGGCGCCGGTGACGACGGCGTGGCCTGGCGTGGGATCAGTCGACATGGATGTGCCCCTCTTCGATGATCTTGCGCGAGCGCGCCATGTCGTCCTTCTGGAAACGCGTGAACTCGGCCGTGGTGATCGGCGTGATCGTCACGCCCAGCTGTTCGTACTTGGCCGCCATGCCCGAGGACAGGGCCTTGTTGACCTCGGCGTTGAGCTTCTCGACGATCGGCGCGGGGGTGCCGGCCGGCGCCCACAGGCCGTACCAGCTGTAGTACTGGTAGCCGGGCAGCACTTCGCCCACCGTGGGCACGTCGGGCAGGTTGGGCAGGCGCGCTTCCGAGGTGACGGCGAGGATCTTCAGCATGCCGCCCTTGTAGTACGACAGGGCGCCCAGCACCGGGTCGATGAATCCGTCGATGCGTCCGCCCACCAGGTCCTGCAGCGCGGGCGAGGTGCCGCGGTAGGGAATGACCATGTAGTCCAGGCCGCCCTGGCGCTTGAGCAGTTCGGTGGCCAGATGCCCGGCCGATCCGATCGAGCCGACGGCGAAGGTGAGCCGGCCCGGGTTCTGCTTGGCGTAGGCCAGCAGGCCGGCCAGGTCCGACACCGGCAGGTCCTTCTTGACCGAGACCGACAGCGGCGCCTTGCCGGCCATGGCGACGGGCACGAAGTTCTTGTCGACGTCGAAGGGCACCGACTTCATCGTCATCGGCGCCGTGGTGAAGGTCGAGGCGTTAAAGAGCAGGGTGTAGCCGTCGGCCGGCGACCGGGCCACCACGTCGGCGCCGATGATGCCGTTGCCGCCCGAACGGTTTTCCACCACGAAGCTCTGGCCGGTCTGCTCGCTCAGTTTCTGGGCCACGTCGCGGCCCAGCATGTCCAGCGTGCCGCCCGGCGGAAAGGGAATCACGAACCGCACCTGGCGTGCGGGATAGGCCGCCTCGGCCTGCGCCGCGCCGCCGCCCAGCGCCGTGCACAGGGCCAGCACGGCGCGCAACAGAATGGTTTTTCGCATGATGTGTCTCCTCGGGTTTTGATGTCGTCGCGGCGTGGCCGGGGCTGTCCCGCCCCTTGGCCGCCGCGCGATGCGGCGTCAGCGCGCCAGCAGTTCCGCCTTGGCCAGCGCGGCGCGCAGCGCGTCCATCTCGACCGGGCCGGGGGCCTCGGTGGGCGGACGCACCGTGGCGCTCTCCAGCACGCCGGCCAGATACATGCCGGCCTTCATGCGGGCATGCGCTTCGCCAGTGGGCTCGCCGGCGCCATACACCGCGTCCTTGAGCGGGGTGATCAGCGCCTGCACCGCCTGCGCGCGCTTCAGATCGCCGGCCTTCACCGCCTCCCACAGGTCGATGATGAGCTGCGGGATGAAGGTGGCGAAGCCGACCAGCGCGCCGTCCACGTCCTGCACCATCGAGGCCAGCAGGTATTCGTCGTGGCAGGTGAGAATGGCCTTGGAGGCATCGGCGTCGCGCAGCGCCTGGATGTCGCGGGCATACTTGTTCATGTCGCGCTGGCCGACCTTGAAGGCCTGCACGTAGGGCAGCCGCGCCAGGTCGGCCAGCAGGCTCGACGAATAGGACGCGCGCGTCCACGCCGGATAGACGTGGCAGACCAGGTCGAGATCGGGCGCGGCCTCGTGGATGGCCTGGAAGTATTCCAGCGCGTGGCCGGGCGTGAAGCCGAAACGCAACCAGTGGTGGGGCGGCATCACATCCAGCGCGGCGGCGCCGGCGGCGCGCGCGGCGCGGGCGTGTTCGGCGGCCTCGGCGATGCCTTCGCACACGATCGAGGAAATCACGGGCAGCCTGCCGCGCAGCTCGTCGGCCACGATGCGGGTGACCTGCGCGCGTTCGGCGGGCGTCAGCGAAAACACCTCGCCGGTGTGGCCGTTGGTCATGACGGCGACCACGCCGTCGTGGCCCGCCAGCCAGCTGGCCAGGCGGCGCAGCGCGGGCTCGTCGATGCGGCGGTCGGCGGTGAACGGGCAGGCGATCGCGGGGATGATGCCACGGTAATTCGGGATGGAAGGCATGGGTGTTTTCCAGGTCCTGTGGGTGGGGGAATGGCCGCTATGATTGCGGCATCCCCTTTGGGCCGTCCAATACTCGAATTGCATAGAATTATCTATGCTGCGCTGCAAACAATCATGGGACCTGGAAACCGACCTCTGGACATGAATTGGCTGGAGGATTTCCTCGCGCTGGCCGACACCGGAAGTTTCTCGCGCGCGGCGGAAGCGCGCGCCATCGCGCAGCCCGCGTTCAGCCGCCACATCCGCGCGCTGGAGGAATGGGTGGGCGCCGATCTGTGCGATCGCAGCTCGCACCCCACCGAGCTGACCGCCGCCGGCCGCCGCTTCCTGCCGCTGCTCAAGCAGGTGCTGGCCGACCTGGAGGCGGCGCGCATCAAGGCGGTCGCGGCCCACGCGCAGGATGCCGCCAGCCTGCGCTTCGCGGCGACCCATCTGCTGTCGCTGACCTTCTTTCCGAAATGGCTGGCCGGCCTGGAAGCGGACATGGAAGTCGGCGCGATCCAGATGATGTCCGACAGCTTCCAGGCCTGCGAAGACCTGATGGCGCAGCGCCGCGTGCAGTTCCTGCTGTGCCACCGGCATCCGGGCGTGGCCAGCCGCCTGGATGAAACCGCCTATCCCATGGTGCGGCTGGGCTCGGACACGCTGGTGCCGGTCAGCGCACCGGCCGCGTCCGGCCGTGATGGCGAGCCGGCGCACCGCCTGGCGGGCGACGCCGCCGTGGACTTCCTGGCCTATGGGCCGGCCTCGGGCCTGGGGCGCATCGTGGCCAGCCAACTGCGCAAGAAGGATCTGGGCGAGGAACGCATCCGCGCCAATTTCGTCGGGCCGCACGCCACGCTGCTGCGGACCATGGCGGTGCAGGGCCGCGGCGTCGCCTGGCTGCCCGGCATGCTGGTGCAGGACGATCTGGCGCAGGGCAGGCTGGTGCGCGCGGGCGGCGCCGAATGGGATATCCCGGTGGAGATCTGCCTGTACCGCCAGCCGACCGACATGGCCGCGGTAGCTGAACAGCTATGGCGGCTGGCGCAGGCGCGTGCGGCGGCCTGACCGACAGCGCCGCCCGCGCGCATGGGCATGATCCTCGACCCCTTGCGCTAGGGGTTGCGATGGAACCTTTCCCGTCCTGGGGTTACTGAATGGCGTTTTCGGGCTGTCAGGAGTTCCCCATGAAGAAATATCGTTGCCGTCCCTTGCCACTGATGCTGGTCCTTGCCGGTGTCATGCTGCACGGCGCGCCTGCCGCTTTCGCCGCGGGCTCGGGCGGCGCGGGCGCGGTGGGGATACCCGGCGGCGGCGCCTTTGGCGGGCCGGCAGGCAACGGCAATGGCGGCCAGGCGATCGGCCAGCCGGGGCAGAATGGGCTCGGGCCAGGCGGGAGCGGCGGCGGCGGGGGCAGCGACGGTAGCGATGTGCCGGCTTCCGGCGGCGCGGGGCTGCCGGGCAATGAAGCGCCCTCTGTCTCCTTGAATTCCTCTGCCTCCATGATCGGCGGGGGCGGGGGCGGCGGGGGGCTGCTGATCGTGTGGTCCGACCCGCATCCCGCCGCGGCGGGCGGCGCCGGCGGCAGCGGGGTGCGGCTGTTCGGCGCCGGCGCCGCCCAATTGGACAACCAGGGGCTGATCGTCGGCGGCGGCGGCGGGGGCGGGGGAGTGATCGACTGGGGCGGCTGGGTCAATCCGCCCCTGACGCTGTCCAGCGTCGCCGGCGGCCAGGGCGGCGCGGGCGTGGTCGCCGAGGGCGCGGGCGCGGTGCTGGTGAACAGCGGGCAGATATGGGGCGGCGGCGGGGGCGGCGGGGGCCAGGTGACCAGCCTCGAGGGCGGCAGCTCGGTCCCCCGGATCGGCCGCGGCGGCGACGGCGGCGTGGGCGTGGCCCTGGCTGCCGACAACCAGCGCCTGCTCAACATTGGTGAAATCCGTGGCGGCAACGCCGGGGCCAGCGGCGCGTACGATTTTGGCCTGGGCGGCGTCGGCGTGCGGGTGTCCGGCAACGGCACCATCGTCACTCAGCAGGGCACGATCATCGCCGGCCTCGACTCGCGCAATGCGCGCGGCACGGCGATCTGGCTGTCGGGCGCTGGCAATACCCTGGCGCTGGCGCAGGGGTCGACCACGCTTGGCGATGTGCTGCTCAGCCCGGCGGGCGGCAATCGGCTCAAACTGGCGGGCGGGGCGACCGCCGCCGTTGCGGTCACCGGCAATGTGACGTTCGGCGCGGGCGGCATCTACACCGTGCGCGCCACGCCCGCCGCGTTCGACCGGCTCGACGTCACCGGCCGGGCGGCGCTGGGCGGCGCCACGGTCGAGGTGACCGCGCAACCCGGCGCGTACAGCGAACACTTCAGCCAGGTCGTGCTGAGCGCCAGCGGCACCTTCGTCGGCTCGCGCTTTGCCGGGGTGACTTCCGACCTGGCCTACCTGACCCCGACGCTTACCTACTCGGCCGACGACAAGCAGGTGACGCTGACGTTGACGCGCGCGCGGGTCCCGCCGGTGGACCCCGTCGACCCGGTCGACCCCGTCACGCCGGTGGATCCGGGCACGGGCGGCATGCCGCTGCGCTTCGCCGACCTGGTGTCGGGACGCAATGCCCGCGCCGCGGCCAACGCGGTCGAATCGATGCCCGCCTCGCACAGCGTGTACGGCGCGGCCATTTCGCTGCCGGCCGGCGCGCCGCAAGGCTTCTTCTCGGGCCTGTCGGGCGAGGCGCATGCCACGGTGGCGGCCGGCCTGAACAATCTGTCCAGCGCCGTGCGCAACACGCCGCTGGACCAGCTGCGCGGCAACCTGGCCGCCGGCAGCGCGCCTGGCGCGCCGACCGCCGCGGCGGGCGTCAGCGATGCCTCGCCATTGCCCTCGGCCATGCCCGTGTCGCAGGCGCGTCCGGCCTGGGCGCAGCTCGTGGGCAACTGGCAGAGCATTGGCGCCAGCGGCGGCAACGCGGCGGCGCGCCAGCGCACCGGCGGCGTG
>ERZ1739169.139-NODE-139-length-19997-cov-15.305085_pt1 | contig 19997 bp, 16 predicted proteins | sample MGYA00581756_ERZ1739169 | MGnify/ENA primary metagenome ERZ1739169 (study PRJEB40789, sample SAMEA7425667) | Salamandra salamandra | biome: salamander skin | place: Germany | collected 2020-03 | study: cvxcv | reverse complement strand
CGGGGCAGGCGGGGGATGGCGGGGCGTGTAGATGCGCCCGAGGGAATCCGAAGGAGTCGCCGCAGGCGAGGACGAGGATGACAACGGGGAAGTCCGGAGCGAACGCTCCGGACCGCAATCGTAGCCCCGCCATCCCCCGCCTGCCCCGCCATGCGCGTCCCCAGCACCACTTATTCCAACTTGATCCCCGCCTTCTGGATCACATCCCTCCACTTACCCACCTCGCTTCGCAAGAACGCCCCAAACGCCTCCGCACTCCCCGGCTTAGGCTCCGCCCCCGCCGCCACCATCGCCTGCGCCGTCGCCGGATCCGACAACACCTTCACCATGTCCGCATTCACCCGCGCCACGATCTCCCCAGGCGTCCCCTTCGGCGCCAACACCCCGCTCCACGAATACGCCTCATACCCCGGCACCCCGGACTCCGCAATCGTAGGCACCCCCGGCAACATGCTCGACCGCGTCGGATTCCCCACCCCCAACGCCCGCACCTTCCCCATCTTCAGATGCGGCACCGCCGACGGTCCATCGGCGAACATCACCTGCACCTGCCCGCCCAGCAGATCCTGCATCGCCGGCGCGCTGCCGCGGTAAGGGATGTGCTGGATCTTCACCCCCGCCATCGCATTGAACAACTCGCCCGCCAGGTGCGTGCCGCCGCCCGTCCCCGAGGAACTGAACGACAGCTTGCCCGGATTGGCCTTCGCATAGGCGATCAGTTCGCTCACCGAATTCACCGGCAGCGACGGATTCACCACCAGCACGATCGGGAACACCGCCGCCATGCCCACCGGCACGAAGTCGCGATTGATGTCGTAGGTCAGGTCGCCGCGCAGGCTCGGCAGCACCGCGTGGTGGATGGAGGCGAAAAAGAAGTTGTAGCCGTCCGGCTCGGCCTTGGCGGCGAACTGCGCGCCGACGATGCCGCCCGCGCCCGAGCGGTTGTCCACAACGGTCGGCACGGACCACAGGTGGCCCAGCGGCTGCGCCGTGAAACGCGCGGTGGTGTCCACCGGACCGCCGGCCGGAAACGGCACGATGAAGGTCACGGCATGGCCGGGCCAGGTGGCGGCGCGGGCGAAAGTGGGCAGCAAAGTCGTGGCGCACGCAGCGCCCAGCCCCGCGATGACGCGGCGGCGTTGGGGATCTAACAAGGCAGTCTCCTGAGTCGTTCTTGTCGATGGCGCGGCCGCAAGCCACACCGGAACGACGCGGTGCCTTGCCGCCTGCCGGCCCCATTTTTTCTGCTGCCCGCGCATCAGGCGCGGCCGGGGCTTTTTTTATTATTTGCCGCGCGGCCGCTTTTGCCGCTACACATTTTCAAAAGCCCCTCTTTCGCCGCGACGCCACGTTCGCTGATCGGACACTATCGCCGGTCCGATGTGGCGCCGTGACGACGGCCGCGCGCACGTTGCGCCAACCGGGGCCGGACCACCGCGCGTCCTGCCCGCCGCGGCTACTGCCCTCGCGCGGCCCGCTGCACGTGCTCGATGAAGCACTCGGCGAAGCTCGGCAGGTCGCGGCCGCGCTGGCGGCACAGCAGGCGGTCGCGCAGGGCCCACGGGTCGTCCAGCTTCAGCACGTGCAGCGCATCGGGCCGGCTGTAGCGCGCCGCGCAGGCGCGCGGCACCACGGCGATGCCGGCGCCGGCCTCGACCATGCGGCACACGGCCTCGAAACTGCCCACGTGCACGCGCTGGCAGATGCGCTTGCCCAGGCCGCTGGCGATGTCCTCCAGGAAGGTCTGGATGGCGCTGTCGGGATGGATGCCGACGAACTGATAGGCATCGATCAGGTCGGCGAAATGCGCCGATTTCGAGGCCGCCAGCGGATGATCCAGCGCCGTGACCACGGTGAGCTCATCGCGGAACAGCGGCGTCACGTCCAGGCCCTCGACATCGATATTGCCGGCCACCAGCCCCAGGTCGCCGGCGCCCGCGCGGATCGCGATGACGATGTCGCCCGAGATCTTCTCTTCCAGCTCGACATCCACGTCGGGGTTCTCGGCCAGGAAGGTCGACAGCGCGTCCGCCAGGAACGAATTGGTGGCGGTGGTATTGGCCAGCAGGCGCAGCCGTCCCTTCAGGCCGCTGGCGTAAGGCTGCAGGTCGGCGTTCAGGCATTCGAGCTGGCGGAACACCGCGTTGGCGTGCTTGAGCAGCACCTCGCCCGCCGGCGTCAGCGCCACGCCCGTGGCCATGCGCACCAGCAGCCGCGCCTTGAAGGCCTCTTCCATGTGCTTGACGCGCGCGCTGGCCGCGGGCAAGGACAGGAAGGTGCGTTCGGCCGCACGGGTCAGATTGAGCGTCTCTCCCACGTTCAGGAAGAGCCGCAGGTCAGTCAGATCATGTCTCATGTTCCACCACACAGAAGGGGGGCATTTCTAATTTTGAATTCTTCGAATGCCGTCACGAACATACCATGGGGCAACCCCGTAAACCATACGGTTTGACGCGGAACTGTTTCCCAACGCGGCACGCGCCGCGGCATCAGGAGTGAGTCCCCATGAGCGGTATTGTTTCCGGCAAGGTCGTCGTCGTCACGGGCGCGGGAGGCGGCATCGGCCGCGGCATCGCGCTGGCCATGGCGCGGGCGGGCGCCAAGGTGGTGGTCAACGACATCGGCGTCTCGCTGACCGGCGAAGGCGGCGGCGATGGCCCGGCGCACGCCGTGGCGCGCGAGATCGCCGCGGCCGGCGGACAGGCCGTCGCCAACACCGACAGCGTGGCCGCCTACGACAGCGCCAGCCGCGTCATCCAGGCCGCCGTCGACGCCTTCGGCCGCATCGATGCGGTGGTCAACAACGCCGGCAACCTGCGCGACCGCGTGTTCCACAAGATGAGCGAAGAGGAATGGCGTCAGGTCATCGACGTCCACCTGAACGGCTCGTTCTTCATGAGCCGCGCCGCCGCGCCGTATTTCCGCGAACAGGAATCCGGCGCCTTCGTGCACATGACCTCCACCTCGGGCCTGATCGGCAACTTCGGCCAGGCCAACTATGCCGCCGCCAAGCTCGGCATCGTGGCGCTGTCCAAGTCGATCGCGCTCGACATGGCGCGCTACAACGTGCGCTCGAACTGCATCGCGCCGTTCGCCTGGAGCCGCATGACCAGCTCGATTCCGGCCGAGACCGACGAGGAAAAGGCGCGCGTCGAGAAGCTGAAGAAGATGGAAGCCGACAAGGTCGCGCCCATGGCCGTGTACCTGGCCAGCGATGCGGCCAGCGCCATCACCGCGCAGGTGTTCGCGGTGCGCGCCAACGAGATCATGCTGATGAGCCAGCCGCGGCCGCTGCGCAGCGTGCACTACAGCGAGGGCTGGACGCCCGAACTGATCGGCGAGATCGCCGTGCCCGCCATGCGCAAGCACTTCTACGCGTTGGAGCGTTCGCCCGACGTGATCGACTGGGACCCCATCTGAGACCGCCATGCCGCTCGACTACGCAACCGTGAAGCACTGGCGCTTCGACGACGTGCGCCAGCACTACGACGACAAGGACACCATGCTGTACGCGCTGGGCATCGGCCTGGGGCAGGACCCCGAGGACACCCGCCAGCTACGCTACGTGTACGAAAAGGACCTGCGCGCCTTCCCCACAATGAGCGTGGTGCTGGGCTACCCGGGATTCTGGATGAGCGATCCGCGCGCCGGCATCGACTGGGTCCGGCTGGTGCACGGCGAACAGCGGCTGACGGTGCACGCGCCGCTGCCCACGTCCGGCACCGTCATCGGCAAAAGCCGCATCACCCACGTGATCGACAAGGGCGCGGACAAGGGCGCTATCGTGGTCACCGAACGCACGCTGCACGACACCGCCGGCACCCACCTGGCGACCTTGCGGCAAAGCACCTTCTGCCGCGGCGACGGCGGCTTCGGCCAGGGCGACGCCAGCCCCGAGCCGCTGCCCGCCGCGCCGCAGGGCGAGCCGGAGCGCCGCTGCGAACTGCGCATCCCGCCGCAGGCGGCGTTGCTGTACCGCTTGAACGCCGACCGCAATCCGCTGCACGCCGACCCCGAGGTGGCGCACCAGGCCGGCTATCCCAGGCCGATCCTGCATGGGCTGTGCTCGTACGGCGTGGCCGCGCATGCCGTGGTCAAGACCTGGTGCGACTATGACGCCGCCCGCCTGACCCGGCTGGACGCGCGCTTTTCGGCGCCGGTGTATCCGGGCGAGACGCTGCAATGCGATATGTGGCGCATGCCCGACGGGCAGATCCGCTTCATCGCCCGCGCTGTCGAACGCAATATCGTCGTGATGAGCCATGGCGCCGCCGAGGTGCAATCATGACGCGCCCGCCCGCATTGGACGGCATCCGAGTGCTGGACCTGTCGCGCATCCTGGCCGGCCCCTGGTGCACGCAGAACCTGGCCGACCTGGGCGCCGACGTCATCAAGATCGAACGGCCCGGCGTCGGCGACGACACCCGCGCCTGGGGCCCGCCCTTCCTCAAGGACGGCCAGGGCATCGACACCAACGAGTCGGCCTACTACCTCAGCGCCAACCGCAACAAGCGTTCGGTCGAGGCCGACATGGCCACGCCGCACGGCGCCGCGCTGATCCGCGAACTGGCGGCGGTCAGCGATATCCTGGTCGAGAACTTCAAGGTCGGCGGACTGGCCAAGTATGGCCTGGACTACGCCAGCCTGAAGGCCATCAACCCGCGCCTGATCTACTGCTCGGTCACCGGCTTCGGCCAGGACGGCCCGTTCGCGCAGCGCCCCGGCTACGACTTCATGATCCAGGGCATGGGCGGCCTGATGAGCATCACCGGCGAACGCGACGACCTGCCCGGCGGCGGCCCGCAGAAGGCCGGCGTGGCGGTCACCGACATCGTCACCGGCATGTATGCGACGGTGGCGATCCTGGCGGCGCTGCAGGAGCGCCACCGCAGCGGCCTGGGCCAGCACCTGGACATCGCGCTGCTCGACAGCCACGTGGCGCTGCTGGCCAACCAGAACTCCAACTACTTCAACTCCGGCGTGGCGCCGACGCGCGCCGGCAACGCCCACCAGAACGTGGTGCCCTACCAGGTGTTCGCCGCCAGCGACGGCCACCTGATCGTGGCCACCGGCAATGAATCGCAGTACCGCGCCTATTGCGCGGCGATCGGCGCGCCCGAACTGGGCGATGATCCGCGCTTTGCCACCAACCGGCTGCGCGTGGCCAACCGCGGCACGCTGGTGCCCTTGCTCGCGGACATCATGCGCGAGGGCAGGCGCGATGACTGGATCGCCCGGCTGGAAGCGGTGGGCGTGCCCTGCGGGCCGATCAACGACATCGCCCAGGCCTTCGCCCATCCGCAGGCGCAGGCGCGGCAACTGCGCCGCGACCTGCCCCACCCTGGCGGCGGCGTCGCGCCCGTGACCGCCAGCCCGCTGCGCTTCTCGGCCTCGCCGGTGGTGTATCGGCGCGCCCCGCCGCTGCTGGGCCAGCACACCGAGGAAGTACTGCGCGACGTCCTGGGGAAGTCGCCGCAGGCGATTGCCGCATTCGTGGCTGGCCGCGCGGGATAGCAGTCTGATTTCTTGCCATCCCCGCTCGCTTCCTCTGCCCTTGCGCGCCTACATTCACACAATCAAAAAGATCTCCGCATGCACTGACCAGCTTGGTTTTTATTTAAGCCGGGTTGGTCATCAAACGCCGTTTTCGCATTCCTACACTTACCGGCACGTCATTCATCCGTCCGGTAAATGTAGGGCACGTCCATGCAATTCCTGTCTTTCCGAAAGCAGTCTGTTCCCCCCAATCGCCTCACGTATGCGGCGCTGCTCATGCTGGCCCTGAGCGCCGGCGCGGCCTTGCCGGACGCGGCGCTCGCCGACGCGGGCAAGCGTGGCGGCGGCCAGGGCGGGCGGGCCATCAAGAACAGCGCCCTGAGTCCGCTCATCCGCGGCGGCGAAGGCGGTGGATTGGAGGCCGTCGTCGCGGGCGGCGCGGTCGGCGCGGGCGGCAATGCCACCAACAGCCCGGGCACCGGCGGTCTCGCCCCCGCAACCCTCGGCGCCGATGAAACAACCATCACGGTCGACGCGCACGGCCGCAATGGCAGTTGCGCCGCGCCGTGCACCCCCGATGGCCCCGATCATTCCGGCGGCGGCGGCGGCGTCGCCATCCTCGGAGGAGAAAATACCCGCCTGACCGTGGCCGCGGGGGTCGACGTCCAGGGCGGCGCGGGCGCGTTGGGCGCCGACGGGCTGGTCTACGCCGGCGGCGCCCTGCACACGGCCGGCGGCGGCGGCGGCGGCGCCGCGGGCATCGCCGTGCAGTCCGGCACCTTGACCCTGAACGGCAACGTCACGGGCGGCGCGGGGGGCCCCTCTCCGTACCAGCCCGGCGGCGGCGGCGATGGCGTGGTGCTCGGGCATGGCGACATCATCGTCAATGCGCGGATCTCCGGCGGACAAGGCGGCTCGCGCCGTTACTACGGCACCCCGAGATCGGCCAGCGGAGACGGGGGCAGCGGCATATCGATCGGCTCGGGCACCGTCATCAACAACAACGTCGTGCTAGGCGGCCGCCCGGGCGCCGTGGAGGTCCCCGCCGCGGCCACCGAGGGCAAGGTCGGCGTCGCGCTGCGCGCCGGCTCCAACACCACGGTCACCAACAAGCGCCGCTTGAACAGCAGCGGCGGCGCCGCCATCGTGTTCGAAGGCAACGACAACACGCTGATCATGTGGTCCGGCTCCGACATCATTGGCGATGTCCGCTTCATGGGCCAGCGCAATCAACTGGCGCTGGGCAGCGACGACGACGCCCCCACCACGGCGAAGATCTGGAGCGACGGCAATCTCGACTTCGGCACCGATGGCGTCTACACCGTCCGGGTCACGCCCTCCGCGGCGGACCGCCTGGATGTCGTGAATGCCGCCAGGCTCAACGGCGCGGCCGTGAAGGTCAACGCCATGGCATCGGACCTGTACGCCGAGCACACCACCTACACCATCCTGCACGCCGACGGCACGTTCAACGGCACGCGCTTTGGCGACGTGGCGTCCAACCTGGCGTACCTCACCCCCACACTCAGCTATTCAGACGACGATCAGGACGCCCTGCTGACGTTGGCGCGCAAGGAAGCGCCCGCGCCGCGCCCTCCCGATCCGGCTCCGCCTCCTCCCGATCCGGCTCCGCCTCCTCCCGATCCGGTGCCGCCGGTGATTGACCCGGCTCCGCCTTCTCCCGATCCGGTGCCGCCGGAAGCGGGCGGCGGCGCCCCGTCGGGATCGATTCGTTTCGCCGATCTGCTCGGCGGGCGCAACGCCATCGCCGCCGCCAATGCGATCGACGGCCTGCCCGACGGGCATGACCTCTACCGCCACGCGCTGAACCTGCCCGAAGGCGCGCCGCAGGCCTTTTTTTCGGCGCTCGCCGGGGAACTGCACGCCAGCGTCCGCCATGCGCTGCCCGGCCTGGACGCCACGATCCGCAACGTGCCCCTGGCGCATCTGCGCGCCAATCTGTCCGCGGGCCTGCGTCCCGGCGAACCGATCGCGGCGGCCGGCCTGAGCGACGCCGCGCCGGCCGCGTCCACGCTGCCCGTCTCCCGCGCCCGGCCGGTCTGGGCGCAACTGATCGGCAACTGGCAGCGCCAGGACGCGACCGATGACACGACCGCCGTCCGCCTGCGCACCACCGGTCTCTTCGTCGGCGCGGACCATGCCCTCGGCGCCGGCTGGCGCCTGGGCGGCGCGCTCGGGTACACCGACAGCCAGTTGCGCACCAAAGGCACGGCAGACCGCGGCGGCATCGACAGCTACAGCGCGCTCGCCTACGGCGGCAAGGCCTTCGAGGCCGGTCCCGGCACGCTCAACCTGATGCTGGGCGCGTCCCATACCTGGCACGACATCGACACGCGGCGGCGCGTCGCCGTCGGCGGCCTGGACCAGACGTTGCGAACCGGCTATCGCGCCAACACCACCCAGGTCTTCACCGAACTGGGCTACACCCTGGCCCCCGGCAGCGGCCTGACGCTCGAACCCTACGCGGGCCTGGCGTGGGCCGGCCTGCGCAGCCGGGCATTCCAGGAAAGCGGAGGCAGCGCCGCGCTCTCGGGCACGCGCCAGGCCACCCGCACCACGACGGCCACGCTGGGCCTGCGCGCCGCCCAGTCGCTGCAGATGGGCCCGCTCCAAGGCAGCGTCACGGCCGGCGCTGGCTGGCGCCGCGCCTTCGGCGATCTGCGGCCGACCTCGACGCTGGCGTTCGATACCGGCTCGGCCTTTACCGTCACCGGCGCGCCCATCGCCCGCAACGCCGCGCTGCTCGAAGCCGGGCTGCAGGCGCAGGCCGGCCGCAATGCGACGGTCGCGCTGAACTACGCGGGACAACTCGGGGCGGGCAGCCGCGACCACAGCGCCACGCTGAGTTGGCGCTGGACCTTCTGACCGCTCCCTTTATCAGACGGCCTAACCGGCCCCAACCCGCGGTTTTGCGCTCCCTGAACCTTATGATGCCGGTCACCCACTGATAAAGGATTCCGCAGGCCGACGGCGGCGTGCCCAGGCGCCAATCCCCTGACTATCCGCTTGCGCCGCTGCCCTGGGCCTGACTGCGCGCCGTTCGCCCGCAGCGTCGCGAACGCCGGCGATCCGAGGTCTTCCGAGACCTCGGCCGCAATGACGCGGCGGAACATTTTCGTTCGAGTTCAACATGCATTGGTTTTCCCTCAAGCGTCTGTTCCGTCGCAAGCGCGACACGCGAAGCGCCGATCTTTACGGCCAGATCGCGGCGATCCACAAGGCGCAGGCGGTCATCGAATTCGACCTGGACGGGCATGTGCTCATGGCCAACCAGAATTTCCTCGACGCCATGGGCTACACGCTTGAAGAATTGCTGGGGCAGCATCACCGCATCTTCGTCGCGCCCGACCGCCGCGATTCGCCTGAATACATGGCCTTCTGGGACAAGCTCAAGCGCGGCGAATACGACGCCGGGCGCTATCGCCGCATCCACAAGGATGGCGGCGACGTCTGGCTGCAGGCCAGCTACAACCCGATCCTCGATGCCGCCGGCCGGCCCTTCAAGGTGGTCAAGTACGCCACCGACGTCACCGAGCAGCAGCGACGCCAGGCGGACACCGAAGGCCAGCTCGAAGCCATCTCCAAGGTGCAGGGCATCATCGAGTTCGAACTGGACGGCGCCATCATCCGCGCCAACGACCTGTTCCTGGACGCCATGGGCTATCGCGAAGACGAATTGCGCGGCCGGCACCACAGCATGCTGGTGTTGCCCGAAGAGGTCCGCAGCCCCGCCTACAAGGAATTCTGGCGCAAGCTGCGCGGCGGCGAATACGACACCGGCCAGTACCTGCGCATCGGCAAGAACGGCCGCCGCGTCTGGATCGAGGCCAGCTACAACCCGATCTTCGACGCCGAGGGGCGGCCGTTCAAGGTGGTGAAGTTCGCCACCGACATCACCAAGCGCTTCACCGCCGCGCAGACGCTGCGGGTGGCGGTCCAGGGCCTGACCGAAAACGCCGAACGCGCCAGCCAGGCCAACACGCTGGCGCGCGACGCCTGCCAGGTCGCCGAGGAAGGCGGCAAGACCGTGGCCGGCGTGGTCGCCACCATGGGCACCATCACCGACAGCTCGCGGCGCATCTCGGAAATCATCGGAGTCATGGATGGCATCGCGTTCCAGACCAACATCCTGGCGCTGAACGCCGCGGTCGAGGCGGCGCGGGCCGGCCCCCATGGCAGGGGTTTCGCGGTGGTGGCGGCGGAAGTGCGCAGCCTGGCCCAGAACAGCGCGTCCGCGGCCAAGGAGATCAAGGACCTGATCACCACCTCGGTCCAGCAGATCGGCAGCGGCGCCGAACAGGTCCAATCCGCCGGCGCCACCATGGAGAACATCGTGACCTCGTCGCGGCGGGTCACCGAGATCATGGGCGAAGTGGTCGAGGTGTCGCTGGCGCAATCGGCCAAGCTGGGCGACGTGACCGAGGACATCACCCAGATGACGGCCGAGGCGGCGCACGAATTGCAGCGCGCCTACGACGTGCATGACCGGCCCGTGACGGCGCGGCCGACCGCGTCGGCGCGGGCCGCCGCGGCCGGCTCCCCGGCGCCCTCGCAACCGGCGCTGGAGTACGTGCGCTACTGACCTGGATCGAGCCGGCCAACGAAGCCCGCGCAGACGGCGGGCCCCGACACGCGCCGGCAGGGATAAAAAAAACGGGCGCCGTCTCCGGCGCCCGTTTCGCGTTCCTGCCGCCGGCTTACGCCGTGGCGACCGGGATCTTGCCGATCCGGGCCTGCCATTCCTTCGGGCCGGTGGTGTGGACCGAAGTGCCCTGGGCGTCAACCGCCACGGTCACCGGCATGTCCTTCACGTCGAACTCGTAGATGGCTTCCATGCCCAGGTCGGCGAAACCCAGCACCTTGGCGCCGCGGATCGCCTTGGACACCAGGTAGGCCGCGCCGCCCACGGCCATCAGGTAGGCCGAGCCGTGCTGCTTGATCGACTCGATGGCGACGGGGCCGCGCTCGGACTTGCCGATCATGGCGATCAGGCCCGTCTGCTCCAGCATCATGTCGGTGAACTTGTCCATGCGGGTGGCGGTGGTCGGACCGGCCGGGCCCACCACTTCGTCGCGCACCGGATCGACCGGGCCGACGTAGTAGATGACGCGGTTGGTGAAGTCCACCGGCAGCGGCTCGCCCTTGGCCAGCATGTCCTGGATGCGCTTGTGCGCGGCGTCGCGGCCGGTCAGCATCTTGCCCGACAGCAGCAGGGTCTGGCCCGGCTTCCAGCTGGCGACTTCTTCCTTCGTCAGCGTGTTCAGGTCGACCTGCTTGGACTTGTTGTAGTCCGGCGCCCAGTGCACTTCCGGCCATTCCGACAGCGACGGCGGGTCCAGGCGCGCCGGGCCCGAGCCGTCCAGCTCGAAGTGGGCGTGGCGGGTGGCCGCACAGTTCGGGATCATGGCGACGGGCTTGGAGGCCGCGTGCGTCGGGAAGGTGCTGATCTTGACGTCCAGCACGGTCGTCAGGCCGCCCAGGCCCTGGGCGCCGATGCCCAGCGCGTTGACCTTCTCGTACAGCTCGATGCGCAGTTCTTCGAGCTTGTTCTGCGGGCCGCGGGCCAGCAGTTCGTACATGTCGATGTCTTCCATCAGCGACTGCTTGGCCATCAGCATGGCCTTTTCGGCGGTGCCGCCGACGCCGATGCCCAGCATGCCCGGCGGGCACCAGCCGGCGCCCATGGTCGGCACCGTCTTGAGCACCCAGTCCACCAGCGAGTCGCTGGGGTTGAGCATGGCGAACTTCGACTTGTTTTCCGAACCGCCGCCCTTCGAAGCCAGCTGCACGTCGACCTTGTCACCCGGGACAAGCTCGACGTGCAGGATACAGGGCGTGTTGTCGCGGGTGTTCTTGCGGGCGAACAGCGGATCGTCCAGCACCGAGGCGCGCAGGGGATTGTCCGGGTTCAGGTAGCCGCGGCGCACGCCTTCGTCGCACAGTTCCTGCAGGGTGCGCTTGGTGTCGAAACGCACGCCCATGCCGACCTTCAGGAACACGTTGACGATGCCGGTGTCCTGGCACAGCGGGCGCTTGCCTTCGGCGCACATGCGCGAGTTGGTCAGGATCTGGGCCATCGCGTCGCGCGCGGCCGGGCTTTCCTCGCGCTCGTAGGCGCGGGCCAGGTGGCGGATGTAGTCGACGGGGTGGTAATAGCTGATGAACTGGATGCCATCGGCTATCGACTGGATGAAGTCTTCTTCTTTGATGAGGACGGACATGGCGATATGCGATTAACGAAGGGAACGTGAAAACGCGGCCGACCTACCGGCCAGCCGCGCTGGTGAAAGGGTTACTTTTGCCGCCGGGCCGCCCCAAGGCAAAAGAGCCCCCTTGGGGGCAGCTAGCTCGCACTGCGAGCGCGGCGTGGGGGGAGGTTCCCCCGCCGGGCCGCCCCAAGGCAAAAGAGCCCCCTTGGGGGCAGCTAGCTCGCGCAGCGAGCGCGGCGTGGGGGCACCCATTTATTTTCCTTGCCAGACCGGCTTGCGCTTCTCCGCGAAAGCGGTGGCGCCTTCCTTGGCGTCGGCCGACGAGAAGATATGGGCGATCAGCGGACGCTGGCGGCCGAACATCTCTTCCTGGGTCCAGTCGCCGGACTGCGCCACGATGCTCTTGGCGGTCTGCACCGACAGCGGGCCGTTCTCGACGATGGCGCGGGCCAGTTCCAACGCGCCGGCCAGGGCGCCGCCCGGCTCGGTCAGGCGGTTCACCAGGCCGAAGCCGTAGGCACGCTCGGCGCCCAGCATGTCGCCGGTCAGGATCACTTCCATGGCGATGTGGTAGGGCAGGCGGCGCGGCAGGCGCAGCATGCCGCCGGCGCCGGCCACCAGGCCGCGCTTGACCTCGGGCAGGCCGAACTTGGCGTTGCTGGCGGCCACGATCAGGTCGGACGCCAGCGCCATTTCGCAGCCCCCGGCCAGGGCGTAGCCTTCGACGGCGGCGATCAGCGGCTTTTTCGGCGGCGCTTCGTTCAGGCCGGCGAAGCCGCGGCCTTCGACGTAGGGGCGCTGGCCCGACTTGGCGAAGGCCTTCAGGTCCATGCCCGACGAGAACGTGCCGCCCGCGCCCGTCAGGATGCCGATGCGCACGTCGTCGCGGCTGTCCAGCTGATCCAGGGCGGCGGCCATGGCCTGGGCGGTTTCCAGGTTGATGGCGTTCTTGGCCTCGGGGCGGTTGATGGTGATGATCTGGATGCCGTCGGCGACTTCCACCTTGATCAGGTCAGACATGCGGATGCTCCTTCCGGGGTTTGGGGATGTTGGTTTTATATAAGACTGGTCAACCTGGAATGATACGACCAATGCCCGGCCGCCGCAGGGCGGCGCCCGGGCCGTGTCCGCCTGGAGCACGCCCCGCCCGATATGTAACCGCCAGGATGTAACCGCAATCCCGGGGTCCGGCCCCGAGGCCGCCCCGGGGCAGTTAAAATGCCCGGTTTCCCACGCCCACGGCAGACGTCGCCCGGCGACCGAATTCCAAGAATCCTATGCTCACCTTTCAGCAAATCATCCTTACGCTCCAGGAATACTGGGACAAGCAGGGTTGCGCCCTGCTGCAGCCCTACGACATGGAAGTCGGCGCCGGCACCTCGCACACCGCCACCTTCCTGCGGGCGATCGGCCCGGAGCCCTGGCGCGCGGCCTACGTGCAGCCCTCGCGCCGCCCCAAGGACGGCCGCTACGGCGAGAACCCCAACCGCCTGCAGCACTATTACCAGTACCAGGTGGTGCTGAAACCCGCGCCCCCGGAAATCCTGGACCTGTACATCGGTTCGCTCAAGGCGTTGGGCATCGACCCGACGCAGCACGACATCCGCTTCGTCGAGGACGACTGGGAAAACCCGACGCTGGGCGCCTGGGGCCTGGGCTGGGAAGTCTGGCTCAACGGCATGGAAGTGACCCAGTTCACCTACTTCCAGCAGGTCGGCGGCCTGGATTGCACCCCGACCACGGGCGAGATCACCTACGGCCTGGAACGCCTGGCCATGTACCTGCAGGACGTGCAGAGCGTGTACGACCTGGTCTGGACCGAAGGCGCCAACGGCCGCCGCGTGCTGTACCGCGACGTGTTCCACCAGAACGAAGTGGAACAGTCCACCTACAACTTCGAATATTCGTCGGCCGAGATGCTGTTCGCGCACTTCAACGACTACGAAGCCGAGGCCAAGCGCCTGATGGACGTGCCGCTGGCCCTGCCGGCCTATGAAGCCACGCTCAAGGCCGCCCACACCTTCAACATGCTGGACGCGCGCGGCGCGATCAGCGTCACCGAGCGCGCCGCCTACATCGGCCGCATCCGCAACCTGTCGCGCGCCGTCGCGCAGGCCTACTACGATTCCCGCGAACGACTGGGCTTTCCCATGCTGGGCCGCGACAAGGCCGCCGGGGAGGCTGCATAAATGACGACGAACATCCGCCCCCTGCTGGTCGAGCTGCTGACCGAAGAACTCCCGCCCAAGGCCCTGCAGAAGCTGGGCCAGGCTTTCGCCGAGGGCGTGCGCGCCACGCTGGCGCGCCACGGCCTGCTGGCCGACGGCTGCACCGTCGAGCCCTACGCCACGCCGCGCCGCCTGGCGGTGCGCCTGTCGGCCGTGCTGGCCCAGGCGCCCGACCAGGCCTACGCCGAAAAGCTGATGCCGGTGAAGATCGGCCTGACCGAAGACGGCAAGGCCACCCCGGCGCTGCAGAAGAAACTGGCCGCCAAGGGCCTGGAAAACATCGACCTGGCCACCCTGGAACGTGAGTCCGACGGCAAGCAGGATTACCTGGTCGCCCGCGGCACCGCGCCCGGCGCCGCGCTGGCCGCCGGCCTGCAGGAAGGCATCGACGCGGCCATCGACGGCCTGCCGATCCCCAAGGTCATGCGCTACCAGCTGGCCGACGGCGAAACCACCGTCAAGTTCGTGCGCCCGGCGCACGGCCTGATCGCGCTGTTCGGCGCCGACGTCGTTCCGGTCAGCGCCCTCGGCCTGACCGCCGGCCGCGAGACGCTGGGCCACCGCTACATGAGCGACGGCGCCATCGCCATCGCCGATGCCGACGCCTACGCCACCACCCTGGCCGACAAGGGCCGCGTGGTGGCCTCGTTCGAAGGCCGCCGCGACGAGATCCAGCGCCAGCTGCTGGACCACGCCGGCCGCCTGTCGGCCACGCTGGGCGACGACCCCGAAGTGGCCGCCCTGCTCGATGAAGTCACCGCCCTGGTCGAACACCCCACCGTCTACGTGGGCGAGTTCGAGGAACAGTTCCTGCAAGTGCCGCAGGAATGCCTGATCCTGACCATGCGCCTGAACCAGAAGTACTTCCCGCTGTTCGACCCGGCCAGCGGCCGCCTGACGCACCGCTTCCTGATCGTGAGCAATATGCACACGGACAACCCGGTGAACATCGTCGAAGGCAACCAGCGCGTGGTGCGCCCGCGCCTGGCCGACGCCCAGTTCTTCTTCGAGACCGACCGCAAGACGCCGCTGGCCGCGCGCGTCGAGCAACTGGGCTCGATCGTCTACCACAACAAGCTGGGCACCCAGCTCGAACGCGTCGAGCGCGTGCGCGCCATCGCCCGCGATGTGGCCGGCAAGCTGGGCGGCGACGTCGCCGCCGCCGACCGCGCCGCGCTGCTGGCCAAGGCCGACCTGGGCTCGAACATGGTGGGCGAGTTCCCCGAGCTGCAAGGCATCATGGGCGCCTACTACGCCGCCGGCGACGGCGAGCCGGACAGCGTCGTGCAGGCGCTGCGCACCCAGTACCGCAACCGTTACGACACGCCGGTCTCGCAGGACGGCCTGACCGCCGCCACGCTGTTCATCGCCGAACGCGCCGAGACCCTGGTCGGCATCTGGGCCATCGGCCTGGCGCCCACCGGCGAACGCGACCCGTTCGGCCTGCGCCGCGCCGCGCTGGGCCTGATCAGCGCCTTCGAGCAGCTGGCCGCCGGCGGCTGGCTCAAGCTCAACCAGGACGGTCCGCTGTCGCTGGACGGCCTGCTGGCCGCCACCGCCGCCACCTTCCCGGCCGGCAAGATCCCCGCCGACACGCTGGCCGAGGTGCGCGCCTTCATCTATGAGCGCTACCGCAACCAGCTGATCAACGACCACGACCGCAATGCGGTCGAGGCCGTCATCGCCCTGGCGCCGCCGCTGCACCAGGTGGCCGAGCGCGTGCGCGCCGCCGCCGCCTTCGCGCAGATGCCCGAGGCCGCCAGCCTGGCGGCCGCCAACAAGCGCATCGGCAACCTGCTCAAGAAGGCCGAGGGCGAGATCGGCGCGGTCAATGACGCCGCCCTGGTCGAGCCCGCCGAAAAGGCGCTGGCCGCCGCCATCGCCGCGCTGCGCCCGCAGGCCGAGGCGCAACTGGCAGCCGGCGACTTCGCCGCCAACCTGCGCACCCTGGCGCAGGCGCGCGAGCCGGTGGACGCCTTCTTCGCCGACATCATGGTCATGGCCGAAGACCCGGCGGTGCGCGCCAACCGGCTGGCGCTGCTGGGCCAGCTGCACACCCTGATGAACCAGGTCGCTGACATTTCCAGGCTGGCACAGTGAAGCTCATCATCCTCGACCGCGACGGCGTCATCAACCAGGACAGCGACGCCTTCGTCAAAAGTCCCGACGAATGGATCGCCCTGCCCGGCAGCCTGCAGGCCATCGCCCGCCTGACCCAGGCGGACTGGACGGTGGTGGTCGCCACCAACCAGTCGGGCCTGGCCCGTGGCCTGTTCGACATGGACACGCTGACCGCCATCCACACCAAGATGCGGCGCGAGCTGGCCGCGGCCGGCGGCAGCGTCGACGCCGTCTTCATGTGCCCGCACGGCCCGGACGACGACTGCACCTGCCGCAAGCCGCGTCCCGGCATGTTCGAGCAGATCGGCCACCGCTATGACGTCGACCTGGCCGGCGTGCCGGCCGTGGGCGACTCGCTGCGCGACCTGCAGGCCTCCGCCGCCGCCGGCTGCTCGCCCTGGCTGGTGCTGACCGGCAACGGCAAGAAGACGCTGGCCAAGGGCGGCCTGCCCGACAACACCCGGGTCTGCGACGACCTGTCGGCCGTGGCCGACGCCCTGCTGCAGGACAACTGATGGCCCGGCTGCGCTCGTTCCTGTATTTCCTGTTCCTGACCGTCACGGTCATCCCGTACGCGTTCGCCTGCGTGCTGTGGGCGCCACTGCCGCTGCACCTGCGCTACAAGCTCACGGTGGGCTGGCCGCGCCTGGCCATCTGGGGCGCCAAGGTGTTCTGCGGCATCCGCTGGCAGGTCAAGGGCTGGGAAAACCTGCCCGACGGCCCGGCGGTGCTGCTGTCCAAGCACCAGTCGGCCTGGGAGACCCTGTTCTTCCCGGCCTACATGCCGCGCGAGGTGTGCTTCGTCTACAAGAAGGAACTGCACATGGTGCCGTTCTTCGGCTGGGGCCTGGCGCTGCTGCGCATGATCGCCATCGACCGCGCCAAGGGCCGCGACGCCTTCGACCAGGTGGTCAAGCAGGGACAGGTCCGGCTGGACGAAGGCCGCTGGCCGCTGCTGTTCCCGGAAGGCACGCGCGTGCCGCCGGGCAAGACCGCGCGCTTCAAGATGGGCGGCGCGCTGCTGGCCTCGCGCACCGGCGCGGTGGTCATCCCGGTGGCGCACAATGCCGGCGAATGCTGGCGCCGCAACGCCTTCGTCAAATATCCGGGCATGGTTACGCTGTCCATCGGTCCCGCGATAGAATCGAAGGGAATCTCCCCCGAGGAACTGAACCAGAAAGTCCAGGACTGGATCGAAGGGGAAATGCGGCGTCTCAATCCAGAAAGGTATGCCCAGCACTGACCAGCTCGAACTCCTGTTCGACGTGCAAGACTCCGACGCGTCTGCCGACGCGTCGCCCTTGAGCGCGTCTCCCGCGCCACGCAAGGCGCCGGCGGCCACGCCGCCCGCGCCGCTGTTCCCTCCCCCTGCCTCCTCCGCGCCCAAGCCGGCCGGCGAACCGCTGCTGACGCTGTCGCCCAACGCCGCCGCGCGCGTGCCCACCCCCTGCCCCGATCCGCTGCCGCCCGGCGCGCGCTGGCGCGAGGTGGACACCGACCCGCAACCCATCGGCTTCGTGCTGCTGCGCTCGCGCCGCCGCAGCATCGGCTTCGTCATCACCGACGACGGCCTGCGCGTCACGGCGCCCAACTGGGTCACGCTGGCGCAGATCGACGACGCGGTGCGCGAGAAATCCCGCTGGATCGTCGCCAAGCTGCGCGAATGGCACACCCGCAAGCAGCAGCTGGCCATGGCGCACACGCGCTGGCAGGCCGGCGGCGAACTGCCCTACCTGGGCAAGCGCATCGTGCTGGGCGTGGGCGGCGACAGCCGCCAGACCCGCCTGTCGGGCGATGCCGAAGCGCCGGCCGATGGCGACACGCTGTGGCTGGCCCTGCCGGCCGATGCCGACCAGGGCCGCATCCGCGACGCCGCCCAGGCCTGGCTGCAGCAGCGCGCCGGCGCCTGGTTCGGCGCCCGGCTGGCGCACTTCCTGCAGATCAGCGGCCTGAAGATCCGCCGCTGGCGTCTGTCGTCGGCGGCCACGCGCTGGGGCTCGTGCACCAGCGACGGCAACATCATGCTGAACTGGCGCCTGATCCATTTCGCGCCCGCCATCATCGACTACGTCATCGCGCACGAACTGGCGCACCTGCGCGAAATGAACCACAGCCAGGACTTCTGGCGCGAAGTCGGCCAGATCCTGCCCGATTTCGAGGAAGCGAAGAACGTGCTGCGGCGCCACGACCCGGCCTCGCTGCCCCAATTCTAGGGTCGGTGCGCGACGCCCCCGCAACCGGCCCAGGGCCTGTTCACACTAAAAGAAGCCTCGCATGAGTACCCACGGAGACACACCATGCTTCTGCTGATTCCCGGCCCGGTCACGACCGATGCGCGGGTGAAGGCCGCCATGGCGCAGGACTATGCGCCCTGGGACAACGAATTCCGCGAACTGTACCGCCAGGTCTGCGCCAGCGTGCTGCGCGTGGCCGAGGCCGACGCGGACGAGCACGTGGCGCTGGCGCTGCCGGGCTGCGGCCATTTCGCGGTGGAAGCCGCGATCCGCACCCTGGTGCCGCCCGGCGGCCGCCTGCTGGTGCCGTCCACCGGCGCCTACGCCGGCCGCCTGCAGAAGCTGGCCGCCGAGGCCGGCCGCGTCGCCGTGCCGCTGTACGTGGGCGTGCGCGACCGCGTCGATCCCCAGGCCGTGGCGCGGGCGCTGGAGCAGGACCCGAGCCTGACGCACGTGGCGCTGGTCTACAGCGAGACCGGCAGCGGCATCTGCCACGACGTGCCGGAACTGGCCCGCATCGCCCACGCGCTGGGACGCCGCGTCATCGTCGACGCGGTCTCGGCCTTCGGCGCGCTGCCGCTGGAAATGCGCGCCCTGCCGGCCGTGGACGCCGTGGTGCTGACCGCCAACAAGTGCCTGGAAGGCCTGCCCGGCGCCGCCTTCGTGGTGGGCCGCCGCGACAGCCTGGAGGCCGCGCGCGGCAACGCCGGCAGCTGGTCGCTGGACCTGGCCGACATCTACCAGCACACCCTGGCGCCCAACGCCGGCCCGCGCTTCACGCCGCCGGCGCCGACGCTGGCGGCGCTGGCCGTGGCGCTGGAGCTGTATCATCAGGAAGGCCGCGAAGCCCGGCTGGCGCGCTACACCGCCAACATGCGCACCCTCTACGACGGCGTGGCCGGCCTGGGGCTCAGCCCCTACCTGCCGCCCGCGCTGCAAGGCCCGATCGTCGTCAACGTGCATGCGCCCGACGCGCCGACCTGGAACCTGCAGCTGTTCGTGGACGCGCTCAAGCAGCGCGGCTTCGTGCTCAGCAATTTCACCAACACCGAACTGCCCACTTTCCGGGTGGGTTGCATCGGCGCCTTCGGGCCCGACCAGATGCGGCTTGCGGTCGACGCCATGGGCGGCGCGCTGCAAGACCTCGGCATAACCCGGGAGTCCGCCGGACACGTCCACGGCTTCCCGCCCCCCCTCATCGCTTAAGGAATTCCACCATGCGTATGCTCCACACCATGCTGCGAGTCGGCAACCTCGACAAGTCCATCGACTTCTACACCAACGTGCTCGGCATGCGCGTCCTGCGCCGCAACGACTACCCCGACGGCAAGTTCACGCTGGCCTTCGTCGGCTACCAGGATGAATCCGAAGGCGCCGTGATCGAGCTGACCCACAACTGGGACACCAACAAGTACGACCTGGGCACCGGCTACGGCCACATCGCCCTGGAAGTCGACAACGCCTACGAAGCCTGTGACAAGGTCAAGGAACGCGGCGGCAAGGTCACCCGCGAGGCCGGCCCGATGAAGCACGGCACCACCGTGATCGCCTTCGTCGAGGACCCGGACGGCTACAAGATCGAATTCATCCAGAAAAAGGGACGAGTGGATTGAGGCCCCCACGCCGCGCTCACTACGTGAGCTAGCTGCCCCCCGAGGGGGCGCTTTCCCCTTGGGGCGGCCCGGCGG
>ERZ1739169.138-NODE-138-length-20014-cov-15.241345_pt1 | contig 20014 bp, 19 predicted proteins | sample MGYA00581756_ERZ1739169 | MGnify/ENA primary metagenome ERZ1739169 (study PRJEB40789, sample SAMEA7425667) | Salamandra salamandra | biome: salamander skin | place: Germany | collected 2020-03 | study: cvxcv | reverse complement strand
CAAAAGCGCCCCCTCGGGGGGCAGCTAGCCCGCGTAGCGGGCGCGGCGTGGGGGCCTACTTTGCCGCCGGGCCGCCCCAAGGCAAAAGCGCCCCCTCGGGGGGCAGCTAGCCCGCGTAGCGGGCGCGGCGTGGGGGCAACATCATGCGGCGTGTTCGATCACCAGCTGGACCGACACCATCCCGTTCCACACATTCTGCTCCAGCCGGTAGGCCGCCTGGATGTGCTCGGGCAGCGACTGGTCGTGGCCGAACCAGATGGCGTCGAAGCGCTGCTGGCCGCGTTCGAGCGACAGCTTCAGGTGCTTCTCGCCGACCAGGCGCTGGTTGCGCACCACGAATTCGTCCAGGAACAGCGGCGCGGCGAATCCCGCGCCCCAGACCTGCTGCTGCAGCAGGCCGGCGACCTCGGCGTTGGCGTAGCCGGATTCCAGCGACCCGTCGGTCTCGATCACGGGCTCGAAGGTGTCGCGGCCGGTCAGTTCGCGCACGGCGGCGTCGAAGGCCGGGGCGAAGGCCGGAAAGTCGTTGCGGCCCAGCGTCAGGCCGGCCGCCATGGCGTGGCCGCCGAACTTGCGGATCAGGTTGGGGTGGCGCTTGGACACCAGGTCCAGCACGTCGCGCAGGTGCACGTCGGGAATCGAACGGCCCGAGCCGCGGATCTCGTCGTCGCCGGCCGGCGCGAAGGCCAGGGTGGGGCGCCAGAATTTCTCTTTCAGGCGCGAGGCCACCAGGCCGACCACGCCCTGGTGCCAGCCCGGGTCGAACACGCAGACCGTGGCGCCGGGCGCGGCGTCGGGCGCCTCCATGGCGGCCATGGCCTGTTCGCGCATCTCGGCCTCGATGGTGCGGCGCTCGCGGTTGATGTTGTCCAGCTCGCGCGCCATCTCCAGCGCCTGGGCCTCGTCGTCGGTGGTCAGGCAGGCGATCCCCAGGCTCATGTCGGCCAGGCGGCCGGCGGCGTTGATGCGCGGGCCCAGCGCGAAGCCCAGGTCGAAGCCGTTGGCGGCGCGCGGCTCGCGGCCGGCCACGGCGAACAGGGCGCGCAGGCCGGGTTGCAGGCGGCCGCTGCGCATGCGCTGCAGGCCCTGGGTCACCAGCAGACGGTTGTTGGCGTCGAGCTTGACCACGTCGGCCACGGTGCCCAGCGCCACCAGGTCGGACAGCGCGTCCAGGCGCGGCCCGCCATCGGGGGCGTAGACGCCGCGGCGGCGCAGCTCGGCGCGCAGCGCCAGCATCATGTAGAAGATGACGCCGACGCCCGCCAGGTTCTTGGACGGGAAGCCGCAGCCCGGCTGGTTCGGGTTGACGATGGCCAGCGCGTCCGGCAGCGTGTCGCCGGGCAGGTGGTGGTCGGTGATCACCACGCCGATGCCGGCGGCATTGGCCGCGGCCACGCCGTCGACGCTGGCGATGCCGTTGTCCACGGTGATGATGATGTCGGGCTTGCCGGCGCGGTGGCGGCAGGCCAGTTCGACCACGGCGGGCGACAGGCCGTAGCCGGTCTCGAAGCGGTTCGGCACCAGGAAGTCGACATCGGCGCCCATGGCCGACAGGGCGCGCAGGCCGACGGCGCAGGCGGTGGCGCCGTCGCAGTCATAGTCGGCCACGATCAGCAGCTTCCTGCCGGCCTGGATGGCGTCGGCCAGCACGCCGGCGGCGTGCGCCGAATGCGTCAGGCCGGCCGGCGGCAGCAGCGCCGGCCAGGCCAGCTTGGTCTGGTCGGGATGGGTGACGCCGCGGGCCGCCCACAGGCGCGCCAGCAGCGGGTGGATGCCCGAGGCTTCCAGGGCATGGCAGGCGGCGAGGTCGGCGCGGCGGACGGTTAAGCGGGGTGAGACCACCAGGCGCTCCAGTTTTTCTTGGGCGCGGGCAGCAAGCCGAGCAGGCCCCCGCGCGGTTTCAGGGTGAGAGTGGCGCTGCGGTCGTCGCCCAGCAGCAGCAGTTCGGCGGGCGCGTCCGGCAGGCCCTTGGGACCGGCCAGCGCTTGCAGGCGCTGGTCGAGCGCGGCCAGGGCGTCGAGCCAGGCGGCCCAGTCGCCGGCGCGTTGCGGTCCGTCCAGGTCGGTCATGATCTGTTCCTGACCGGCCGGCCGCGGGACCCACGGGGTGCCGCCGCCATACAGCCACAGGGCGTTGACCGGCGGCAGGCCGCGCGCGGCGCGGGCCTCGTTGGCGGGGTGCTCATGCCACGACATCTGGATTTCATTGAGCAGGCGGCGCCATGGCCGGGTCTCGGCATCCTGGCGCCACCAGTCGTTCAGGCGCTGGCCGGCCACCGCCAGCGGACTGGCGGTCTGGGGCCGCAGGCCGTCTGGCAGGCGCAGGCGCCAGCGGGTGGCCGACAGCGCTTCGACCGCGAAGCCGGTGCCGTCGAACAGGGGCCGGGCGGTCTCCAGCAGCGCGGCGGTTTCCTCGTCGCGCAGTTCCATCAGGGCGGGGTCGAGCAGCGTGGCCTGGTCGGTGCCCAGGGCCAGGTGCACCAGTTCGGCCAGCCAGACGGGGCCGTCTCCGGCCTGGCCGCCGGCCAGCAGCGGGCCCAGTCCGGCGCCCGGCAGCAGGCCGGCCTCGGGCGTGTAGCCCGCCTGGCGCAACTGCCAGGCTTCGAACGCGGTACAGCCCTGGGTACGGATGTCGTGGGCCTGGACCCGGGCGCTGCCGGCCTGCAGCCAGCGGTGCAGCGTGGGCGCGCGCTCGGGCAGCAGCTTGGCCAGTTCTGCGGCGACGGGAAGGGCGGGCAAGGCGCCCGGAATGACGATCAACATGGCCGCGATTGTAGTCGCTGGCGGGATGCCGACCCAGCGCGGGAACTAAGCCCGGCCCCGCTTGCCATAGCTTGTCATGGCTTGTCTTCCATTCCCGCAATCCGGGGACGGTTTTCCGGCCGGTTAATGCCATAATGCGCTCGTGCTGAAAATACCCTACGAACTCTGGATCGGCGCCCGCTATGCCGGGTTGGCCCGGATCCGCCAGCGACGCGGCCGCCGCGATCGCTTCATCTCTTTCATCGCCGCCAGTTCGATGGCAGGCATCGCGCTGGGCGTCGCCGCCCTGATCGTGGTGCTGTCGGTCATGAACGGCTTCCAGAAAGAGGTCCGTGACCGCATGCTGTCGGTGCTGCCGCACATCGAGCTCTACATCCCGGGCGCCGCGCCCGAGCGGGTGCTCGAACAGTGGCAGCAGTTCGCCGACGCCGCCAAGCGCAACCCCGAGGTCAAGGCCGGCGCGCCGTTCGTGGCGGCGCAGGGCATGCTGGTGCGGGGCCAGGCCTTGCGCGGCGTGCAGGTGCGCGGCATCGACCCGGCCACCGAGGGCAACGTCTCGGACCTGCCGCGGCAGATGGTCGCGGGCAAGCTGACCGACCTGAAGCCGGGCGGCTTCGGCGTGGTGCTGGGCAACGAGCTGGCCGACGGCATGGGCGTGAAGGTGGGCGACACCTTGCTGATGCTGGCGCCGCAGGGTTCCATCAGCCCGGCCGGCTTCGCGCCGCGCATGCGCCAGTTCACCGTGGTCGGCGTGTTCTCGTCGGGCCACTACGAATACGATTCCTCGCTGGCCTTCGTCGACAACGACGACGCCGCCAAGGTCTTCCGCGACAGCGGCACCGCCGGCGTGCGCCTGCGCGTGGCCGACATGCAGAAGGCGCCCGAAGTCGCGGCCGAGCTGCGCAACGTGCTGCCGCCGTATGTCATGGCGAGCGACTGGTCGCGCAACAACCGCACCTGGTTCGCCGCCGTGCAGACCGAAAAGCGCATGATGTTCCTGATCCTGGCGCTGATCGTCGCGGTGGCCGCGTTCAACCTGCTGTCGTCGCTGGTGATGGCGGTCAAGGACAAGCAGTCGGACATCGCCATCCTGCGCACGCTGGGCGCCGGGCCGGGCGAAGTGGCCCGCATCTTCCTGGTGCAGGGCGCGCTGATCGGCGTCATCGGCACGCTGCTGGGCGTGGCCGGCGGTATCGTCATCGCCTACAACGTCGACGTGATCGTGCCGTTCATCGAGCGCCTGCTGGGCGTGCACTTCCTGCCGCGCGAGATCTATTTCATCAGCGCCTTGCCGTCCGACCCGCAGGTGGGCGACATCGTGACCATCGGCGTGACCTCCCTGGTGCTGTCGTTGCTGGCGACCTTGTACCCCAGCTGGCGCGCTTCGCGCCTGCAACCCGCACAGGTGCTGCGCCATGACTGATACCCTGACTCCGGCGCTGCAGGCCGACAAGCTGGTCAAGATCTACGACGAGGGCCCGGCCCGCATCGAGGTGTTGAGCAACGTCAGCCTGACCGTGGCGCGCGGCGAGATGGTCGCCATCGTCGGCGCGTCCGGCTCCGGCAAGAGCACGCTGCTGCACATCCTGGGCCTGCTGGACGTGCCCAGCAGCGGTTCGGTCTCGGTCGACGGCCAGCTGGCCGTGGGGCTGAGCGAAGCGAAGAAGAGCCAGGTGCGCAACCGCAGCCTGGGCTTCGTCTACCAGTTCCACCACCTGCTGCCGGAATTCTCGGCGCTGGACAACGTGGCCATGCCGCTGATCGTGCGCCGCGAGAACCGCGACAAGGCCCGCGAGGCAGCGCGCGAGGTGCTGGGCCTGGTCGGCCTGGCGGCGCGCGAAGGCCATTACCCGGGCCAGCTGTCGGGCGGCGAACGCCAGCGCGTGGCGCTGGCGCGCGCGCTGGTGACGCGGCCGGTCTGCGTGCTGGCCGACGAGCCCACCGGCAACCTCGACCGCCACACCGCGCACAACATGTTCGAGCTGCTGACGCGGGTCAACCGCGAGTCGGGCACGGCCTTTGCCATCGTCACCCACGATCCCGAGCTGGCGGCGCGCGCCGATCGCCAGTTGCTGATGGAAAACGGCAAGCTGGTCTCGGGCTGACGCTGCCCCGCCGGCGGCGCGATAATCGAGCAAGAGACCCGGGCAAGGAGACCGCGCCCATGCTGATCGACACCCACTGCCACCTGGATGCCGCCGAGTTCGATGCCGACCGCCGCGAGGTGGCCGAGCACGCGCTCGACGCCGGCGTGCAGGCCATCGTCATTCCCGCCGTCGAGCGCGCCAACTTCGGCGTGGTGCGCGACCTGGCGGCGCAGGTGGCCGGCGGCGCCTACGCGCTCGGCATCCATCCCCTCTATGTGCAGCGCGCGGTCGATGCCGACCTGGACGCCCTGCGCGAGGCCATCCGGCAATCGCTGGGCGACCCGCGCTTCGTCGCCATCGGCGAGATCGGCCTGGATTTCTTCGTGCCCGAGATCGCCTCGGGCGAGCCGCGCGCGCGGCAGGAACATTTCTATGCGGCCCAGCTGGCCATGGCGGCGGAATTCAAGCTGCCGGTGCTGCTGCATGTGCGCAAATCGCAGGACATTCTGTTGAAATACCTGCGGCGCCACGGCCGCATCGGCGGCATCGCGCATGCCTTCAACGGCAGCGCGCAGCAGGCCCAGGCCTTTGTCGAGCAGGGCTTCGCGCTGGGGCTGGGCGGCGCCATGACCTACGAGCGGGCGTTGCAGATCCGCCGCCATGCCACCGATGTCGGCCTGCAGCACCTGGTGCTGGAAACCGACGCGCCCGATATCCCCCCGGCCTGGCTGCATCCGCCGCAACGGCGCAACCGGCCCGGCGAGCTGCGCCGCATCGCCCAGGTGCTGGCCGACCTGCGCGGCATTGCCGTGGCGCAGGTGGCGCAGGCCACCACGGCCAATGCCCTGCGGGTGTTGCCGCGGCTGTCCGCCGCCATCCTGGCCGACGACGACTGACGCGGGCGCACGCGCCGCGGGCCGGCCAGGCGTTTTCCGTCAGCGCTCAGGCCGTCGCGCGCGGCAGCTCGATGCGCACGCTCAGGCCGTTCGGCGCGACGTTGCGCGCCGAGATCCGGCCCTTGTGCGCCGCGACGGCGGCGCGGGCGATGCTCAGGCCCAGGCCGGCGCCGCCTTGCGGGACGTCGGCGTTCGCCGCGCTCTGGTAGAACGGCTCGAACAGATAGGCCAGTTCCTTTTCCGGCGCGCCGGGGCCGCTGTCCTCGATTTCCAGGCTGGCCTCGCCGGCGTCCGCCAGCAGGCGCACCTGGATGGCGCCGCCCGCCGGCGTGAATCGCAGCGCGTTGCGCAGCACGTTCTCGATGGCGCTGGCCAGGCTGTCGCGGTCGGCGGCCACGCGCAGCGGCGCGGGGCGGCGCCAGCCGATCGTGATGTCGCGGTCGCCGGCTTCGAAGCGCGCATCCTGCACCACGTCATCGACCACCTCGGCCAGGTCCAGCGTTTCGGTCGGCGAGGGCAGGGCGCCCATGCGGGCCAGCCGCAAGGTGCTGCCGACCAGGGCGTCCAGGCGCTCGCATTCGCGCTCGATGCGGTCCAGTTGCAGGTCCTGGCGTTCGTCCTTGCGGCGCGCCAGCTCGACCCCCAGGCGCAGCCGCGCCAGCGGCGAGCGCAGCTCGTGGGCGATGTTGCGCAGCAGCTGTTCGCGGGTGTCCACCAGCGCCTGCAGGCGGCCGGCCATGGCGTCGAAGTCGCGCGCCAGCAGGCCCACTTCGTCCTGGCGCAGCGCCAGGGCGTCGGGGCTGCGCGTTTCCAGCCGGCCGGCGGCCAGCGCGCGGGCCGCCCGGCGCAGGTGATCCAGCGGCGCCGCCACGTGGCGCGTCAGCGCCCAGCAGAACGGCGCGGTGATGGCCAGGGCGAACAGCAGCAGCCCCAGCGCCACCGGCGTCAGGCCCAGCATCTCCCAGTGCGAGGAATCGAATGGCAGGAACAGCATCAGCAGCTGGCTGCGGTCCGGCAGGATCAGCAGCTGCGGGTCCCACCAGGACACCCGCAGCGCGTCGGGATCGGCGGCCACGTCGATGGCGGTGAGCATGCTGGCATCGGGCGAGGCGCGGAAGGCCGCCAGCCAGTCGCCCAGCCGGGTCGGCAGGCGGCGCCCCAGGATCTCGCGGTCCTGCGTGTCGACGATATAGATCTTCAGCGCTGAATAGCGCGCATCCATGGCGGCGAGCCACCGGCGCAGGCCGTCGGCGCCGTCGGTGCGCGCGATCTGCGTCGCATCGCGGGTGAGGTTGCCGGGATTCAGGCCGTCCAGCGAATCGACGCGATACCAGGCCACCGCCGCGGTCAGCATCATGCCGCAGACCGTGATGATGGCCATCGCGCCCCAGAAGGTCAGGAAGGCGCGCCAGAACAGCGAGCGTATCGGCAGCCAGGCCATCAGGCCGCGCCCGCCAGCACGTAGCCCAGCCCCCGCAGGTTGCGGATGGCGGGGGCGTCGCCGGCCTGGTCCAGCTGCAGTTTCCTGCGCAGGCTGCTGATGTGGGTGTCGATGCTGCGGTCGTAGCGGTCGGCGCTGCGGCCCAGCGCGTACAGGCTGATCTGGTCGCGCGCCACCACCTGGCCCGGCGCGCGCATCAGGATTTCCAGGATGCGCTGTTCGGCGCCGGTCAGCAGCACCTCTTGCGCGCCAAGGCGGGCGCGGCCGCTGGCGGCGTCGAGCGACAGCGCGCCCACGTTCAGTTCGGGCGACGGCGGTTGCGGCGTCTCCTCGAAGCGGCGCAGCACCGCGCCGATGCGGGCCTTGAGCTCGCGCGGGCTGAAGGGCTTGGCCAGGTAGTCGTCGGCGCCCAGCTCGAGCCCCAGCACCCGGTCGGTTTCGCCGCCATGGGCGGTGAACATGATGACCGGACGGCGCGAATGCTGGCGCAGCCGCCGTAACAGGTCGAGGCCGTTGCCGTCGGGCAGCATCAGGTCGAGCAGGACAAGGTCGAAGCAACCTTGCATTGCAAGAGGCAGACCTTGGGCGCTGTTGTGCGCCAGGGTCAGCTCGATCTGGCCGGGTTCGAGGTATTCACGCAGCATCAATGCCAGGTCGACGTCGTCGTCGATCAACAGGATGCGGCGCGTTGTCAAAGAGGGTGGGATGGACATGCGCTTGGGTTCTGTTGCTGAGGCAGCATAGCGGGTCGCCAGCGGCCGAAGTGTCAAGAAGTGCGAAGAAAGTAAAAGTTGCGGAAAGCGTGTTGCAGCCCCCGGACCGGCTCAATTCTAATATGAGAATGGTTTTCATTAAAAATTGAGAGCGGGCGGCGCCGCGCACGGGGCGCGGTAGTCACCCGGGACGGGAGAGGTTGAAATCATGAGCAGTAACGATCTGGCCGTGCGTCGCGCACTGGGCCCGCGCACCCGCCTGGCCGTCGCTTTGTGCGGCGCGGGCCTCGCCATGGGCCAGCCGGCCTGGGGGCAGGCGGCCGACACCAGGACGCTGGACACCGTGGTCGTCACGGCCAGCGGCTATGAGCAGCAGATCCAGGATGCGCCGGCGTCGATCAGCGTGATTACGCGCCAGGACCTCGAAAAGAAGTTCTACCGCGACGTCACCGACGCGCTGGTCGAGGTGCCGGGCGTGGTGGTCACCGGCGGCGGCGACCGCCAGGACATCAGCCTGCGCGGCATGGGCCCGAAGTACACGCTGATCCTGATCGACGGCAAGCGCCAGAACTCGCGTGAAACCCGCACCAACTCCGATTCGAGCGGCGTGGAAGGCGGCTGGACGCCGCCGATCTCGGCCATCGAGCGCATCGAAGTGGTGCGCGGGCCGATGTCGTCGCTGTATGGGTCCGACGCCATGGGCGGGGTGATCAACATCATCACCCGCAAGGTGCCCAGCGAGTGGGGCGGCGAGATCCGCATGGACACCACCATCCAGGAAAGCAGCAAGTCCGGCGACATCTACCAGGGCAACTTCTACCTGGCCGGCCCGATCAAGAACGACCTGCTTGGCCTGCAGATCTACGGCCAGGCGACCCAGCGCGACGAAGACAAGATCTTCGACGGCTACCGCAAGCGCAACGCCACCAACATCACCGCCAAGCTGGCGCTCACGCCCAACCGCGACCACGACATCGTGCTGGAGGCCACCTCCAGCCGCCAGAAATACGAGAACACGCTGGGCAAGACCGTCGCGCCGCTGGCGCCGGGCGTGGCGTGCCCGCGCACCGGTTGCCCGGCCTCGTCGGAAACCGACTACCGCAGCAACAAGTGGGCCTTGTCGCACACCGGCCGCTGGGGCTGGGGCGTGTCCGACAGCTACGTGCAGCAGGAAGAATTCGACAACCGCTCGCGCCAGATGAAGATCAAGAACCTGGACCTGCAGACCAGCTGGTCGCTGCCGCTGGGTTCGCACATGCTGACGCTGGGCGGCAGCTATCTGACGCAGCGCCTGACCGACCAGACCGGCAACCAGCTGGCCGGCGGCCCCAGCAAGGTGGAGCGCTACCAGTGGGCGCTGTTCGCCGAGGACGAATGGCGCCTGGCCGAGAGCTTCGCGCTCACCGGCGGCCTGCGCATGGACCAGGACGAGAACTTCGGCAGCCATTTCAGCCCGCGCCTGTACGGCGTGTGGCACATGGCCGAGCGCTGGACCCTGAAGGGCGGCGTCTCCACCGGGTTCCGCGCGCCCGACCTGCGTCAGACGGTCGCGGGCTGGGGCCAGGTCAGCCGCGGCGGCAACATGTACGGCAACCCCAACCTGACGCCCGAGAAGTCGGTGACCGAGGAAATCGGCCTGCTGTATGACGACGGCGAAGGCTTCAACGCCGGCCTGACGGTCTTCAACAACGACTTCAAGGACAAGATCACCCGCGTCGCGTGCCCGCTGTCGCAGTGCACCGAGGGCCCCAACCAGTTCGGCGCCAACCCCACCACGTACATGAACGTGGACAAGGCGGTGTCGCGCGGCGTCGAGGCCAACCTGAAGCTGCCGCTGGGCCGCGACTGGTCGCTGACCAGCAGCTACACCTTCACCAAGTCGGAACAGAAGACCGGCCAGTACCAGGGCCAGCCGCTGAACCAGTTGCCCAAGCACCTGTTCACCACCACGGTCAACTGGCAGGCCTCCGACGCGCTGGAAGCGTGGGCCCGCGTCAACTACCGCGGCAAGGAAAGCCAGCCGATCACCGGCCCGTCTTCGTCGTCGCTGGTGGCGCCGTCCTACACCTTCGTCGACCTGGGCGGCTCCTACGCCGTCAACAAGAAGGTGTCGGTGTACGCCGGCATCTACAACCTGTTCGACAAAAAGGTCGGCTACGACGACTACGGCTATGTCGAGGACGGCCGCCGTTATTGGCTGGGCGTGGGCGTGAAGTTCTGAGCCCGCGTGCAACACCCGGGGACCGCCGCCGCCAGGCGGCGTTCCCGCAACCTGGAGAGATGAGCATGACGATGAAACAATCCCAAGCGCGACGCGCCGGCCGCTGGCTGGCGTGTGCCACCGCGGCCCTGGTCCTGGGCGCCGCCAGCGCGCTGAGCGCGGCCCAGACCGTGCCGGTCAAGCACGCGCGCGGCGAAGCCGCCGTGCCGTCCAACCCGACCAAGACCGTGGTGCTGGACCTGGCGGTGCTGGACACCCTGCATGCGCTGGGCGTGGACGTCACCGGCGTGCCGACGGCCGCCAAGCTGCCGCCGCAGCTGGCCCAATATGCCGACAAGCGCTACCTGAAGGTGGGCAGCATGTTCGAGCCCAACTACGAAGTGATCCACGCGGCGCAGCCGCAGGTGATTTTCGTGGCAGGCCGCTCGGCGCCCAAGTACGACGAGCTGGCCAAGTTGGCGCCCACGGTGGACCTGACCGCCGACGCCAAGGATCTGGTGGGCAGCGTGGTGCGCAGTACCGAAACGCTGGCCGCCATCTACGGCAAACAGGCGCAGGCCAAGCAGAAGCTGGACGCCCTGCGCGCCTCGATCGCCGCGCTGCACGGCAAGGCCGCCGGCGCCGGCACCGGCCTGATCGTGCTGACCACCGGCGGCAAGATGAGCGCCTACGGCCCGGGCTCGCGCTTTGGCGTCATCCATGACGCGTTCGGCATCGCGCCGGCCGCCAAGGACCTGAACGTGTCGAACCACGGCCAGGCGATCTCGTTCGAGTTCATCGCCCAGACCGATCCGGACTGGCTGTTCGTGATCGACCGCGACGCGGCCATCGGCCGCGAGGGCACGTCGGCCCAGCGCATGCTGGACAACGAACTGATCCGTCCGACCAAGGCCTGGAAGCAGCAGCGCGTGGTCTACCTGAACGGCTACAACTGGTACCTGCTGGGCAGCGCGGGCCTGACCGCCATGCAGCAGAACGTGGATGACCTGGCGCGCGCGCTGTCGGGCACGAAGTAGGCGCATGGCTCATCGGATGGAACCGGAGTCGGCCGGGTGAAGCAGGGTGGCATGATCACCGGCTGGGCCGGACTGGCGGCGTTGCTGCTGTTGTTGCTGTTGCTGTGCGTGGCCAGCGTCAGCCTGGGCGCGGGGACGTTCTCGTTCAGCGCCCTGGCCGGCGGGCCGGACGCCGAGCGCGCCTGGCGCCTGCTGCTGGTCAGCCGCGTGCCGCGCACGCTGGCCCTGCTGCTGGCCGGCATGGCGCTGGCGGTGGCCGGGCTCATCATGCAGATGCTGGTGCGCAACCGCTACGTCGAGCCGACCACGGCCGGCACCGTCGAGTCGGCCACGCTCGGCGTCCTGGTGGTGACGCTGCTGGCGCCGGACACGCCGGTGATCGGCAAGATGCTGACGGCCACCGGTTTCGCGCTGGCGGGCACGCTGCTGTTCCTGGCGCTGCTGCGGCGCGTGCCGCTGCGCACGCCTTTCATCGTGCCGCTGATTGGCCTGATCCTGGGCGGCGTGATCCACGCCGTCACCACCTTCGTCGCCTATCGCTACGACCTGCTGCAGTCGCTGCATGCCTGGACCACGGGCGATTTTTCCGGCGTGCTGCGCGGCCGCTACGAACTGCTGTGGATCGGCTTCGCGCTGGCGGCCGCGGCCTATCTGGCGGCGGACCGCTACACCGTGGCCGGCATGGGGCGCGAGTTCGCCGCCAATCTCGGCCTGAACCACGCGCGCCTGACGTTGACGGGGCTGTTGATCGTGTCGGCGATCTCCGCGGTGGTGGTGGTGACGGCCGGCGGCATTCCGTTCCTGGGCCTGATCGTGCCGAACGCCGTCAGCCTGGTGCTGGGCGACAACATGCGCCGCTCGATTCCATGGGTGGCGGCGCTGGGGGGCGTCTTCGTGCTGGCCTGTGACATCATCGGCCGCCTGGTGATCCATCCGTACGAGGTGCCGCTCGGCACGGTGGTGGGCGTGGTGGGCAGCATCCTGTTCCTGTGCCTGTTGCACGGCCGGAGGAACCGCCGTGGCTGATTCCGCCGTATCGCGCGCCGCCGCGGCGCGTTCGCCGCAGGCCTGGCGTCTGGCCGTGCTGGCCGCGCTGGCGCTGTTGTGCGTGGCCGGCTTCATGATGCTCGGCGCCAACGGCCAGTGGGACTTCGTGCTGCCGTTCCGTGGCGGCAAGCTGGCGGCGATGCTGCTGGTGGCGTACGCGGTGGCGGTGTCGTCGGTGCTGTTCCAGACCATCACCCACAACCGCATCCTGACGCCGGCCATCATGGGCTTCGACGCGCTCTATCTGCTGATCCAGTCGGTGGTGGTGTTCGGCTTCGGCCAGGCGGCGGGCGCGGTCAGCCATCCGGTGGCGGCTTTCGTGCTGGAGGTGTGCGCGATGACGGCGTTCGCCTGCCTGCTGTTCCGTTGGCTGTTCACCGACGCGGTGCGCAGCCTGCATCTGATGATGCTGGTCGGCATCATCTTCGGCCTGTTGTTCCGCAGCCTGTCCAGTTTTGTCGTGCGCCTGATCGACCCGAACGAGTTCCTGGTGCTGCAGGACCGGATGTTCGCCAATTTCAATTCGGTGCGCACCGGCCTCCTGCCGATCGCGCTGACGGCGGTGGCCGTGGCCACGCTGCTGATCTGGCGCATGCGGCGCCGCTACGACGTGCTGGCGCTGGGGCGCGAGATCGCGCTGAACCTGGGCGTGGACTACCGCCGCACCTTGCTGCTGACGCTGGCCGCCATTGCCGTGCTGGTGTCGGTGTCCACCGCGCTGGTGGGGCCGGTGACCTTCTTCGGCCTCCTGGTCAGCAACCTGGCTTACCAGGCGATGGGGTCGGACCGGCATCGCCACACCGTGCCGGCCGCGGTGCTGCTCAGCGTCATCTTCCTGGTGGGCGGCCAGACGCTGCTGGAACGGGTATTGCAGCTGAGCACCACGGTCAGCGTGGTCATCGAATTCGTGGGCGGAGTGATGTTCCTGGCCCTGATCTTGCGCAGGGGACGCCAATGATCGATATCCAACAAGTCAGCAAGCAGTATGGCGACAGCGTGGTCGTGGACCAGGTGTCGCTGGCGCTGCCCGCGGGTGGCGTGACCGCCATCATCGGCCCCAACGGCGCCGGCAAGTCGACCCTGCTGTCGATGATCAGCCGCCTGTTGCCGCCGTCGGCCGGCCACATCCTGGTCGACGGCCTGGACGTGGCGCGCAGCGACAGCCGCGAGCTGGCGCGCCGCCTGGCCATCCTGCGGCAGGACAACCACCTGCCGCTGCGCCTGACGGTGCGCGACCTGGTGGCGTTCGGCCGCTATCCGCACACCGGCGGACGGCTGACGCTGGACGACAAGGCCCATATCGACCGCGCCATCGCCTATCTGGAGCTGGAGCCGCTGGCCGACCGCTACCTGGACGAGATGTCCGGCGGCCAGCGCCAGCGCGCCTTCGTGGCGATGGTGCTGTGCCAGGACACGCGCTATGTGCTGCTGGACGAGCCGCTCAACAGTCTCGACATGAAGCACGCCGTGGCCATGATGGGCACCCTGCGGCGCGCGGCCGACGAACTGGGCAAGACCGTGGTGCTGGTGCTGCACGACATCAACTTCGCCTCGGCCTACGCCGACCGCATCGTGGCGATGAAGGCGGGCAGGGTGGCGCACCATGGCGCCCCGGGCGAGTTGATCCGCCCGGAAATCCTGGGCGCGCTGTACGAGCTGCCGATCGACGTGCACGAAATCGGCGGCAAGCGTATCTGCGTGTACTACCGCTAAGGGTTGCCGCGAAAAAAGGGGGGCGATCACGGGGGGCGCGATCAGCGCGCACGCGTGGCACAAGGCGGCTGAAAAGCATCTGAATTGGACGCGTGTCTCATTTATCGTGGTCGCAAGGCAACGTAATGATAAAAGCATTGCGATTGATTCTCGTTGTCAAGAGAATGGCGAATCCTTCCATTTCAAACGACTTCGACAAGACCCGCTGGCCATGCACGTCCTTCGCCCCCTCACCGCCGCCCTGTTCGTCGTGGCGCCCCTGGCCGCGCACGGCCAGGCCGCCGCGCCCACCGCCACCTTGCCCGCCGTCAGCGTCGTCGGCACCGACGACAGCGCGCAGAGCTACAACCCGCCCGCCTCCACCAGCGCCACCAAGATCGATGCGCCGCTGCGCGACATTCCGCAGACGGTGAACGTGGTGCCGGCGCAGGTGCTGCGCGACCAGCACGCCATGTCGGTGCAGGACGCGCTCAAGAACGTGCCGGGCGTCAGCTTCTCGACCGGCGACGGCCAGCGCGACCAGGTGTCGATCCGCGGCTTCACCGCCATCGCCGATCAGTTCGTCGACGGCTTCCGCGACGACGCGTTGTACTACCGCGACCTCTCCAATGTCGAGCGCATCGACGTCATCAAGGGGCCGGCCGCGGTGCTGTACGGCCGCGGCTCGTCGGGCGGCCTGATCAACCGCGTCACCAAGAAGCCGGGCGAGGACATCTCGCAGGTCGGCCTGAGCTACGGCTCGTGGAATGACCGCCGGCTCGACCTGGACCTGGGCCGCGCCAACGAGAGCGGCTCCATGTCGTGGCGCCTGACCGGCGCGGTGGAGAAGGGCGACAGCTACCGCGACAAGCAGTTCATCGACCGCAAGGCGATTGCGCCGTCGGCCCAGTTCAAGCTGGGCGAGAACACCACCTTCCTGCTGCAGACCGAGTTCCTGGAAGACCGCCGCCTGACCGACTTCGGCATTCCGGCCTATCACGGCCGGCCGGTGGACGTGGACCCGTCCACCTACTACGGCGCCGAGAACGCGCGCGACACCGATTACACGCAGACCCGCGTGCAGTCCTATGCCGGCACGCTGACGCACCGCTTCAACGAGAACTGGTCGCTGCGCAACGCCACGCGCTACTACCACTACACGCTGAACCGCAACAACACGCTGCCGGGCTCGGTCAACGAAGCGGCGCAAACCGTTTCGCTGACGCACGGCAACGTGCTGCGCGACGAACACGGCTGGACCAACCAGACCGAGCTGATGCAGCGCGTGCAGTGGGGCTCGGTGCGCCACGACATCCTGTACGGCGTCGAAGTGGGGCAGCAGAACAAGGACCTGGTGAGCTATTCCAACGCCAACGTGGCGGTGGTCAACCTGTTCGATCCGCAACTGCCGACGCTGCAGCGCCAGGCCGTGGGCGCGCCCGGCTCCGACAGCCTGGGCCGCTTCAGCACGCTCGGCCTGTATGTGCAGGACATGGTGTCGCTGGGCGAGCACTGGAAGGTGCTGGGCGGCGTGCGCCATGACCGCTTCGAGCAGAAGACCGAGGACCGCCGCAGCGGCCAGAACCTGCAGCGCACCGACTCCAACCTGAGCCCGCGCCTGGGCCTGGTGTTCCAGCCGGACAGCGTGCAGTCGTACTACGTGTCGTGGAGCCGTTCGTACCAGCCCTCGGGCGAGGCCTTCGCGCTGGCCGCCAACAACGTCGACCTGGCGCCGGAGAAGACCACCAACTACGAAGTCGGCGCCAAGTACGACTTCCTGGACGGCAAGCTGTCGACCACCGTGTCCGTGTTCCGCCTGGAGCGTACCGACATCAAGGTCACCAATCCGGTGACCAACACGCTGGTGCCGGTGGGCACGCAGCGCACCGACGGCGCCGAATGGACGCTGTCGGGCGACCTGTCCAACGGCTGGCGCGCGATGCTGGGCTACGCCTACCTGGATGCGCGCGTGACGCAGTCGGTCGCGGTGGACGCCGGCAAGAGCGTGGAAGGCAAGCGCGCGACCTTGACGCCGCGCCATGCCGGCAACGTCTGGATCACCAAGGATCTGGGCGACGGTTTCGGCGCCGGCGCCGGCCTGAACCTGGTGGGCGCGCGCTTCGCCAACCCGGGCAACACGGTCACGCTGCCGGGCTACCTGACGGCGGACGCGGCGGCGTGGTGGCGCCAGGGGCCGTACTCGGTGCAGCTGAACGTGTACAACCTGTTCAACGCCGGCTATATCGTCTCGGCCCACGGCACCAGCCCCAACCTGAACATGCCGGGCGCGCCGCGCAACGCGATGCTGAGCCTGCAGTACCGCATGTAAGGCATCAGGGCGCCGCGCGCGGGGCTGGCGCGCGGCCGCCGGGTCAGCGCAGCGGTGATTCCGCCGCCAGGCTGTCCGTTTCCAGCGCCGCCAGCGCGTCGAGGAAGCGCCAGGCGAAAGAGCCGGGGCCGTCCGCCAGCGCGCCGGCGCGCTGGCCGGCGATGCCGAAGCAGGACAACGCCGCCACCGCCGCCGTGTAGGCGTCATCGCGCGCCACCGCCGCGAAGGCGCCCACCACCGCCGTCAGCGCGCAGCCCGTGGCGGTGACCTGCGGCATCAGCGGCGACCCGCCGGTCACGCGCACGTCGCGCCGGCCGTCCGTCACATAATCCACTTCGCCGGTCACGGCCACCACCGTGGCGTGCGCCCGCGCCAGGTCGCGCGCCGCCTGCTCGGCCTGTTGCACCGGGTCGCGCGCATCCACGCCCTTGCCCGCGCTCTGGCCACCGGCCAGCGCGATGATCTCCGACGCGTTGCCGCGGATCACCGCGGGCCGCAGGTCCAGCAGGCGCCGCACCGCGTCGCGCCGGAACGCCGTGGCGTGGTGCGCCACCGGGTCCAGCACCCAGGGGGTGCCGGCCTTGCCCGCTGCGGCGGCCGTCAGCAGCATGCTGTCCAGCCACGGCGCCGAGAGCGTGCCGATGTTGATCACCACCGCGCCGCTGAGGGCGGCGAATTCGGGCGCTTCCTCCACCGCATGCACCATCGCGGGTGAGGCGCCGATCGCCAGCAGCGTATTGGCGGCGGTGTTCATGGACACGAAATTGGTCAGGCACTGCACCAGCGGCGCGTCGCGGCGCACGGCGGCGTACAGGTCGCGCGAGGCCAGCGCCAGCGCGGACGGGGAGGGGGAGAGGGCGGAAGAAGCCATGCCGAGGGGTCCTTGCAAGGGGACAAGCGGCGGGGCAGGGCGGCGTGGCGCGGCAGCGGGGGCCGGCGGGATGCGCACCTTCCCTACGCCAGCATTGTCTGGATCAGGTTCGACGGGTCTCGCGCGCCGCGTGCCGCGCGACAGGCGCGGCCGCCATCGGAATCTCAGCTTCTTGCCGAAGCTCCCCGGGTGGATGGCCCTATGTTCGGAGGCGCAAGGGGGGCTTGTCAAGCCGGGCGGGCCGGCGCTTCTGTCATCATGGCGGGCAATCGGATCGAGACGAGGAGGCGCGCGGCATGCAGACCCACGATGAGGCGTTGACCGAGCAGGATCTGGCCTGGTTGCGCCGGCATACGCGCCATCACGGCGCGGACACGGCCCTGACGGCGGTGTTCTTCACGGTGTTCCTGGCCATCACGGCGTCCCTGGCCGGGCTCTGGTGGTGGGGGCCTTCGACCACGGCGCGCGATCCGGTGCTGGGCGTGATGATCCTGCTGCTGGCCGGCTTCACGCTGCATTTCGGCCTCCGCCTGCTGCGCGGCCCGGCGGTGCGCCGGCGCTGGCGCCAGGTGCTGCGCGGCGGCGTCCCGAAGCAGGTGGTCCGCGGCGTGCTCACCGGCTTCGAGCCAGGCGCGGCGGGCAGTGTGCGGTACGGCATCGATGGGCGCAAGCTGGAGGTGGCGTTGCCGTTCATGAACGGCTTCACCATGCCCGGGGATGGCGGCAAGAACCCCGAACGCTGCGCCGCCAGGCTGGAGGCGCCGGTGCGGCTGCACCTGCTGGCGTTGTGGCCGGGGCGGGCGCCGGTGCTGCTGCGCGCGGAATACGACGGGCCGGGCGACGTGCAGAAGGCCTACGAGACCCTCAGCGATGCCGACCGGGCGTGGCTGCGGCGGGATGCGACCTTGTTGCGCAATGTATTGCTGGGCGTGGCGCTGGCGTTACTGGCCGCGGGGTGGTTCGCGTGGCCGCTGTATGGCGCCGTCGCGTTGTGCCTGGCGGCGGCATGGTGGTCGGGGCGGCCGGGCCGGGCCCTGCGGCGCGCCACCGTCAAGTACGGGGTGCGCGGCCGGGTGGACGAGGTCCTGACCTATCAGGTGCAGATGCCGGAGGAGGCGTCGTGGACCCCGCTGTACGTCTATCGACTGGGCGGTGAGCTATATCACCTCAGCCACGGCGGCGGCCCGGCGCATCCCGGGGAGCGGGTGGCGTTCGAGTACCTGGACCGGGGCAAGGGCGGCTTGGCGCCGCTGTTCTTTCACCGCGAAAGCGGGGCGCCAGCCGCTGTCGCGGACAGGCTTGCCTCGGACGGCCCCAAGGCCTGAACCGGACGCGTCGCCGCGGGGCGCGCAGCCGCGCCGGGACTCGCGCTTGCCGATGGCTGTGTCTCGTTATTACAATAGAGAATGGTTATCATTCATTTGCCCGCGAGGGCGCGCGGCCATGCCCCCCACGACGCAGGATCGAATCGAATCGCTTTATGTGGATCACCACAGCTGGTTGCACGGTTGGCTGCGCCGTCAGCTGGGCAATTCGTTTGGGGCTGCTGGCGGCGTTGGTGTGGGCGGGAGGGGGATGACATTACTGGGATGGAATGCGGCCGCCGTCGATTCTGTCATCATGTCGAACACTCAAAAAAAGCGGAGACACGCATGACCGAATTGCGCCGAGCCCGAATGGTTCCAGAGTTGTTGGTGGCTGACCTGTCGCGAAGCCTGGCTTTCTGGATGGACCTGTGCGGTTTCCAGATTGCCTATCGACGCGAGGCGGAGGGCTTTGCATACCTGGACCTGGACGGCGCCCAGTTCATGCTGGAGGAAGTGCGCGGCGATGACAACTGGATCACGGGCGCGCTGGAGGCGCCGCGAGGACGCGGCATCAATTTCGAGATCAAGGTGGCTTGCATCGATCCTTTGCTGGAGCGGTTGGCGGCCGCCCGCTGGCCGTTGTACCGCGAACCCGAAGCGCGCTGGTATCGCAGCGATGCCATCGAAGTGGGGGTACGCCAGTTCCTGGTGCAGGACCCCGATGGCTATCTGCTGCGCTTTTCGGCCTGGGTCGGCGACCGACCGGCAGGAAATTGACGATGCGCGCCGTGTTCCTGGCGCTGGCCGTATTGTTTGCGACGACGGTCCATGCGGCGAACTACCCCTGTTCCGGCAAGAAAGGCGGCGTGGAACGTTGCGTCGGGGAGCGGTTTCTCTGCCGTGATGGTTCGATCAGCGCATCGAAACGTGTCTGCACGGCGCCGGACGGCGGCGCCCAATCCCTGGTGTCGCCGCCACCCGCGACCGGTTCGGCCGGTACGTGCCACTGCCGCGACGGCCAATACTGCACGGGGCCGCGAGGCGGCACCTTCTGCTATACCGATAGCGGAAAAAAGTCATATCCGAGGAAGTGACGGCCCGCCGTCACGCGGCTTATCGCTTCAGATGCTTCCAGACCTTCGCCAGGATGCCCTGCAAGGCCGTCCGGTCCGCTTCGTCCAGGCAATCCACCAGCGACGCGCACATCGTCCAGAACGCCGGTAGCGCGCGGGCCAGCAGGTCGCGGCCGGCGTCGGTCAGGGTCAGCGAGATGCTGCGCCGGTCGTCGTGGTTGAGCGCCCGCGTCAGCAGCTCGCGTTTCTCCAGCCAGTCCAACAGGCCCGTGACCGTCGAACGCGTGACGCCGAAGTAGTCGGCGATGTACGACGGCGTCACCGCGCGGCCGTCGATCAGGCCGCGCTCGGCCGTGTATGGAAATAGTGAAAGCGTTAGTTTAGAGCAGAGTGGTCTCTGTGGCGTTAAATGAAAAAGATTAACAAGATGTGTATACACCGGCCATCGAGTGGTGGGCGAGGGCGTTTATAGTTTGTTTTTAGGGTATCGGTTATGACTAATACGAGTGTACAAAAAGGTAAGAGCGTAGGGAGGGGAGGGTGGATAGTGGTGTGGTGA
>ERZ1739169.137-NODE-137-length-20072-cov-16.110006_pt1 | contig 20072 bp, 22 predicted proteins | sample MGYA00581756_ERZ1739169 | MGnify/ENA primary metagenome ERZ1739169 (study PRJEB40789, sample SAMEA7425667) | Salamandra salamandra | biome: salamander skin | place: Germany | collected 2020-03 | study: cvxcv | reverse complement strand
GTGCTATATTGACTGGTATAGTGTGGCCGAGCTAGTTGTTGGTGTCGTGCTATTGCTTATTCGTGTCAGAGATTGGTGCGGTCTTGTTTTTTCTTTAAAGCCAAGCCGACCACCGATATCTACCCTATAGCCTCCTCTCTTTCCCTACACGACGCTCGTCCGCTCTATCGGCCTGGACGGCGTGGTCAAGCTGGCCGAGATCTCGGGGTCCGACACCTTCGTGCACGCCGAGACGGCCGCCGGCGACGTGGTCGCGCAGCTGCCGGGCGTGCATCGCTACACACTGGAGCAGCGTCTGACGCTGTACTTCGACCCGGCCCAGACCTACGCCTTCGGCGCCGACGGCGCCTTGCTGGCGGCCCCCGCCCGGCCGCACGCCAGCGGAGGGATGGCCTGATGGCGCAGATCGAGCTGGACCTCTCCCATTCCTACGTCGCCCATCCCCAGGCCGACGAGGACTACGCGCTGCTGCCGCTCAAGTTCACCTTCCGCGACGGCGGCGCCTACGCCTTGCTGGGCCCCTCGGGCTGCGGCAAGACCACCTTGCTCAATTGCGTCTCGGGCCTGTTGCGGCCGTCGCACGGCCGCATCCTGTTCGACGGCCAGGACGTCACCCACAAGACGCCGCAGGCGCGCAACATCGCCCAGGTGTTCCAGTTTCCGGTGGTGTACGACACCATGACCGTGGCCGAGAACCTGGCGTTCCCGCTGCGCAACCGCGGCGTGCCCGCCAAGCAGATCCGCGAGCGCGTCGGCCGCATCGCCGAGATGCTGGAGATGTCGCACGTGCTGGAGCGCCGCGCCAGCGGCCTGACGGCCGACGCCAAGCAGAAGATCTCGCTGGGCCGCGGCCTGGTGCGCAACGATGTGTCGGCGGTGCTGTTCGACGAGCCGCTGACCGTGATCGACCCGCAACTGAAGTGGGAATTGCGCCGCAAGCTCAAGGAAATCCACCACGAGTTCAAGCTGACGCTGATCTACGTCACGCACGACCAGACCGAGGCGCTGACCTTCGCCGACCAGGTGATGGTGATGGCGCGCGGCCGCGCGGTGCAGGTGGGCAGCGCCGACGACCTGTTCGAGCGGCCGGCGCACACCTTCGTCGGCCATTTCATCGGCTCGCCCGGCATGAACTTCCTGCCGGCGCAGTGGCGCGACGGCGGCCTGATGGTGGGCCAGCGCCGCGTCGACGGCGCGCCCGCCGCGATGGCGGCCGGGCTGGCCGACGTCGGCCCGGTCAAGCTGGGCGTGCGCCCGGAATACCTGCGCCTGGCCGACGCCAACGCGCCCGGCGCCATCCCGGCCACGGTCCAACGGGTGCAGGACGTGGGCACCTACACCTTGCTGCTGGCCGACTTCGAGGGCACGCCGCTGCGCGCCCGCCTGGGCACCGACGCCGCCTCGATCGCGCCCGGCGCCACGGTGTGGCTGTCGGCGCTCAATCCGCATACCTGCTTCTACCGCGACGAGGAGCTGATCCGATGAAACCGATCGATCACCGGGCCTGGTTCCTGGTCCTGCCCGTGGTGCTGTGCGTGGCGTTCTCGGCCATCCTGCCGCTGATGACCATCGTCAATTACTCGGTGCAGGACATCATCTCGCCCGAGCGCCGCGTGTTCGTCGGCACCGAATGGTTTGCCGCCGTGCTGCAGGACGAGGAGCTGCACGGCGCGCTGCTGCGCCAGATCGGCTTCTCGCTGGCGGTGCTGGCCATCGAGATCCCGCTGGGCATCCTGCTGGCGCTGTCGATGCCGGCCAGCGGCTGGCGCGCCTCGGCGGTGCTGGTCATCATCGCGCTGTCGCTGCTGATCCCGTGGAACGTGGTGGGCACCATCTGGCAGGTGTTCGGGCGCACCGACATCGGCCTGCTGGGCGCGACGCTGTCGTGGCTGGGAGTGGACTACAACTACACCGGCAACGACCTCGACGCCTGGGTCACGGTGCTGGTGATGGACGTCTGGCACTGGACGCCGCTGGTGGCGTTGCTGTGCTATGCCGGCCTGCGCGCCATTCCCGACGCCTATTACCAGGCCGCGCGCATCGATGGCGCCTCGCGCCTGGCGGTGTTCCGCTACATCCAGCTGCCCAAGATGCGCGGCGTGCTGATGATCGCGGTGCTGCTGCGCTTCATGGACAGCTTCATGATCTACACCGAACCGTTCGTGCTGACCGGCGGCGGGCCCGGCAACGCCACCACCTTCCTGTCGCAGTACCTGACGCAGAAGGCCGTGGGCCAGTTCGACCTGGGCCCGGCGGCGGCGTTCTCGATCATCTACTTCCTGATCATCCTGCTGCTCTGCTTCATTCTGTACAACTGGATGCAGCGCGCCGGCACCACCGGCGGTTTCGACGAGGAGCGCGCCAATGCGTGAGCAATCGACCTGGTGGCGCGGCGCCTTCCTGGCGCTGTACCTGGTGTTCGCCATCCTGCCGCTGTACTGGATGCTGAACATGTCGTTCAAGACCAATACCGAGATCGTCAGCACCCTGACGCTGTGGCCGCGCGATTTCACGCTGGAGCACTACCGCACCATCTTCACCGATCCGGCCTGGTATTCGGGCTACATCAACTCGCTGATCTACGTGGTCATCAACACGGTCATCTCGCTGGCCGTGGCGCTGCCTGCGGCCTACGCGTTCTCGCGCTACCGCTTCATCGGCGACAAGCACGTGTTCTTCTGGCTGCTGACCAACCGCATGACGCCGCCGGCGGTGTTCCTGCTGCCGTTCTTCCAGCTGTACAGCTCGTTCGGGCTGATGGACACGCACCTGGCGGTGGCGCTGGCGCACCTGGTGTTCAACGTGCCGCTGGCGGTGTGGATCCTGGAAGGCTTCATGTCCGGCGTGCCGCGCGAGATCGACGAGACGGCCTACGTGGACGGCTATTCGTTCCCGCGCTTCTTCCTGACGATCTTCCTGCCGCTGATCAAGTCGGGCGTGGGCGTGGCGGCGTTCTTCTGCTTCATGTTCAGCTGGGTCGAGCTGCTGCTGGCGCGCACGCTGACCTCGGTCAACGCCAAGCCCATCGTCGCCACCATGACGCGCACGGTCTCGGCCTCGGGCATGGACTGGGGCGTGCTGGCGGCGGCCGGGGTGCTGACCATCGTGCCCGGCGGCATCGTCATCTGGTTCGTGCGGCACTACATCGCGAAGGGCTTCGCGATGGGCCGGGTCTGAGGGGGGAGGGCGCCACATGTTCAGCTGGATGGTATGGACCACCCCCGTCGCCGTGTTCTTCTCCTGCATCGTGCTGATGCTGGTGGGCATGACGGTCTGGGAACTGAAATCGCCCACGGTCGAGCGCAAGGGCTTCCTGCCGCTGCGCACGACCCGCGGCGACCGCCTCTTCATCGGCCTGATGGCCGCGGCCTGGCTCAACCTGGCGTTCCTGGGGTTCGGGCAGAAGGCGGTGGAATGGTTTTCGCTGGATGAGCCGCCATCGGTGTGGATCAGCTTCGTGCTGTCCATGCTGCTGCTGGCCTTCATCATGAGGAAAGGCTGACGGGGCGCAGACCCCGCGCGATATCAGCGGTTTGGAAGGACGATCGGCCAGTGTCTTCCCCGGCCAGAAGTCCGCAGCACCCATGGGGAGGACTTATCGAGGAGACAGGTCATGAAATTGCGCATGCACGCCATGGCGGCCGCCATCGCCCTGATCGGTACGTCAGGGGCCTGGGCCGGCGAGCCGGAAGCGAAGAAGTGGGTCGATTCGGAATTCCAGCCGTCGACCCTGTCCAAGGACCAGCAGATGGCCGAGATGAAGTGGTTCATCGAGGCCGCCGCCAAGCTCAAGGCCAAGGGCGTCAACGAAATCAACGTGGTGTCGGAAACCATCACCACCCACGAGTACGAGTCCAAGGTGCTGGCCAAGGCCTTTACCGAGATCACCGGCATCAAGGTCAACCACGACCTGATCCAGGAAGGCGACGTGGTCGAGAAGCTGCAGACCTCGATGCAGTCGGGCAAGTCCATCTACGACGGCTGGATCTCCGACTCCGACCTGATCGGCACGCACTACCGCTACGGCGCCATCCTGCCGCTGTCCGACTACATGGCCGGCGCCGGCAAGGAATGGACCAACCCGGGCCTGGACCTGAAGGACTTCATCGGCACCAAGTTCACCACCGCGCCGGACGGCAAGCTGTACCAGCTGCCCGACCAGCAGTTCGCCAACGTCTACTGGTTCCGCGCCGACTGGTTCGCGCGCCAGGACCTGAAGGACAAGTTCAAGGCCAAGTACGGCTACGACCTGGGCGTGCCGACCAACTGGTCCGCCTACGAGGACATCGCCGACTTCTTCTCCAACGACGTCAAGGAGATCGACGGCAAGAAGGTCTATGGCCACATGGACTACGGCAAGAAGGACCCGTCGCTGGGCTGGCGCTTCACCGACGCGTGGCTGTCGATGGCCGGCGCCGCCGACAAGGGCCTGCCCAACGGCATGCCGGTGGACGAGTGGGGCATCCGCGTGGCCGACGACAAGTGCACGCCGGTGGGCGCCTCGGTGGCGCGCGGCGGCGCCACCAACAGTCCGGCCGCGGTCTACGCCCTGACCAAGTACGTCGACTGGATGAAGAAGTACGCGCCGCAGCAGGCCATGGGCATGACCTTCTCGGAATCCGGTCCGGTGCCGGCGCAGGGCCAGATCGCGCAGCAGATCTTCTGGTACACGGCCTTCACCGCCGACATGACCAAGAAGGGCCTGCCGGTGGTCAACGAGGACGGCACGCCCAAGTGGCGCATGGCGCCGTCGCCGTACGGTCCGTACTGGAAGGACGGCATGCAGAACGGCTACCAGGACGTGGGCTCGTGGACCTTCTTCAAGTCCACCAACCCCGACAAGATGGCCGCCGCCTGGCTCTACGCGCAGTTCGTCACGGCCAAGACGGTGTCGCTGAAGAAGTCGATCACCGGCCTGACCTTCATCCGCGACAGCGACATCCACAGCGACTACTTCAGCAAGAACGCGGCCAACTACGGCGGCCTGATCGAGTTCTACCGCAGCCCGGCGCGGGTGGCCTGGACACCGACCGGCAACAACGTGCCCGACTATCCCAAGCTGGCGCAGCTGTGGTGGAAGAACGTCGCCACCGCCGTCACCGGCGAGAAGACGCCACAGGCCGCGATGGACAACCTGGCCAACGAAATGGACCAGGTGATGGCGCGGCTGGAGCGGGCCGGCATGGCGCAATGCGCGCCCAAGCTGAACGCCAAGGGCGATCCGAACAAGTGGCTGTCGGATCAGCACGCGCCGTGGAAGAAGCTGGGCAATGAAAAGCCCAAGGGCGAAACGGTGGCGTACGAGCAGCTGCTGGAGGCCTGGAAGGCGGGGAAGGTGCGGTAAGCATCCCGCGATTGCTTCGCGGCCTCGAAGCGCCACGGTTTCCGTGGCGCTTTTTCATTGCAAAAACGTAATCCCCTTATCCGCTTTCTGTCTGCATCGCCTTCCTAGAATGAATCCCGTGCAGTACCCCCCCACGATTCATAGGAGTGAAGCATGCAGATTCTTCGTAAAACCGCACTGATCCTGGCCCTGGCGGCGGGCGTTTCCGGCACGGCGCTGGCCCAGCAGGCGCCGTCCACGGCCCTGACCAGCCCCTACGGCGCGTCGCTCTCGCGCGCCGAGGTGCTGGCCGACCTGGCGCTGTGGAAGCGCGCCGGCGTGGACCGGTTCTGGCGCGGCGAGGCCACGCCGGACATCTACAGTCCCGAGTACAAGGCGGCGTTCTCGGAGTATGTGCGGCTGCGCTCGGGCCCTGACTACCAGGCCGAAGTGCAGCGCCAGAACGAGAGCCGCCGATAGCCGCGCCCGCGGCATCGGGGCATCCCTGAAATGGGTCACGTCCTGCTGACGTGCATGCCCGAGTCCGGCGACAGGCTGCAATTCGCGGACCTGGAGCTGGACCTGCTGCGCTGTCGCGCGTACCGGGATGGCGAGCCGCTGCTGTTGACGCCGAAGGAGTTCGTGCTGCTCGCCATGCTCATGGGCAGCCCGGGCGCGGTGTTCACCAGCTGGCAACTGGCCGAGTCGGTCTGGAAGGCCAGGGCGCCGGGCCTGGGCGCGGGGCACGTCAAGTGCCAGGCCGTCGCGATCGCCATGCGCCGCCTGCGCAGGAAGGTCGATGGCGGCCGCCGGCCGCGCTTGCTGCATGTGATCCGTGGCGGCAGCTTTATGCTGGCCGCGGGGCCGCTGTGAGCGCGCCGGGGCGCAATGGCGCGGCGCTTCAGGCCGGCAACGCGCACCGCGCCAGGCAGTCCGCCTGCCAGGCGTGCTCGATGTCGAACGAGGCCGGATCCGACACCGCGCCGTAGCCGCCCTGGCCATAGACGGCGGCGTAGGCCGCGTACTCGGCCGCCCGCAGCGCCTTGCCGGCCAAGGCGCTGGCGACGGCATAGGTGGCCGACACCGCGGCATGGCCGCAGCCATCGATGGAGGTCGAACCGGGATGATGATTGGCCAGCGCCGCCGCGAGGGCGGCGGCCCGCGCCAGTTCTTCGGCGTCACAGGCGCCATCGAGATAGCGGCCCAGCACGGCCAGGCAGTCCAGCGCCCGCGGTTCCTCCAGCAGATGCTCGACGCGCTGGGTACAGGCGTGGCCGAAGGCCAGGCGCAGCCGTTCGTTGCCGGGCGCATCCAGGTCGAGCTGGCGCGCCAGGCGTTCCAGGGCGATGTTCATGATCGGGCTCCTTGTCGTTGCGCGCGGCGCCGGGGGAGGGCAGGCAGCGCGTTAAGCATTGGCGGCCGCGCCTGATCGCCAGGGCATTTTCCCGCCGTGGCCGCTGCGCCGTGAAGTGCAATTAATTGCCGGGTTGATGCAAAAAAACCATGAAAGCGCGGGCCTCGCCCGGGTGCGGCGGACCCTGCGGTATGCTGGGCGCTTTCCAGTACCGGCCGCGCCCGTCGCGGCCCGCCAGCACGCATGTCCAAGCGCACGAACACGGTGGCCGCCACGATCGAAGGCCGCATCGACCAGTTCCGGGAGGCGGTGCCGCGGGTGCGCGGCCAGGTGTTCCTGCGGGTGAACGGCGTGCCGGTCAACGGCGCCTTCGAAGACCCGGCCGATATCCGCACGCTGCGGGGATTGGCGTTGCAGGCCACGCCCGTGCGCGTCGGCGTGATCGAGGGCGGCGCGGGCGGCTTGCGCCATTTTTCCTGGCTGGACGCAGGGCAGGGCCCGGGCGTGCCGCCGCGCTACTACGTCGATCAGCGGCGTCGCGCCTGGCGCGGCATCGGCATCAGCCTGGCGGTCGCGGCGGCGGCCGGGGCGCTGGCCTGGTTGCTCGATCTGTCGTCCTTCGCGCAGGTGCTGGGCCTGGTGCTGGCGCTGACGGTGGCGCTGGTCGCCGTGCTGCTGGCGGGGTTCTCGTTGTACGGCCTGTGGCACAACCGCCTGCACCGGGCGGCGATCCTGCGCAGCGAGGCGCTCTACCGCGAACTCCTGAAGACGCCCGTGGCGGCCGCCGCCCCGCCGGCCGCCCCGCCCGCCGACCCCGCGCGCGGCGAGGGCGAGACGCTGATCACCGACGCGGCGCCCGAGATCCTGCTGGCACGCGGCGCCCTGGCTGGCCTGACGCACGAGGCCAGGCCCTCGATGCGCACCACGCCCGCCTATGGCATCTACCGCTTCCAGGTGGGCGCGCGCCGTTTTGTCATGTATGTGGCCGAGAACTTCGGCGATGCGATGCCATTCCTGGCCGAGGGCGACCAGGTGGAGGTGGCCGCCTACGCCGGCCAGGTCAGCGGCGCCGGGCCGGACCAATTGGTCTACGGCCTGCGCAACCTGGAAGACGGGCGCGTCTATGTCTGCCATCACTACTTCCGCAGCGCCTTCACCGACATCGCGCCGGTGGGCGTGGGCCTGAAGCAGCGCGTGCCGTTGTTGACGCTGCTGGCCGCGCTGCTGCTGGTGTGCTGGCTGGTGGTGGTGGCGGTGCTGGCGACTTCCGGCTCGCCGTCCAGCCGCGAGACGGCGCCGGAGCTGGCGGCGGTGGTGTTCGCGTCCTTGCTGTTGGCATGGCTGTGCGTCGCGCTGCCGCTGCTGTTCCTGGATACGCGTTGGCGCATGGGCCGGCCGACGCGGCGCCAGCGAATACTGGAACGGATCTACCGCGCGCTGGGCCTGGGCACGCCGTTCGCGCCCGCGGCGGTGATCGAGGAAGTCTAGGATGCCGCGCCCGCGCGCCTCCCCGCCGGCGCCGGCCGTCGAGAAACCTTTGCAGGATCCGGCCTTGCTGCGCCGCCTGCTGCGCGCCAGGGACCGCATGGACGCCGCCTCGCACGAAGCCTGGCCGGTGGCGCGGCTGGCCGAGGTCAGCGGCGTGTCCGCGGCGTATTTCGCGCGTTCCTTCAAGCGGGCCTTCGGCCTGCCGCCGCATCGCTACCTGTTGACGCGCCGCATCGAACAGGCCATCGCGCTGTTGCGCGACACGGACCTGGCCATCACCGAGATCGCCTATGCCACCGGCTGGGAAAGCCTGGGCACCTTCGGCCGCATCTTCCGTGACATCACGGGCCGCAGCCCCGGCGCCATGCGCGTGGCGGCGCGGGCCGGGATGGCGGGACTGGGCCAGATACCCGCCTGCGTGGTCAAGGCCGCGTCGCGGCCTGACCTGACCATCGCAGTTTTGGAGAAGCGCCGCCGCCAGGCCAGGAATAGAGTGCGCTGATCGACCCCTTGGCCGGGTCGCCAATCCACCTACCGAAGGAGAGGTCATGAGTGCTGGGATCAATGTCGTCGGCGTCTATGTGGACGACCAGGACGAGGCGCTGCGGTTCTACATCGACAAACTCGGATTCCGCGTCCATACGGACGTGGGCAATGGGCCATACCGCTGGCTGACCGTGCAGCATCCGGACCAGCCGTCGTTCCAGCTGGGCCTGTTCCGGCCCGGGCCGCCGGTGCACGACGACGCCACCGCGCAGACCTTGCGCGCCATGGTCGCCAAGGGCGCGATGCCGCCGTTGGTGCTGGCGGTGGCCGATTGCCGCGCCAGCCACGCCCGCTTGCTGGCGCTGGGCGTGGAGTTCACGCAGGAACCGGTCGAGCGGTACGGCAGCATCGATGCGGGGTTCCGGGATCCCGCCGGCAATGGCTGGAAGATGATCCAGTCGCCCGCAGGCGCCTCCTGACGGATAGGGGGGGGCAGGGGCCGTGCATGAATGATGTTTCTAAATGTCTCTGAATCGGGTGTAATGGCGGCCTCTCATCCCCTGACACACTCACATGCAGATCAGCGACATGCGGTTCCTGGCCCCCTTGATGTTGGCGTTCACCACGTTGTTGAGCGGTTGCGCACCCGCCTTGAAGACCACCACGCCACCGGTCGTGCCGGCGGGAATGCCGTCGGAAGTCTCGGTGTCCCCGGCCATGCCGGACAAGAAATACCTGCCGGTGCAGGCGGGCATTGTCGACGGCACCCACTACATCTTCATTCAGACCCAGGGCGGCAGCATATTCCTGGGGCCGATCTTCGGCAGCATGAACATTTCCCGCAAATCGCAGGCGATGGCGAACCAGTACAAGGATTCCATCCTCCAGATCGACCCGTTGCCGATCGCGACGGATGCGCTGGCGGCGGCCGGCATCAAGGCGGCCGCCGAGTCCGCGGCGTTCGACCTCAAAACGTTCGTGTTCGTGCAGCGCTGCGACGACGAGAAAGTCCGATTGGCCCTTGTCTTCCACGTCGACAACCCGCAGACCAAATGGGTCGGGCGTTATACCTACCACTTGCCGACTATGTATGCCGAATCGGAGCTGGCCAGCCTTCAGGATCAGCAGGTCGCGCAATACAAAAAGGAACTCGGCGATGGCGCCGTGGCGCTGGCCGACCTGGTCAAGCGCGACCTGAACGGAGAGCTTCCCGCCACCGGCAAGCGCGTCAACTTCGGCAGCCTGAACCTGATCGGAAGCAAGATGGGCGGCATGGGCATGTACATGCAGGCCGAAGAGATGTTCTTCCGCGATTCGCAAGTGGTGGAGGAGACCGACCAGTACGTCACGGTCCGCGTGCCCGGCTGGATCAATTCCAGTGTGTTCGGCGGCGCGATCGCCTATGGCGTGCAACGAATGGCCAAGAGCCAGGTTCACACCATGAAGCCCTATTGATTCTTCAGGAGCCTGCCAAATGACGTCGTCCGTATCGCCCGATACAACACCGCTCGCCGCGCTGCCGCGGTGAAAAAACGCGCGTTCCCGGATGGACCCGGAAACGCGCGGCGACAAACCACCCATCCCTTCGCGGAGGCGGGCGTCATCAACGGGAACTTGCGCAAGGGGGATCGCTCCGCCCGCGATCAGAAGCGGTGGCGTATCCCCACATTCATTTCGGTCGCCTTGGCGTTGTCCAGGAACGCCCAGTTGGTCGTGTACGAGGCGACCGCATACAGGTCGGTGCGCTTGGACAGGTTGTAGTTGTAGCCCAGGCTGTAGGTGTTGCTGGCCGAGTCGCCGCCGGTGAGCTGCGCGCTGTTGGCGTCGGCGCGCTGCCACGAGGCGAAGGCGCCGCCCGACTTGCCGACCGGGGCCGCCACCGCGAGCATGTACGAATTCGACCGGAAGCCCTTGGAGAACGCATAGGACGGCGTGCCGGTGAAGCCGCCGATGCCGGCGCCGCCGGGCAGGCTCTTGCCGGCGAACCAGCCATCGGTGAGGCGGTTGTACGCCAGCGCCACCTTGAAGACCTCGAAGTCGTACGAGCCGCCGACGATGTACGAGCGCGGCGTCGCGTCGACCTGGCCCTGGCTCAGCTTGTTGGAGGCGTTCAGCTGGTCATAGGTGGCAAAGCCCATCAGCGGGCCGTTGTCGTAGCGCAGGCCGGCGGTGATGGCGCGGGTGTTGTCGGCGGTGGCAAAGCCAGTCTGCGCGGTCTTCTGGTCGTCGACGTTGAAGGCGTAGCCGACGGCCGCCTTGAAGCCGCCCATCGACGGCGTCTCGTACACCACCAGGTTGTCGTAGCGCGGGAAGTAGGCCGAGCTGAAGCCGAGGCCGCCGCCGGTGTTCAGCTGGTTGAAGCCGCCGCCGAAGGCGGGCCCGAGCATGCCGCCGAAATAGCGCGTGGCGACGTTGTACTGCCGGCCCAGCCGCACTTCGCCCCACTCGGCGCTGCCCAGGCCGACGGTGGCTTCGCGGCCGAACAGGCGGCCGCTCTGCAGCGAGTTGCCGTTGCGGCTGTCGAAGCCCGACTCCAGCTGGAAGACCGCGTACAGGCCATCGCCCAGGTCTTCCTTGCCGCGCAGGCCCCAGCGCGAGCCGGCCGTGGTGCCGCTGGTCGTGCCGATGCGGCTGCTGTCGATGCTGCTGCGGCGGCCGGTGGCCGGGTCGGTGTAGCTGCCGTCGACATTGGCATAGCCGATGCCGGTGTCGATGACGCCATAGAGCGTGACGGACGTTTGCGCGGCCGCCGCGCCGGACAGGGCCGTAGCGGCCGCGGCGACGAATATTCTTTTCATGGATGACTCCGTAGACGGGATGACTCGATTGCGCCACGCGGCGCAGGCTCGGCCTGCTGGCGCGTGGCGAAAGACAGTCTGGGCGCGCCGCTTCGACAGTTCGCGGACATTAAAATGACAATTCCGATCACGCCGCGGCCTGGCTGCCGTCATCATTTCCTGCTAGCCGCGCCCGCGCGGCGCGTCACCCGCCGCGCCCTTGCGGCGCGCCATCCGATCCATTCCGATTCCTTCCGCATGCGCCTTGCTTCCGTCCGTTCCGCGTTCTCCCGTTGTTTTTCCGCCGCCGCCGGCCCGCGCCTGGCGCGCGCCTGCGTCGGCCTGTCGCTGGCGCTCAGCGCCAACGCGCACGCCGCCGGTTTCCAGCGCCTGAACCTGCCGATGGACATGAACGGCCCGGCCCTGCTGGGCGGCATCTGGTATCCGTGCGCCGCGCCGCCGCAGGAGGTCGGCATCGGCCGCGTCACCCTCGCGGCGACGCCGGACTGCCCGATGACCGAGGGGCGCAAGCCGCTCATCGTCATGTCGCACGGATCGGCCGGCTCGTACCTGGGCCATCACGACACCGCCGCGGCGCTGGCGGACGCGGGCTTCGTGGTGGCGGCGATCAACCATGTCGGCGACAACGCGGTGGACCGCTCGCGCCAGGGCTATCTGTCGATCTTCTCGACCCGGCCGCGCGAGATCAGGCGGCTGATCGACTACCTGACGGGGGCGTGGCCACAGCGGGCGCAACTGGACGGCGAGGTGGGTTTCTTCGGTTTTTCGCGCGGCGGCTACACGGGGCTGGTGCTGGCCGGCGCGACGCCCGATTTCACGCGCGGCCTGGCGATCTGCGGCGACGAACCGTCACTGCCGATGTGCCGCGACATCCGTGACGGCAAAGTGCCGGCGCAACCCTATGTGAAGGATGCGCGCATCAAGGCGCTGGTCATCGCCGACCCGCTCACCGCCTTCAGCGCCGACGCGCTCAAGGCGGTGTCGGCGCCGGTGCAGCTGTGGGCATCGGCGCTGGGCGGCGACGGCGTCACGCCGGCCAGTGTCGAGGCGGTGCGCCAGGGGCTGGCGGCATCCGAATTCCACCCGGTCGCCGGCGCCGGGCATTTCGCCTTCCTGGCGCCGTGCTCCGCCGCGCAGGCCGAGGCGATGCCCGCGATCTGCCGCGACGCGCCGGGTTTCGACCGCGCGGCCTGGCACCGTGATTTCAACGCGGCGGTGGTCGCGTTCTTCAAGACCGCGTTGCGCTGACCGCGCGGGGCCGGCCTGCCGGCGTGAGCGGTTGACGGTCGATGCGCCCTGGCGTGCCGGGCGCTAGCGGCGGGCGTCCGCGGCGGCCCGCTTCCTGGCTGCGGCCTTGGGGCCGTCGCGAAACGCCACGTAACTGCAATAGCGCTGGAAGTCCTTCTTGGCCAGCGCCAGGTACAGCCCCGTCGCGATCATGGCGGCACTGCACACAAAGCGGTGCAGCCAGATGTCGATCGAGTAGGGCATCAGCGAGGTCGTCAGGTACATGACCAGCACGCCGAAGCCCAGCAACGATACCATCAGCAGCCACCGCGCCCATTCGCTGCCACGGTACAGCCCGGCCAGCAGCAGCCCGGGCAAGATCAGTTTCAGCAGGGGCGAGAGCTGGCCGCGCAATAGCGGCATGAGGTCATAGCTGAGGGTGACCAGCGTGCCCGCCAGGACGATGTACCAGAACCGTTGACTGGTAGGCGCGTGGCGCCGGGGAGCTTGCCTTCCTTCACCATTGTTCTGCTGCATGGGGTCTCCTTTTGGCAAGGGGCCAGTGTAACGTCGTGCCGGCGGCGATGCGGGTAGACTGGCGGCTGGGTACACACCGGAGCACCGCCTTGGCCACCTCGTTGCGCAGATACACCGAGCTTCCCTACCTGATCGATTACCTGCAGACGGGCGAACTGGCGCTGCTCAATCCGAAGGCGTGGGACGACCGCAACGACTCGTTCTACATCGAGGAATACGCGCGCGCCAAGCGCCTGCAGGGCATCTACGCGCTGTGCATGGCCGAGGCCTCCGAGACCTATCACCACTGGCGCGTGTTCTCGCACGGCAGCGGCGGGGTCTGCATCGAGTTCGACAAGGAAAAGCTGGTGGAGCAGGTGCGCGGCGTGCCCGACTTGCGGGCCGAGACGGTGCAGTACCGCACCATCAAGTCGCTGCGCGAGCAGCCGCCGGCCGAGGCCGACCTGCCGTTCCTCAAGCGCCACGCCTTCCGCGATGAAAAGGAGTTCCGCCTGTTCGTCTGCCGCAGGACGCGCGATACGCCGGTGCTGCGCCTGCCGGTGGCGCCAGCGACCATCAAGCGCGTCACGCTCAGCCCGTGGCTGCCGGCCACGGTCTGCGACCAGGTCAAGAAGGTGCTGAAGTCGATCAAGGGCTGCGAGAAACTGCGCGTGTTCCGCTCGACCCTGGTGGACAACGAGGACTGGAAGAAATTCGCCAGCGCCGGCCGCAAGGAGCCGGCATGACGGACGGCAACGACAAGACGGGCGCGCAGGACGCGTTGTCGCCGGCGCAGATCGTCGACGCCTTTGAGCGGCTGGGCTGGAAGAACAACGACCCCATGGGCCAGGTGTTGCGGCTGCGCCGCGACGACCCGGCGGCGCTGGGGGAACTAGTCACGCGGTTCCTGGATCGCGGGCTCAAGCACGCCACCTTCATCGACGCCGCGCTCGACCTGATGGACGACGTCACCTATGCCGCCACGTTGCGGCAGGCGTGGCAGCGGGCGCTGCGCGAGCCCGTCACGGAAGGCCTGGCGGAGGTGCTGGATTCGGCCGCGCTGCAATGGCCGCAGCTGTTCGCGGGCCACTGGCCGGCGCTGCTGGCCGCCGCCGAAGCCGGGGCGGGCGGCCCGCGTTTCAATACCGACCAGGCCTGGCGCGCGCTGGACGCCGAGACGGCGCGGGCGTGGCTGGCGCAACTGCCGCCGACGATCGAAGCGGATTCCCCGGACCAACTGCGCGCCCGCGCCCTGTTGCACTCGCGCCAGCCGCAGGCGGTGTCGCGCGCGTGGCGCCAGGGCTTCGGGGGCGGCGTGGATCCCGACGCCATCTATTGGCTGATGGAAGTGGGCTATGCCGACGACGACGGCCAGGCGCGCGCGCTGCATGGCGAGCAGCCCTTGCACATCCGTTTCGACGCGGCGCAACGCCAGCAGATGGCGGCCTCGCAACCCGCGTGGCGGCGCGAGATCCAGCGCCTGCATCCCACCTGGGGTTGGCCGGCGCCGGACGCCGAGTCGCCGATGGCCACCGTGACGGCGGGCCGCATGGGCGGCGCGCTCGCGGCCGCCTGCGGCCTGTGCCATGGACCCTTGCATCGCCTGTTGACCTTGCCGCGGCCCGAGGTCGCCGGTATCGATTGCCCCACGCCGCTGACGCTGGCCACCTGCCTGTCGTGCCAGGGGTGGGAGCAGGACGGCCCGATCCTCTTTTTCCGCCACGACGGCGACGGCGCGCCGCAAGCGCACCCGTCGCAGCGCCAGGCCGAGCCGGTGACGCCGGAGTTTCCCGCCGAACCGCTGCGCGAGGCCGACGTGACCCTGTTCCAGGCCCCGGCGCGCTGGGCCTGGCAGGACTGGGGCGATTCCAACGGCCGCCAGAACCTGAGCCGTGTCGGCGGCCCGCCCAGCTGGGTGCAGTCGGCGGACTACCCCGCCTGTCCGGATTGCGACCAGCGCATGTCGTTCGCGATGCAGCTCGATTCCGACCTGCCGCAGGCGGACGGCGGCGACTGGATGTGGGGCAGCGGCGGCTGCAACTACAGCTTCTGGTGCGGCCACTGCCGCGTCAGCGCGCATCTGTGGCAATGCACCTGAGCGTCGCGCGGACGCCTACACCGGCCGGCTGGCCTGCGCGCGCCAGCACTTGACGGGGTCATCGCGCACCAGCGACTGGTGCACGCCGACCCCGGCCATCACGCCCGAGGCGCTGGCCAGGGTGGCATTGCCCATCTGCAGGCTGGCATCGCCCGCGGCGTAGACGCCCGGCACCGTGGTCTGCTTGAAATCGTCGACCCGCAGGTAAGGCCCCAGCAAGCCCTCGTCGAAGGCGCAGCCCAGCTGCATCGCCAGCGGGCTGGCCATGTGCACGCGGCTGGCGACGAACAACGCATTGACCAGCAGGCGGCGGCCATCGGCCAGCTGCACCGCGTCGATGCGCGGCGCCGGCCCCAGCAGCTGCGTCACCGGGGTGCGCTCGATGCGCACGCCGCGGGCGGTCAGCAGCGCGGCCTGTTCGGCATCGGGCTCGAACTCGCCCTGGGTGAAATAGGTGGTCGGGCCCCAGTCAGGCAGCAGCGCGGCCTGGTGCGAGGACATGGGGTGGGCGGCCAGCACGCCCAGCGGCTGGTCGGCCACTTCATAGCCATGGCAGTAGGGGCAGTGCAGCACCGTCTGGCCCCAGCGTTCCCGCAGGCCCGGCAGCGCGGGCAGTTCGTCGCGCACGCCGATGGCCAGGATCAGGCGGGCGCCGCGCAGTTCGCGGCCATCTTCCAGGGTGACCAGGAAGCGGCCTGATTCGCCGTCGGCGCTGGCGGCGGCGCCGTCGATGAAGTCCACCGTGCGGTAGGTGGCCAGCTGGGCGCGCCCGACGGCGACGATCCCGGCCGGCGTCTTGCCGTCCTGGCCCAGGAAACCGTGCGAATGCGCGGCAAAGCGGTTGCGCGGTTGGCCGGCATCCACCAACGCGATGCGGCGGCGGGCGCGGGCCAGCTGCATGGCGGCCGACAGGCCGGCGAAGCTGCCGCCGATGATGATGGCGTCGTAGCAGGGGGGCAGTTTTTCGGGCTTCATGGATTTCTCGATACTTTAAAAGTTGCATGATACGGCGATCCTGTCCGGTCACGCAACTTATAATGTTTCAAACCATGAACCAGGAGTCTTTCCATGCGCAGCGATAACCGCCTGTCCCGCATGCTGCACGTGCTGCTGCACATGGCGGAGCAGGATGCGCCGCTGACCTCCGAGACCATCGGCAAGATGCTAAACACCAATCCCGTGGTGGTGCGGCGCATGATGTCCGGCCTGCGCGAGCGCGGCTATGTGCAATCGGAGAAGGGCCATGGCGGCGGCTGGGTGCTGACGCGGCCGCTGTCCGAGCTGAGCTTGCTGGACGTCTACCAGGCGCTGGGCGAGCCGCCGATCTTCGCGCTCGGGCTGGACCAGAGCGAACCGAAATGCCTGGTGGAGCAGGCCGTCAACGCCGGGCTGGAAGGCGCGATGGCCGAGTCGCGCCGGCTGCTGCTGGAACGCTTCGCGACGATCCGCATGGACCAGCTGGCGCGGGACTTCCAGGAACGGCTCAAGCTGCATCCGCACTGCACGGAGCGCTAGCGGGTAGAGCGCCGGTGTATCCTCGCAATCGTGCCGCGCCCGCATCCCGGACGCCGGCCCGCGCAAGAGAACACGGACGGCGTCCACCCGCGCCAGTCCGGCACTGCCCGACCAGGAGACATCGAACATGCTATTGACCGAAGAACAGCTCAGCGTGCAGGACATGGCGCGCCGCTTCGCCCAGGAACGCCTGGCGCCGAATTCCGAACGCTGGGACCGCGAACACCACTATCCGGCCGACGCCATCCGCGAGATGGCCGACCTGGGCTTCTTCGGCATGCTGGTGCCGGAGGAATGGGACGGCAACGCCAGCGGCTACCTGTCGTACGCGGTGGCGCTCGAGGAGATCGCGGCCGGCAATGGCGCCTGCTCGACCATCATGAGCGTGCACAACTCGGTCGCCTGCATGCCGATCCTGAAGTACGGCAGCGACGCGCAGAAGGACCAGTTCCTGCGGCCGCTGGCCACCGGCGTCGCCATCGGCGGTTTCGCCCTGACCGAACCGCAGGCCGGTTCCGACGCCAGCAGCCTGCGCACCCGCGCGCTGCGCGACGGCGACCACTACGTGCTCAACGGCGCCAAGCAGTTCATCACCTCGGGCCGCACCGGGCAGCTGGTGATCGTGTTCGCGGTGACCGATCCGCAGGCCGGCAAGCGCGGCATCTCGGCCTTCATCGTGCCGACCGACACCCCGGGCTACCAGGTGGTGCGGGTCGAGGACAAGCTCGGCCAGCATCTGTCCGACACCTGCCAGATCGCCTTCGAGGACATGCGCATTCCCGCCGCGTGGCGCCTGGGCGAGGAGGGCGAGGGCTACAAGATCGCGCTGTCGAACCTGGAGGGCGGCCGCATCGGCATCGCCTCGCAGTCGGTCGGCATGGCGCGCGCGGCGTTCGAATGCGCGCGCGACTACGCCCGTGACCGCCAGGCCTTCGGCAAGCCGATCATGGAGCACCAGGCGGTGTCGTTCCGGCTGGCCGACATGGCCACGCAGATCCACGCGGCGCGGCAGATGGTGCTGCACGCGGCGGCGCTGCGCGAGGCCGGCAGGCCGGCGCTGACCGAGGCCTCGATGGCCAAGCTGTTCGCCTCCGAGATGGCCGAGAAGGTCTGCTCGGCCGCGATCCAGACGCTGGGCGGCTATGGCTACCTGGCCGATTTTCCGGTGGAGCGCATCTACCGCGACGTGCGCGTGTGCCAGATCTACGAAGGCACCAGCGACATCCAGCGGCTGGTGATCGCCCGCGCCTTGTAAGCGGGCGCCGGTGGTGGCCGCCCACGCGGGCGACCCGCCGGTCGCGGCGGCCTGGCAGGATGCCGTGCGCCGCCTGCGTCAGCCAGAGACTCAGTCCAGCAAGTCCTGCACCGCGGCTTGCGCCGGCGCGGCCAGCGGCTGTTCGCGTTGCAGCCGCGCGATCTTTTCCTCGAACTCGCCCGCCACGTCGGGCCGCAGCCGCTTCATGGCGCGCACGGTCTGCGCCAGCAGCAGTCGGGCGTTGACGCTTTGCGGGAAGTCCAGGCACTGGCGCAGGTTGCCGTCAATGATCTCGCGTTCGCCATTCAACTGGCCCGGCTGGTCCGGGTTGGCGCCGTTGCAGCGCACCGCCAGCAATTGTTCCAGGCGCAGCAGGTACAGCGGGAACGCGGCGCCATCCGGCACCGTGTAGCTGGCCGGCGCGGACAGCGGCGCCTGCGCGGTGGCGCGGCCGACCAGCGCCACCAGTTCCTCGGTCAGGCGCTGGATCGCGGCGGTCGGGTCGGCCATCGGGAATTCGGCCGACAGCGCGCCGATGCATTCGGCGTCCTCGGTGCGCACCAGGCGCACCTCGGCGCGCCACGGCTCGGCGACGGTGACCAGGTGCGAGATCACCACGTAATCGCTTTGCGCTTCGCATTGCTGCGCATAGCCGATGGCATCGGTGTCGTCCCAGGCCGCGCCGCTCAGCAGGAAGCCGGGATGCGGCTCGGTCAGCCACGGCACCAGCGTCTGCGTGCGCAGGCCGCAGCGCAGCGCCAGTTGTTCGTTGAAGTACAGCGGCAGCGCGCGGCTCAGGCGGCCGGTGGCGTCGGCCAGCTGCCGCTCGGCGCCTTCGGGCGCGTCGCCGATCTCGGCCGAGCCGCCCAGGAACGACACCAGCGGACGGTCGGGCGTCACCGGCGTGAACAGCGCCGCCGCGGGCGAGTCGGGCGTCAGCCAGACCGGGCCGCGGCCCAGCAGCATCGCCAGCCGCATCTGCGCCGGTTCGGTGGCGCCGTCACCCAGCGCGGCGCGCGCCAGTTCGGTGTCCCAATAGGCCAGGTTGTCCTTCCAGTCGGGGCGCTGCTGCGCGTAGAGCTGATCGAGGATGGCGCGGGCCTCGCCGGGCTGGCCCAGTTCGACGTAGGCGCGGATCAGGTTGTTGCCGACCTGGATGCCGTGCAGCGCGGCATCGAAGCGCGGCCCGGCCAGTTGCACGATCGGTTCGATCGCGCCGGCGTTGCCCAGGTCGCCGCTCATCTGCGCCAGCAGGTCGGCGGGCGCGGGCGCGCCGGCGCGGGCGAGCGATTCTTCATACAGGGCGATCGCGCCGGACAGGTTGTGCGAGCCCAGTTCGCCGTGCGCCAGCCACAGCTGCGCGCGCCAGCTGCCGGGCAGGGCGGCGACCTTGCGCATGGCGGCCACGCCGGCGGCGTCGCCGCCGTGTTCACGGTGGATCGCCTCGTACCAGCCCAGGCCGTTGTCCTGGTTGGGATCGAGTTCCAGCGCACGCCACAGCGTTGCCAGGGCGCCGGCCTCGTCGCCGCGCTCGTCCTGGATCTTGGCCAGGTTGGTGAGGACGATGCCGGTCTCGCCCCGGGCGGCCATGAAATCGCGCAGCACGCGCTCGGCGTCGTCGAGCCGGCCGGTCTTCATGTAGACGATGGCCTGCAGCACCACGCCGCGCTCGGCGCCGGGTTGCAGTTCGACCAGGCGGTCGGCGGGCTTGACCATTTCATCGATGAAGCCGTCGCCGAGCGACTGGATGATCAGACCCGACAGCGCGTCGGCGTCGTCCCAGTGGCGCTCGATGGCGCCGGCCAGCACGCTGTCGCGCCATTGGTCGCGCGGCACGAAGATCTCGCGGCCGTAGGCGTCATAGGCGCGGATCGGGGCCTGCGTGGCGGGTTCCCCGGCCTGGCCGGCGGGAGCCGGGGCGGGCGAGGGCGCGTCGATCGGAATAGCGTCGGGTAGGGAAAGAGGGGTGGACAAAGGTTAGATCCCGGTGGTCGGCGGATCCTTAGCACAAA
>ERZ1739169.136-NODE-136-length-20079-cov-17.351378_pt1 | contig 20079 bp, 16 predicted proteins | sample MGYA00581756_ERZ1739169 | MGnify/ENA primary metagenome ERZ1739169 (study PRJEB40789, sample SAMEA7425667) | Salamandra salamandra | biome: salamander skin | place: Germany | collected 2020-03 | study: cvxcv | reverse complement strand
GACGGACGCCGCCGCGCGCCGCGCGCTGTGGCTGTGGCCGTTGGCGGTCTGGGTGACCTATGGCGTGGTCGACATCCTGTTCAAGCAGGTGGCGCGCGCCGGCACCGCCTTCGCCAGCGGCCTGCTGCTGGCCTTCGCGCTGGCCAGCGCGCTGATGCTGCTCTACCTGCTGTGGCGCCGCGCCGCCTGGGCGCCGCGCCATCTGGCGGCGGGCGTGGCGCTGGGCGTGGTGAACTTCGGCAATATCCTCACCTACATCCGCGCCCACCAGGCGCTGCCCGAGCATCCCGCGCTGGTGTTCGCGTCCATGAACATGGGCGTGATCACGCTGGGCACGCTGGTCGGAGCGCTGGTGTTCCGCGAGCCCCTGACGCGCCTGAACGGCGCGGGCCTGGCGCTGGCCCTGGGGGCCATCCTGCTGATGACCCCGTGGTGACGGGCGCCGGCGCTCAGGTGCCGGTGCGGGGCTGTCGCGCCGCCTGATCCTCGGCGTCGGGCTCGGCCGGCGCCGGTTCGGCCGCGGCGGTCATGGCCGCGATGGGAGGATCCACCGCCCCGGCGCCTTCCACCGGCGCCGTGGCCGGCGCGGCCGAGGGGTCCGGCTGCACCATCTCGATGCCGATATCGTTTTCCACATCCACCCGCGGGTCGAGCACGGCGGCGGCCGGCGAGCTTTGCAGCGTGTCCGGCATCGGCACGAAATGCACCGGCGCTTCCTCGACCTGGTGGGCGCCGGTGACGCGCGTCGGGCGCACCTGCCACACCAGGATCAGCGCGCAGGCCGAGATGAAGACGTAATACATGCTGGGGCCGGCCAGCGACATCAAGAGGCCCGCGATCATCGGGCCGACACAGGCGCCGACGCCGTAGGTCATGAGCAGCACCGCCGACAGGCTGACGCGGCGCTCGGATTCGACGTGATCGTTGGCGAAGGCGGCGCCCAGCGGATACAGGGTGAACTGCAGGATGCCGAAGACGCAGGACATGGCCACCAGCGCCCAATAGGGCAAGGTCAGCCAGCCCCACATGACGGTCGGCAAGATCACCAGCAACAGCGCATTGAAGCGGATCAGGCCGGCGCGGTTGATGCGGTCGGACAGCCAGCCCATGGGCCATTGCGACAGCAGCCCGGCGGTGACGGCGGCGGCCACGAACACGGCGGCCTGCGAGGTCGTCAGGCCGTGCTTGGCGCCGTACACGGCCGCCAGGCCGTAGAAGGCGCCGGACAGGTTGCCGGCCACGAACAGCACCGTCATGGACAGCGGCACGCGGCGCATGAAGAAGCGGATGTCGAGCGCGGCCGGCAGCGGCGTGGGCGGGTGCGAGCGGGCCGTGACAGCGATCGGCACCAGGCACAGCACCAGGCACATGGCCACCAGGGTCAGCGGCCGCAGGTCGAGCGTGGCGTAGGCGGTCAGGGCCAGCTGGCCCAGCACGGTGCCCAGGCCGGACACCACCATGTAGACGGAGAACACGCGCCCGCGCTGGTGGTTTTCGGTTTGTTCGTTGAGCCAGCTTTCGATGACCATGAACTCGGTCACCATGACGATGCCGGAGATGACGCGGAACACCAGCCACAGCGGCATGGAGTCGACCAGCGTCTGCGCCAGGATCATGCTGGTGGCGACGGCGGCACAGGCGACGAAGGCGCGGATGTGGCCGACGCGGATGATGAGCTTGTGCCCCAATCGCGCGCCGCAGACCAGGCCCAGGTAGTAGCCGGCGATCAGGGTGCCGATCCAGACCTCGCTGACGGACTGCGCGGTCAGCCTCAACCCCATGTAGGTGTTGAACAGGCCGGTGCCGATGAGCATCAGCAGGGTCGCGAAATACAGCGACGAGAAAGAAGAGATGGTTGCGAGCATGGCGTCTGGCTACCCCTGCCGGGGAGTAGCGACGCGGGCCGCCAGGGCGGCCCGCGCATTGAGCGATGAAACAGGGACTGCGCGGGGGGAAATCAGGCTTGCGACAGCAGGGTCGCGGCGTCGCTGACTTCGAACTTGCCGGGGCCTTCGACGTTCAGGTGCTTGACCACGCCGTCGACGATCAGGGCCGAGTAGCGCTGCGAGCGCACGCCCATGCCGCGCTGGATCAGGTCCAGCTCCAGGCCCAGGGCCTTGGTCCACAGGGCGGAACCGTCGGCCAGCATGCGGACCTTGCCGTCGGTCTTCTGTTCGCGGCCCCAGGCGCCCATGACGAAGGCGTCGTTGACGGACACGCACCAGATTTCATCCACGCCCTTGGCCTTGAGGGCGGCGGCCTGCTCGACGTAGCCGGGCAGGTGCTTGGCCGAGCAGGTCGGCGTGAAGGCGCCGGGCAGCGCGAACAGGGCGATGGTCTTGCCGCGGGTCAGGTCGGCGACCTGGAAGGCGTTGGGGCCGAGCGAGCAGCCTTCGCTTTCGGTTTCGATGAATTCGGTCAGGGTGCCGTCGGGCACGCGATCGCCGACTTTGATGCTCATGGGGAATCTCCAGTGTTGGGGGTGTTGCATTGGGGCGGATCTGCCCCACAGCCCTCATCATAGTTCGTGTCCGTTGCGCTTGCTGGCCCGGCGGACAGATCGGGAAAAAAACCCGCACAGTCTGAAACGACTCCATACGCGAGGCGGCATGGGGATCGTTGCCATAATGTGGGCGTGTTCAATGCCCGGGCGCGATGGCCGCGCGCGGGCGCTTTGCGGAGACAAACCGATGCGCAAGATGCTGATCGGCCTGGCCTGGACGATGGCCCTGGCCACCCCGGCCTGGGCCGCGCCCGACGCGGCCGAGCAGGCCCAGTTCGAATCCTTCGTGGTGGCGGCGGGCGCCTCCAACGGCGCGGCCCGCTCGTGCGGCGCGTCCGAACCCGACCTGGCGCAGCACCAGTCGACCTCGCGCAAGAACCTGGAACGGTATGCCAAGGAATACGGGTTCTCGGCGGCGGGCTATGACGGGCTTTACGGGAAGGGGCTCGCGGACGGGACGCGGATGATGGAGGAGATGAAGCGTTCCGGGGTCGACGGGTGCCGGGGGGTGCTGGGGAGTTTTCAGAATGAGCGGGTGATTTCTTATGAGGATATGAAGGCGGCGTTGGCTGAGGTTAGTGATGGGTTGCCGGGGGAGAGTGCGGAGAAGTGATCGCTTTTTTTTGGGCGGGGATTTGAGTTCTTGAGCCGCCCGGCGGGACGGCGCAGGCGGAGGGCGGGGCTACGATTGCGGTCCGGAGCGTTCGCTCCGGACTTCCCCGTCCTCAACCTCGTCCGCCTTCGGCTCCCTACGGTTTCCGTCGGGCGCATCTACACGCCCCGCCCTCCGCCTGCGCCGTCCCGCCGGGCTCATGATGTCTTGGTGCCCGCGTTGCCGGGGCGAATGGGGTGCTTGGCGTGGTTGGCCACGTCAACGGGGGGTGGGAGGGGTTTGCGGGGCCCGCCAAAAGGCGGCCGCGCGGGCGGCCTTTTTTGGCTTACGCGGGGTCTTGCAGGTCACGATGAACGCTGCGCGCGTCGGCAGGTTTGGCGTTGGAGCTTGTGGGTGACTTGGGGCTTTGGAGCTTGTGGGCAACTGGCTTTGAAACTGCGTCGCGTGTTCGCGCGTTCACGTTCCCGTGCGACATGAAGGGTCGCGGCGCTTGACCTGTATCTCCCTCGTGCCGCACCCTCCAGCCGCGCGCAGCGCCGCTCTCACGACGCACCGCTAAAGCGTATGCCAGGACCGGCTGCCCGCGCAGCCGGTCCTGGCGGGCGACGCAAGATCTCTCCCCTCCCTCCGCCCGAGCGGCCTCACCCATGCAGATGTCGGTAGCCCCTGGCGGCGGTCGGGCAGGCGGGGCGCAACCTCGATGCGCCCGAGGGAATCTGAAGGCAGTCGCCGAAGGCGACAACGAAGATGACAACGGGGCAGTCCGGAGCGAACGCTCCGGACCGCAATCGTGGGCGCGCCCCGCCTGCCCGACCGCCGCCAGGGGCGGCCTACGAAGAACAACCGTAACGCCTCACCCACCCAACCCATTCTGCTTGAACCAGTCAAGCATCCTCTGCCAAGCCTGCTCCGCCTCGGCCTTGCGGTAACTCGGCCGATAGTCGGCGTGGAAGGCGTGAGGGGCTTCGGGGTAGACGTCGATGCGGGAGGCCTTGGCGGCGGCGGGCCCCTTGGCGAGTTCGATGCGCATCTTGTCGACGTCGGTCAGGGGGATGCCGGCGTCCTTGCCGCCGTAGGCGCCCAGGACCGGGGCCTTGAGGTCGTTGACCAGGCTCAGGACCGACTTGGGCTTGAGTTCGCTCGGGTCGCCGCCCAACTGGCCGTACCAGGCGGCGCCGGCCTTGAGCTTGGGGTTGTGGGCGGCGTAGAGCCAGACCTGGCGGCCGCCCCAGCAGAAGCCGAGGATGCCGAGCTTGTCGTCGCTGCCGCCGTTGGCGGCGGCCCAGGCGACGGTGGCGTCGAGGTCGCCCTGCACCTGCTTGTCGGGCACCTTGCTGATGATCTCGGCCTGCAGCTTGGGGATCTCGGTGTACTTGGACGGATCGCCCTGGCGCGCGAACAGCTCGGGCGCGATGGCCAGGTAGCCCAGGTGGGCCAGGCGGCGGCAGACGTCCTGGATGTACTCGTGCACGCCGAAGATCTCCGACACCACCAGCAGCGTCGGCAGGTTCTTCTTGCCGGCGGGCGCGGCGCGGTAGGCGGGCATCTTGCCGTCGGTGGTGGGAATGTCCACCTTGCCGGCGGTCAGGCCGTTGGCGTCGGTCTTGATGGCGGTCTGGGCCACGGCGGGGCCGGCGGCCAGCGAGAAGCCGGCCGCGACGGTGGTGGCGATGAAGCCGCGCCGGTCCAGTTTGAGGGGCGGCAGCAGGCTGTCGAAATGCGCGTCCTGGTCTTTCATCATGCATCTCCGGGCAAAGGACGGCCGCCGGACGCGGGCGCGTCCTGGCGGGCCGCCGGGTTCACTTCAGGGAGAAGTCCACGCGCGAGGGCAAGCCCTCGTCCTTGATGCCATCGGCGTCCAGTTGCGGGGCAACGATGAACACGCGATCCGCGAGTCCTTCCTGGGCTTGCAGCTTCTCATACACCGCTTGCGCGCGCGCGTCGGCCAGTTGGCGCAATTGCTCGTCGCCCACCGGGGCCGCGGCGCGCAGCATCTCCTCCATCTGTTGCGGCGGCACGGACTTGGCCATGCCGATGAAATTGCGCGGCTTGTCCTTGATGTCCGTGTCGTCGTAGACCTTTTCCAGGTACTTGGCGCGCTCGGCGCCCGAGACCTCGACGCCGGCCGGATTCGGCTTCTTGCCGCGCGGGGCGACGTCGCGGGCCTTGGCCAGGCGGATCTGGGCATCGACCCAGGCCTGGCGCAGGCCGTCCAGGTCGGTCTTGGGATCGGCGCGGCCGCTCAGGTCCATCTTGAGCGCGGGGCGGTCCACCAGGGCCTTGGTCAGGGTCTCGATGCGCTGTTGCGTATCCTCGGTGAGCACGGCGCTGCCGGGCGCGAATTCCACGTACGACAGTTCCTCGCCGCCGCCGAAGGCCGACGCCAGCAGGCTGAAGGGCGAGGTGACGGCCTTGACCACCAGGTTCAGCAGCACCCGCACGACGATGCCGCCGACCGAGAACTCGGGATCGTCGAGCGACCCGGAGATCGGCAGGTTGATGTCGATGTTGCCGCGCGAGTCCTTCAGCAGGGCCACGGCCAGCAGCACCGGCAGCTTGGTGGCGTCGGGGCTGTTGGTCTTGTCGCCGAAGGTGAGCTGGTTCAGCACCACGTGGTTGGTGGCCTGCAGCGCGCGGTCCTTGATCTTGTATTCCAGGTCGACCGACAGCTTGCCGCGCTTGATCGGATAGCCGACGTACTTGGCCGAATAGGTGTTGAAGCGCGGCAGGTCCACGCCCTTGGCCGAGGCCTTCAGGTCGAGCGACAGGAACTTGGCGAACGGCTGCACCACGCCGCTGATCGACAGGGGCGCGGTGGTGTAGACGCGGCCGGTGACCTTGACCTTGGCGGGCTGCGGGTTGGTGGACGACACGGCCGTGATGGAGCCGTCGATGCTGGACAGCTCGGCCACGTAGTTGGGCTTGACGAAGCGGTCGGTGAAGGTCATGCGGCCGCGCGTCAGGGTGACGCTGTTGAGCGAGATGTCGGGCATGCCGCCGCCCTTGGCCGCGGGCGCCGGCGCTTCGGCGCGCCGGCCGGGGGTCTGCGTGTCCTGGGTGATGGAGCCGCCGGCCTGGCCGGGCGCGGCCACCAGGTCCATGACGTTCAGGCGGCCCTGGGCGTTCAACAGGATGCGGCCGTAGAAGTCATCGAGCGCGATGTCGCCCAGGCCGGCCACGATCTTCTCGCCGGCCACCGCAATGTTCATGCCGGAAAAGCCCAGGCGCTTCCAGTTGAGGAAGTCGTCCTTGTTGACGCGGTCCTGCAGGTCGACGTCCGTGACCTCGACGCCGCCCTTCCAGCCGGCCTTCATCGGCGCGCTGCCGTTGGCCGCCGCGAACTCGGCGTCGCCCTTGGCGCCCAGCGTGATGGCGCGCACGGTGGCGTTCAGGCTGGAAGCGAAGTACGGCGCGAACGACGCGACGTTCAGGCCGGACAGGTCGACCGAGGTCTTGAGCGTGAGCGGTTGCGGCGTGAAGGCGCCCTTCAGGTCGAGCTTGCCGCCGCCCTGGATGCCGGCCGCGGCCAGCGTGAAGTTGCTGGCGCCCGGGCCCATGGCCAGGCGGTCGGCGGTGACGACCAGTTGCTGCAGCGCCACGTCGAGCGCGGGGTTCAGGGTTTCATCGCGCGCCTTGAATTGCGCCAGCTCGGCGCGCACGCCCGTGGCGGACGCATCGATGACGCCGTTCTTGTCCAGCACGTGCACCTGCGCGGTCAGCCCGAGGCGGCCGTCCTGCAACAGGATCGGCGACAGGCTGCGCACGGCCGGCGCGAACGGCGCCAGCGCGACGTTGCCCATGCGCACCGCCAGTTCCAGCGACAGCGGCTGCAGCACCAGCGGGCCCTTGGCGCGGATCCAGCCGCCATCGGTGCTATTGTCCACGGTCAGCCAGAGATTGATGGGTTCGCCCTTGACCTGCGGCAGCGCCACGCCTTCGACGGTGACGGCCAGGCCGGTCAGGGTGTAGTCGAGCTTGCTGATGGCGTCGGTGACGTAGAGCTCGCCTTCGTGGATGTTGAAGGCGTCCAGCGTCACCTTCCATTCGGCCGGCGCGGCGGGCTTGGGCGGGGCATCAGCGGCGGGCGGCGTGTCGGCAGTGGCGCCCGCAGGGGCAGGCTTGGCGGCCTGGGCAGGATCGGTCGCGGCAGGCTTGGCGGCCTGGGCAGGATCCGCCGTCGCCGGGACCGCGGGATTCGCGGCGGGCGCGCCCTGCTGCGTCCCCGGCTTGGCGGCGGTCGTCGCGGCGGGTTGGGCCGCCGGCGCCGGACCGCCCAGCTGCTTGAGCTTGTCGACCACGTCCTGCCAGTTCAAATGCTGGTTGCTGTAGCGGCGCGCGTACACCTGCGGCGCCCACAGGCCGACGTCGCCGACATAGACCTGGCGCGCGATCGGTTCGAGTTCGAGGCGGCTGACGGTCAGCGCGCTCCAGGCCGCCAGGCTCTCGCCGGCGCTGTCGCGCAGGTCGAACTGGCGCAGGCCCAGGTCGCCGACCACGCGGATCTTGGGCGGCGCGTCCTTGGGCTGCTCGAACACGATCTGCAGGTTCGAGTCGAGCAGCGCGCGCTCGAGCTTGAACGGCAACGGCATGGGCCAGACGTCGGCCCATTTTTCCAGTTGCAGGCCGGTGAAGGCGACCCGCAGCGTCGACGACGGCACCTTGTCGAAGGGCCGCGCCACGCCGGTCAGGTCGAACGGGCTGCCGTTGATGCGCAGGTGCAGGCGCGGCTGCACGTCGATGTCGGTGGCGTAGCCGAAGGTGGAGATGAACGGCACGCCCACGGCCAGCTCGTCGATCACCTGCTTGCGGCCGGTGACCTTGTCGTCCAGCGTCACGACGCCGCCCTCGATCACCATGTTGTTCAGCGAGAAGCGCGGCAGGCCCTCATCGGGCTTGGGCGGCTCGTCGGGCTTGGCGGCCGTCATCTCGGCCACGCGCTGCTGCACGTCGGAGAAGTTGAAGCGGGTAACGTCCTCGCGCACGATCGACAGCGTGGGCGAACGCAGGGTGAAGCGGTCGACCACCGGCGCGAACCAGAACAGCGAGGACCAGGCGGCGCTGACGTTCACTTCCGAGGCCGTGAACAGCGGCGTCTGCGAGCCGGGCTGGGCCACGGCGAGATCGCGCGCGCGCACGGTCAAGGTGAAGGGATTGAAGGTGATCTTGCCGACGGCGACGTCGCGGCCCAGCATCTTGGCCACGTCCTGGGTCAGCACGTTGTGCAGGACCTTGGGCACTTGCCACGCCGCGATGCCACAGAGGATCAGCGCCACGGCCACGACGCCCAAGAGGATCTTGCCTAAGCGGCGGGTGAACCGGAACTTGGGCATCCGCAAGGGCATTGTGCGTCTCCTGGTACGAATTGAAGGCCATTATCGCGTCCTTCGAGCAAATTGGGGGGGCTTTTTGCAGCGGGCCGCCAAAAGCGAAAAAGCCCCCGCAGGGGCGCAAGAACAGGCGAACCGCGGCGGGCTTATCTTTCCTCAAGGCGCGGCCGGCGGCGGCTCGTCTATCATAGGCGTATCAGCGGCCCGCCACGGCCTGCCGGGACCGCTCTTTTCAATCATTAACAATTCTCGATCCCGATTCCCATGTCCACGCCCGCCCCCACCTTGAGTCACCTGGATGAAGCCGGCCAGGTCCGCATGGTCGATGTCATCGGCAAGACCGACACCGAACGCGTGGCCGTCGCCGCCGCCAGCATCCGCATGAACGCCGTCGCCTACGGCCTGCTGACGCAGCCGGGCCAGGGCAAGGGCGAGGTGCTCAACACCGCGCGCGTCGCCGCCATCCTGGCGGCCAAGCGCTGTGCCGAGCTCATCCCCCTGTGCCACAGCCTGCCGCTGTCGTTCGTCGGCGTCGAATTCGCGCTGGACGACGACGCGCACCGCATCGACATCCTGGCCACCTGCCGCACCAGCTACAAGACCGGTGTCGAAATGGAAGCCATGACCGCGTGCAGCGTCGCCGCGCTGACCATCTATGACATGTGCAAGGCGGCCGACAAGGGCATCGTCATCGAACACGTACGCCTGAAGTACAAGGCGGGAGGCAAAAGCGGTGAATGGCGCAACGATTAATCTTCTGTACTTCGCCCGCGTCGCCGAACTGGTCGGCAAGCGCTCCGAGGCCTGGCCGCTGGACGGCGAGTCCACCGGCGCGCAACTGCTGGCCGCGCTCGGCGAACGCTATCCGCAGCTGGCCCCGGCCGGCCGCCTGAAGCTGGCCATCAACCAGACCCACGCCAAGCCGTCGGCGCCGATCCGCGCCGGCGACGAGGTGGCGGTGTTCGAACCCGTCACTGGAGGCTGAGCGCCATGGTCATCGTGCAGGAAGCCGACTTCGACGGCGCCGCGCTCACCGCCGCCCTGCGCGCCAGCGCCGGGCCGGGCGTGGGCGGCATCGTCACCTTCGTGGGCTACGTGCGCGACTACGCGCCGGACACGCCCACCGACACGCTCTACCTGGAACACTACCCCGGCATGTGCGAGCGCGAGCTCGAGGACATCGCCGCCACCGCCCGCGCGCGCTGGAACCTGGACGGCACGGTGATCGTGCACCGGGTCGGCGCGCTGACGCGCAATGCCCAGATCGTGTTCGTGGCCGCGGCCAGCGCCCATCGCGGCGACGCCTTCCGCGGCTGCGAATTCATCATCGACGCGCTCAAGACCCGCGCGCCCTTCTGGAAGCGCGAAACCCTGGCGGGTGGCGACAGCTTCTGGGTGGAACAACGCCAATCCGACCAGGACCGCACGCAGTCCTGGGACGCCGACACCCCGCCCCCCAAGGAGACTCCATGAACGACGCCTCCCCCGTTTCGCTGGCCTGCGCCGTGCTGACGGTCAGCGACACCCGCAGCGCCGGCGACGACACGTCCGGCAACCTGCTGGCCAACAGCCTGGCGCAGGCCGGCCACCAATGCGTGCGGCGCGACATCTCCAAGGACAACGTCTACCAGATCCGCCGCGTCATCAGCGACTGGATCGCCGACCCCGAAGTGCAGGTCATCCTGACCACGGGCGGCACCGGCTTCTCCCACGCCGACCACGTGCCGCAGGCCATCCTGCCGCTGCTGGACCGCGAGATCCCCGGCTTCGGCGAACTGTTCCGCCAGCTCTCCTACGAGGAAATCGGCAGCTCGACCATCCAGTCGCGCGCCTTCGCCGGCTCGGCCAACCGGACCCTGCTGTTCTGCCTGCCCGGTTCCAACAACGCCTGCGAGACCGCCTGGAACCGCATCATCCGCGAACAACTGGACAGCGGCCACCGCCCCTGCAATTTCGCCACGCACCTCCAACCCCGCGACCAAGACCACTGACGCCCATGCTGGATTTCGACCAAGCCCAGACCCTGCTGGCCAACGCCGCCGCCCCCCTCGCCCGCCGCGAACACGTCGGCCTGGACGAGGCGCCCGGACGCGTGCTGGCGGCCGACCTCGACGCCACCGTGGACATCCCGCCGGCCGACAACAGCGCCATGGACGGCTACGCGCTGCGCCTGGCCGACTGGCAGCCGGGCGCGCGCCTGCCGATCCAGCAACGCTGCTATGCCGGCGACACGCCCGAGCCGCTCAAGCCCGGCCACGCCATCCGCCTGTTCACCGGCAGCCTGATTCCCGCCGGCGCCGACGTGGTGGTGATGCAGGAAGACACGCACGAAGCCGACGAACAGGTCGAGATCACGCGCGAGCCGCGCCCCGGCCAGCACATCCGCCAGCGCGGCGAAGACACCCTGGCCGGCGCCCCGCTGCTGGCCGCCGGCACGCAGCTGCAGGCCGCCCACGTGGCGCTGCTGGCCTCGCAGGGTCTGGCCAGCGTGCCGGTCTACGGCCGCCTGCGGGTCGGCATCCTGACCACCGGCGACGAACTGGTGCCGCCCGGCGGCGCGCGCGAGACGGCGCAGATCTACAACTCCAACGGCCCGATGCTGGCGGCGCTGGTGCGCGGCATGGCCGCCGAACCGGCCAAGGTGCTGCATGCGCGCGACACCGAGGACGACCTGCGCGCCGCCTTCCAGGCGCTGTTGGCCGAGTGCGATCTGGTGCTGAGCGTGGGCGGCGTGTCCGTCGGCGAACGCGACCTGGTCAAGCCGGCGCTGGCCGCGCTGGGCGGCGAGCTGTCGCTGTGGAAGGTGCGCATGAAGCCGGGCAAGCCGGTGGCGCTGGCCATGATCGGCGACAAGCCGGTGGTCAGCCTGCCGGGCAATCCGGTGTCGGCCTACGCGGTGTTCGCCATGCTAGTGTCGCCGCTGGTGCGCCGCATGCAGGGCCGCGAGGAACTGTTCCCGCCGGTCAGCCGGCTGCCGCTGCGCACCGAGCATCCGCGCCAGGACAGCCGCGAGGAATTCCTGCGGGTGCAGCGCCGCGCCGCCGATGACGGCAACGCCGAGCTGGTGCCTTATGGCCACCAGGGTTCCGGGGTGATCAGTTCATTGCCGTGGTCGACGGGGCTGGCGCGCCTGCCGGCCGACGTGCAGGTGCAGGACCGCGACCGCGTGCCCTACTACGACCTGCGTCACTGGCTGGCGTAGCGCTCGGCCGCCGCCAGCTCCTCGGGCGTGTTCAGGTTCATGAACGCGCCGGGCGCGCCGGGCGTGTCATCGAACGGCGCGCCCACGCCTCCCACCCGCGACTGCCACAGGCCGACCTTGCGTTCGCCGGCCGCCAGGTAGTCGCGCAACGCCGGCAACAGCGACGCGCGCAGCGCCATGCAGGCCGGATGGCGCTGGCCGCCGGCCAGCGCGTAGGCCAGCGGCGCGCCCGCCGCTTGCGCCGCCGCGATCAGGCGCCGGGCCAGGTCGGCCGGCAGGAACGGCGTGTCGCACGGCGCCACCACCAGCCATTCGCACGGCGCGGCCGCCGCCAGGCCCGCGGCAAGGCCCGCCAGCGGCCCCTGCCAGGCGCCCAATTCGTCGGTATCGTCGGCCACCACCCGGCCATAGCGGGCGTAGGTCTCGGCGTTGCGGTTGGCGCTGAGGATCAGCGGCCCGACCTGCGGCGCCAGGCGCCGCGCCACGTGCGCCACCAGCGGTTCGCCGCGCAGCAAGACCAGGCCCTTGTCGCTGCCCTGCATGCGCGAGCCCTGGCCGCCGGCCAGGATCAGGCCGGCCACCTGCCGCCGGTCGAACGCGGTCAAGGTCTCAGCCACCGATGTAGCTCATCTCGACTTTGCGGGCCGGGTCGGCCATGTTGCGGCCGCGCTGTTCGGAATAGTTGTCGCCCCGGGCGGCCCAGATGCCCGTGAGGATGGCGGCCAGCTCGTCGTCGCTGGCGCCGCCACGCAGCGGCGCGCGCAGGTCGTGGCCTTCGTGGCCGAACAGGCACAGGAACAGCTTGCCTTCCGGCGACAGGCGCGCGCGCGTACAGCCGCCACAGAAGGCATGGGTGACGCTGGAGATGACGCCGATCTCGCCGGCGCTGTCGCGATAGCGCCAGCGTTCGGCGACGCGGCCCATGCCGTCGGTGGAGATCGGTTCGAGCGGATAGGCCGCGCCGATGCGCGCCAGTATTTCCTCGCTGGGCACCACTTCGGTCAGATTCCAGCCGTTGGTGTTGCCCACGTCCATGTATTCGATGAAGCGCAGGATGTGGCCGCTGCCGCGGAAGCGCTCGGCCATCGGCAGGATCTGCGCGTCGTTCAGGCCGCGCCGCACCACCATGTTGACCTTGACGGGCGCCAGCCCGGCCGCGGCGGCGGCGTCGATGCCGCGCAGCACGTCGTCGGGCGTGAAGCCGCTGTCGCTCATGTCCTGGAACATGCTGGCGTCCAGCGCGTCGAGGCTGACCGTGACGCGCTTCAGCCCCGCGTCCTTGAGCACCGCGGCCTTGCGTTCGAGCAGGCTGCCGTTGGTGGTGAGGGTGAGTTCCAGCGGGTGGCCGGCGGGCGTGCGCAGCCCCGACAACAGGCCCACCAGGTTTTCCACATGCTTGCGCAGCAGCGGTTCGCCGCCGGTCAGGCGGATCTTCTCGACGCCCAGGCGGGTGAAGACGCCGGCCAGCCGCGTGATTTCCTCGAACGACAGCAGGTCGGAATGGCGCATGAAGGCGTAGCTGGTGTCGAACACCTCGCGCGGCATGCAATAGGTACAGCGGAAATTGCAGCGATCGGTGACCGAGATGCGCAGATCGCGCAGCGGCCGCGCGCGCCGGTCGAGCGCGGGCTGGCCCGCGGCCGGCGGCGCGACAGGCGCCGGACGGTCGGTGCGGCGATCAGCCAGGAGGATCACTTTGCTCATGGGAACAATCATAGCCCGACGCCCGTGGCGGCGCGCCTAGGAAAATGCCTCTTCAAGGGTCTGCAGGCGGCCGGTATCGCGGGCGTCGTAGCCGATCAGCTGGCTGACGTAACCGACGTAATCGGCGCTGCGCATGATGGACAGCAGGTCGCGCATGGCGGGCGTCTCCAGCGCGCTCTTGCGGATGGCGAAGAAATAGCGCTCGCGCACCAGCGGGATGAAATCCAGGCCGAAGCGGCAGGCGGCGGTTTCCACGCCGACGCCGGTGTCGGCCATGCCGCTGGCGATGTGGGCGGCGATCGCCATGTGGGTGAATTCGTTGGTCTCGTAGCCCTGCACCTCGCTGATCGAGACGCCGGCGCGCTGCAGCATCAGCCCGACCAGGTAGCGCGTGCTGGAACCGATCTGGCGGTTGACGAAACGCACGTCCTGGCGCGCCAGGTCGGTCATGCCACGGATCCGCTTGGGGTTGCCGGCCATGACGAACAGCCCGGTATTGCGCACCGCCAGGTGGATCAGCAGGTACTCGTCGGCGTGCAGCCACTGCGCGTAGCGGTCCATGATGGGCGCCTCGAAGTCGCCCAGCGGCACCTGGAAGCCCGCCAGGTCGCACTCGTGCCGTTCCAGCGAGGCCAGGGCCTCGATCGCGGTGCGGTAGCGCAGCTCCAGCCCGGGCTTGCGTCCCCCCATGTGTTCCATCAGCGATTCCACCGCGAAGCCGTGGCTGGCATGCAGCCGCAGGTGCGGATCGTTTTCCGGCAGCAGCCGCGCCAGTTCCTCCTGCAGTTCGGAAGCCAGGCTGTCGAGCGTGGGCATCAGGCGCGCCTCGATGCGGCGGTTGGCCCACAGCAGGCGCTGCGCGAAGGCCGACAACTGCGTGCCCTGGCGGCGGTTGGTGATCAGCAGCTGGGTGCCGAAGATGCCCTCGAAGCGGCGCAGCACGCCCCAGGCGTGCCGGTACGACAGGCCGCAGGCGCGACAAGCGCCGGCGATGTTGCCGGTGGCGTCGATGGCGGCCAGCAGCGCGAGCATGTCCTGCAGCGGCACGGGGTCGCCGTCGTCTCCGCCCAAGGTCCATTGCGGCCGCAGGCCGATTCGGAACTTATATGTCATTTATTTCTTATTGAAGGCGATTAATTACCTGTTTAGAGTACACAAATAACGCGGGGCATGGAAAGTTTATATGTTTTTCTTTGCATATAAATCGACCTGACTTCCCATCGCAACAGAACCCCCTCCCTACGGGGTCCCAGCACTACTGGAGGAGACCGCCATGCGTCAGCGCGAGGCAAAATCCGATCTGGCTTCCACCGGCGGCGCCCGTGGCGGCCCCATGGCCCTGGACGCCGCCCAGGCGTCCGCCAGCCCCGCGGTGGCGGCCACCGCCCGCATCCTGGCCCGGCTGAAGGATCAGCCCGGCCCGCTGCTGCCGGTGCTGCACGCGGTCCAGCATGAACTGGGCTGTATTCCGGCCGAGGCGGTGCAGACCATCGCCGAGGCCCTGAACCTGTCCCGCGCCGAAGTCCATGGCGTCATCACCTTCTATCCCCACTTCCGCGGCGAACCGGCGGCGCGCCATACGCTGGAAGTGTGCCGCGCCGAGGCCTGTCAGGCGATGGGCGGCGAACAGTTGGCCGCCCACGCCCGCCAGGCGCTGGGCTGTGATTTCCACGCCAGCACCGGCGATGGCGATTTCACGCTGGAGCCGGTGTATTGCCTGGGCCTGTGCGCCCAGTCGCCGGCGGTGATGCTGGACGGCCAGCCGCACGCCCGCGTCACGCCCGCCAAGCTCGACCGCCTGCTGCACCGCGCACGGGAGGCCGGCCAATGAGCACCCCCACCCTGATCTACGTGCCGCGCGACGCCGCGGCGCTGGCCATGGACGCCGACGCCGTGGCCGCCGCCATCGAGCTGGCCGCCGACGAGCGCGGCCTGGCCGTGCAGGTGGTGCGCAACGGTTCGCGCGGCCTGCTGTGGCTGGAACCGCTGGTCGAGATATCCACGCCCGAGGGCCGCCTGGCCTACGGGCCGGTGCAGCCCGAGGACGTGCCGGCGCTGTTCGACGCCGGCTGGCTGGCGGGCGGCGAGCATCCGCTGCGCCTGGGCCTGACCGAGGAGATTCCCTATCTCAAGCAGCAGGAACGCCTGACCTTCGCCCGCGTCGGCGTGATCGATCCGCTGTCGCTGCAGGACTACGCCGCCCACGGCGGCCTGCAGGGCCTGAAGCGCGCGCTGGCCATGGAGCCGGCCGCCATCGTCGAGGAGATGGTCACGTCCGGCCTGCGCGGACGCGGCGGCGCGGCCTTTCCCACCGGCATCAAGTGGAAGACCGTGCTGGGCTCGCCGGCCGACCGCAAGTACATCGTCTGCAACGCCGACGAGGGCGATTCGGGCACCTTCGCCGACCGCCTGCTGATGGAAGGCGACCCCTACGTGCTGATCGAGGGCATGACCATCGCCGGCCTGGCGGTGGGCGCGACCTACGGCTACATCTACGTGCGCTCCGAATACCCGCACGCCATCGCCACGCTCGAAGCCGCCATCGACCGGGCGCGCAGCGTCGGCTGGCTGGGCGACGACGTGCACGGCAGCGGCCGCCGCTTCGACCTGGAAGTGCGCAAGGGCGCCGGCGCCTACATCTGCGGCGAGGAAACCTCGCTGCTGGAAAGCATCGAGGGCAAGCGCGGCGTGGTGCGCGCCAAGCCGCCGCTGCCGGCGATCTCGGGCCTGTTCGGCAAGCCCACGGTCATCAACAACGTGATCTCGCTGGCGACGGTGCCGATCATCCTGGCCAAGGGCGCGGCCTACTACCGCGACTACGGCGTGGGCCGCTCGCACGGCACGCTGCCGTTCCAGCTGGCCGGCAACCTCAAGCAGGGCGGGCTGGTGGAAAAGGCCTTCGGCCTGAGCCTGCGCGACCTGCTGTACACCTTCGGCGGCGGCAGCGCCTCCGGCCGGCCGCTGCGCGCGGTGCAGGTCGGCGGGCCGCTGGGCGCCTACCTGCCGGAATCGCAGTGGGACGTGCCGCTGGACTACGAAGCCTATATCCAGATCTCGGCCATGATCGGCCACGGCGGCCTGGTGGCGTTCGACGACAGCGTCGACATGATGCGCATGGCGCGCTACGCCATGGAGTTCTGCGCCATCGAGTCCTGTGGCAAGTGCACGCCCTGCCGCATCGGGTCGACCCGCGGCGTGGAGACCCTGGACAAGATCGCCGCCGGCGGTCCGGGGCGCGAACAGCAGGTGCACCTGCTGCGCGACCTGTGCGACACCATGCTGGGCGGATCGCTGTGCGCGCTGGGGGGCATGGCGCCCTACCCGGTGCTGTCCGCGCTGAACCACTTCCCGCAGGACTTCGGCATCGAGTCCTCGCAGTCCGCCGTCCACCCCGCCTGAAGCCGAGACCGCCATGCTAGAAACCGTCATCAAGCGCGACCGCGATCTGGGCACCCCGGCGCGGGTGTCCGAAAAAACCGTCACCCTGACCATCGACGGCCAGGAAATCACCGTGGCCGAAGGCACCTCGCTGATGCGCGCGGCCGCCGAGGCCGGCATCAACATCCCCAAGCTGTGCGCCACTGACAGCCTGGAGCCGTTCGGCTCCTGCCGCCTGTGCCTGGTGCAGATCGAGGGCCGCCGCGGCTATCCCGCCTCGTGCACCACGCCGGCCGAGAACGGCATGGTGGTCTTCACCGAAACGCCCAAGCTGCACGACCTGCGGCGCGGGGTGATGGAGCTGTACATCTCCGACCACCCGCTGGACTGCCTGACCTGCCCGGCCAACGGCGACTGCGAACTGCAGGACATGGCCGGCGTGGTGGGCCTGCGCAACGTGCGCTACGGCTATGACGGCGCCAACCACCTCAAGAGCGAGAAGGACGAGTCCAATCCGTACTTCACCTACGACGCCTCCAAGTGCATCGTCTGCAACCGCTGCGTGCGCGCCTGCGAGGAAACCCAGGGCACCTTCGCGCTGACGATCTCGGGCAAGGGCTTCGAATCGCGCGTGTCGCCGGGGCAGGACCAGCCGTTCCTGGAGAGCGAATGCGTGTCCTGCGGCGCCTGCGTGCAGGCCTGTCCGACCTCGACCCTGCAGGAAAAGACCGTCATCATGATGGGCCAGGCCGAGCATTCGGTGGTCACCACCTGCGCCTATTGCGGCGTGGGCTGCGGCTTCAAGGCCGAGATGAAGGGCCAGGAAGTGGTGCGCATGGTGCCGTGGAAGGACGGCCAGGCCAACCGCGGCCACTCCTGCGTCAAGGGCCGCTTCGCCTGGGGCTACGCCACCCACAAGGAGCGCGTGCTCAAGCCGATGATCCGCAAGCGCATCACCGACTCCTGGCGCGAAGTGTCGTGGGAAGAGGCGATCGATTACGCGGCGTCCGAATTCCGCCGCATCCAGGGCCAGTACGGCCGCGACGCGGTCGGCGGCATCACGTCGTCGCGCTGCACCAACGAGGAAACCTGGCTGGTGCAGAAGCTGGTGCGCGCCGCGTTCGGCACCAACAACGTCGACACCTGCGCCCGCGTGTGCCATTCGCCCACGGGCTACGGGTTGAAGCAGACGCTGGGCGAATCCGCCGGCACCCAGACCTTCGACTCGGTGATGCACACCGACGTGGTCATCGTCATGGGCGCCAATCCGTCCAGCGGCCACCCGGTGTTCGCCTCGCGCCTGAAGCGCCGCCTGCGCCAGGGCGCGCGCCTGATCGTGATCGACCCGCGCCGCATCGAGCTGGTGAGTTCGCCGCACATCAAGGCCGACTTCCACCTGCAGGTGCGGCCCGGCACCAACACCGCGCTGCTGTCGTCGCTGGCCCACGTGATCGCCACCGAAGGCCTGATCGACGAGGCCTTCGTGGCCGAGCGCTGCGAGACCAAGGCGTTCCAGGAATGGCGCGATTTCGTGTCGCTGCCCGAGAATTCGCCCGAAGCCATGGCCGAGATCACCGGCGTACCGGCGCAGGCCGTGCGCGGCGCGGCGCGCCTGTTCGCCACCGGCGGCAACGGCTCGATCTACTACGGCCTGGGCGTGACCGAGCACAGCCAGGGCTCGACCACCGTCATGGCCATCGCCAACCTGGCCATGGCCACCGGCAACGTCGGCCGCGAAGGCGTGGGCGTGAACCCGCTGCGCGGCCAGAACAACGTGCAGGGCTCGTGCGACATGGGTTCGTTCCCGCACGAGCTGCCGGGCTACCGCCACATTTCCGACAACGTGGTGCGGGCGCAGTTCGAGCAGGACTGGGGCGTGACGCTGCAGCCCGAGCCGGGCCTGCGCATTCCCAACATGTTCGAGGCCGCGCTGGGCGGCACTTTCAAGGGCCTGTACTGCCAGGGCGAGGACATCGTGCAGTCCGATCCCAACACGCAGCACGTGGCGGCGTCGCTGGCGGCGATGGAATGCATCGTGGTGCAGGACCTGTTCCTGAACGAGACCGCCAAGTACGCCCACGTGTTCCTGCCAGGCTCGTCGTTCCTGGAAAAGGACGGCACCTTCACCAACGCCGAGCGCCGCATCTCGCGGGTGCGCAAGGTGATGGAGCCGAAGAACGGCAAGTCCGACTGGGAAGTGACCGTGGCGCTGTCGAACGCGCTGGGCTACCCCATGAACTACCGCCACCCGCGCGAGATCATGGAAGAGATCGCGCGCCTGACGCCGACCTTCAGCGGCGTCAGCTACGAGAAGCTGGACAAGCTCGGCAGCCTGCAATGGCCGTGCAACGACGACGCGCCCGAGGGCACGCCGATCATGCACATCGACGCCTTCGTGCGCGGCAAGGGCAAGTTCATGATCACCAAGTACGTGCCGACGGACGAGCGCAGCACGCGCCGCTTCCCGCTGCTCCTGACCACCGGCCGCATCCTGTCGCAATACAACGTGGGCGCGCAGACGCGCCGCACGCCCAACGTCATGTGGCACAGCGAGGACGTGCTGGAGATCCATCCGCAGGACGCCGAGGACCGCGGCGTCAACGAAGGCGACTGGGTCGGCATCCAGAGCCGCTCGGGCGAGACCGTGCTGCGCGCGACCCTGACCGACCGGGTGCAGCCGGGCGTGGTATACACCACCTTCCACTTCCCCGAGTCCGGCGCCAACGTCGTCACCACCGACAGTTCCGACTGGGCCACCAACTGCCCCGAGTACAAGGTCACGGCGGTGCAGGTCACGCGCGTGTCCCAGCCGTCGGAATGGCAGCGGCAATGGTCGCGTTTCGCGGACATCCAGCAGAAGCTGCTGCGTGAGCGCTCGCGCGAGAACGAAGCCGTGACGTCGGGGAAATAACCCGACAGCCGAGCCCGCCATGGACCACAGCGCCCCTCCCCCTTCCTCCCGCCCCGAGCACGTGGCGGCCCAGGTGACCCGCGTGCGGGCCGGCGCCATCGCGCCCGGCGCCGAAGGCGACAACCTGGCCGAGGAAACGCCGGTGGCGCTGGAGTTCAACGGCATCAGCCACGCCACCATGCTGGCCACGCCGGCCGACCTGGAGGACTTCGCCGTCGGCTTTTCGCTGTCGGAAGGCATCATCGACGGCGTGGCCGACGTGCGCGGCATCGACGTGCTGCCGCAGTGCGACGGCATCGTGGTGCAGATCGAGATTTCCAGCGCCTGCGAGGCGCGGCTGAAATCGCGCCGCCGCGCCATGGCCGGGCGCACCGGCTGCGGGCTGTGCGGCGTCGAGACGCTGCCCGAGGTGCTGCGGCCGGTGGCGCCGGTGCCGGCCGG
>ERZ1739169.135-NODE-135-length-20466-cov-17.207682_pt1 | contig 20466 bp, 24 predicted proteins | sample MGYA00581756_ERZ1739169 | MGnify/ENA primary metagenome ERZ1739169 (study PRJEB40789, sample SAMEA7425667) | Salamandra salamandra | biome: salamander skin | place: Germany | collected 2020-03 | study: cvxcv | reverse complement strand
ACGCTTTTTTTGTTTTAAGACAACGGTGATGCGGCGTTCATGGGGCGCTCGTTGTCGTTGTGGGGATCGGATCCGGGCGCCGCACGCCGGCCGCGATCGAGAACAATGCCGCGAGGATCGCGCAGCCCGTTACCTGGAGAATGCCGGCCTGAGTCCAACCCAGCGTCAATTTCAATTGGCCCAGCAGATACCCGGCGAAGGCCGCGGGCACATACAGGCTGGCCACGAACAGGCCCGAGGCCTGCGCCGCCTTGGCCCGGCTGACGGATTTGATGATGCCGGCCGACAGGTTGGCATACACCATGCCGCTGATGGCGGCGCCGAAGATGAACGACATGGCGGCGTGCGCGCTCAGCGATTTCTCCAGGTCGGTGAACAGCAGTCCTCCGGCCAACGCCGACAACAGCAGCGACCCGAACAACAGTTTGCGGTAGTCGTAGCGGTCTCCGAGCCAGCCTCCCAGCAACGATAGCAGGGCGCCCAGGCCGTAGAAGCTGACTGCGCCCGCCGCCTGTTTGGGGCTGAAACCGAGGGCTTCGCGCAGGTAGGTGGGATACAAGCCCAGATAGCCATAGATCGACAGACCGGCGAACGCGGTCGCGATGGCCAGCATGACCGGCGTGCGCGCCCACAGGGTTGTCCCGGCCGCCGGGCTGGCGGTGTCTTCGGCCTGCGTCGGCAGCGCCTGTGCTTCGCTGAACCAGGGTTTGACCAGCGGCACGATCAGGATGATGGCGATGATGCCCGACAGCCCGAAAACGATGAAGGGCATCTGCCAGTGGCTTGCGGCCAGGATCGCGGCGCCGAGGTTGGGGCCGATGATGGCGCCGATGCCGAATGTGAAATTCAGCGAGCTCGCGGCGACCGCCCGGTGCTGCAGGAAGTAGCTCGTGCCAATGGCGAGCAGCGCCGTCAGCTGCATGGCTTCGCCCAGGCCGGAAATGAACCGGTAGGCCAGCAGGTCCGGCAGTCCTTTCGCATAGGCGGTGAGGAAGGTGGCCACGGAAAAGATGACCAGCCCGATCAGCGTGACGGACTTGCGCGACACCTTGCCCAGCAGATAGCCGGTGGGTATGCCGGCCAGGCCCATGCCCAGCGTGAAGACCGTCGAAGCCAGGCCGACCTGCGGCAAGGTCAGGCCCAGGGCGTTGCGTACATCCGTGGCAAGGACTGAAAACAGCTGCCGGTCGATGGCGTTGATGACATATGAGAAAAGCAGTACGGCGAACATCCCGAGCGCGTAGCGGCGCGTTTGCATGGCAGTCTCCTTTGAATGTCGATGGGCCCTAGGCGAGCGCGTCGCAGCGTCGGGCGAATTCGGCGGGCAGCGCCTCCGGGGAAGCGCCTGTGGCGAGCAGCAGGCGCAGCAGCAGGCGCGCCTTCAGGCCACCCAGCGCGCCGCCATGGATCAGCCCGCGGGACAGCAGATCCTTTTCCGATCCGGGGAAGGCATAGGCGGCGCGCAGCACCGGACCGGCGGCCACCCGGGTGCTGAGCACGACGGGCATCCGCGCCGCCAGGTCGCCCAGCAGCGGGGCCAGGTGGCCCGGCACATGGCCGGCCCCCATCGCCTCGATGACCGCGCCGCGAAAGCCCAGGTCAGGTAGCGCGGGCAGCAACCTGCCGTCGTCGTCCAGGCCGATGCGCAGCAACGCGATGGGCGCTTCCTGCAATGGGCGCGGAGACCGCAGCGCGGGCAGCGGCGTCAGCCGGGCGTGCAGATGCAGGCGCCCCTCGCACAGCGTGCCCAGCGGTCCCCGGCCGGGCGAATGGAAGGCCGACGGCAGCGTGGTATGCGCTTTCTGCACATGGCGGGCGGCGTGCACCTGGTCGCCAAGCACCACCAGCGCGCCCATGCCGGCCGCCGCGGGGGCGGCAGCCACGGTGACCGCCGCCAGCAGATTGGCGGGGCCGTCGGCGCCCGGCGCCGCCGCGCCGCGCATCGCTCCGGTCACGACGATGGGCAGCGGGCGGCGCGCCAGCAATTCCAGGGCGAAGGCAGTCTCGTCGATGGTGTCGGTGCCCTGGACCACCACCGCGCCCTGGCAGCCGCGGGCGAATCCCTCCTCGATCAACGCCGCCAGCTGCGCGAGATCTTGCTGCGTCAGGGACGCCCCGGGTTTGTTGGAGAAAGCGATGACCTCCAGGCTGGCCACCGCGGCCAGGTCCGGAACGGCGGCGACCAGGGCATGGGCGTCCAATGCGGGCGCGATGCCGCCATCGGCGCCGGGCGTCATGGCGATGGTGCCGCCAGTGGCCAGCAGGAGAACGCGGGGAAGGTCCATGTTCGGCTCCGGGCTAGGCCTGCTCGGGTTGGTCGGCTTGATTCCGATAGATATCGAGAATGTCGCCGCCGGTGCACAGACACACATCCGGGTGCGACAGGATGTGGTCGTACAGCTCGGCCAGGTAGCGGATGCGATGTGGCGCGCCCGTCAGATAAGGGTGGATCGAGATCGCCATGACCCGCGGGATGCTCGCCCCTTCCCGGTAGAGCTGGTCGAACTGGTCGCGGCCTCGGATCAGCAATTCCTCGGACCGGTGCTGCTGCACGGCGGAGATGACGACATCGTTGAGTTCGACGGTGTAGGGCACCGACAGCATGCTTCCCGTGCGTGTCCTGATGGGCACCGGCTGGTCGTCCAGCACCCAGTCGGCCACGTATTCGATGCCGGCGGCGGCCAGCAGGTCGATCGTGTCATCCGTCTCGGTCAGGCCGGGGCTTTCCCAGCCTCGCGGCGCCCGGCCGGTGACATCGCGGATGGCCGCGATCGTGTCGCGGATCGCCGCGGCCTGGTCCGCCACCCGGTGCATCGGTTGCTGCACATGGCCGTGGCCCATGAATTCCCAGCCGGCCTCCAGCGCCGCCTGGCAAGCCTGGGCGTATTCGCGGCAGGCGGTGCCATTGATTGCCAACGTGGCCTTCAGCCCGCGCGCGCCCAAGGTCTCGAGGAAGCGCCAGAAGCCGACGCGCATGCCGTACTCGTGCCAGCACCAATTCGGAATGTCCGGCAGCAACGGCTGTCCCATCGGCGGAGGCAGGACGGCGCGCGGCATCGCGTGTTGCGGCAGCCAGTTTTCCACGTTGACGATGGTCCAGACGGCAACGCGCGCGCCGCCGGGCAGCACGAATGGGCGACGTTGGGTAATCGGCTCGTAGGCGACGCGATCGCGAGCGGACCAGACGGGCGAGGGGTGATTCATCGGCAGGCTCCATGTGGGGAAACACGCGGGAGCAATTCACGTTTGATTCCATTATTTGGAATTGAATGGAGACCAATGATTCAGTGAAATACTCCTGCTACTGGCGATAAATGCTAGCGTTGCGATAAATTCACTCGCAACACAACCGAAAATAATTCCACTAATTGGAATGGCATGAATGATTCCCTCGCGCGGGTCGATGGCGCCCAAGGCATTACCCGGGCGGTGCTGGTGCTCAAACTGTTGGCGCGCCAGGCCGATGTTGGCCTGCGGTTGGTCGATCTGGCGCAGGCCGCGGAATTGACGCGGCCCACCATGCATCGGCTGCTGAAGGCGCTCGTCGCGCAAGGCATGGCGGTGCAGGATGCCGCGACCCGTCGTTACCGGCTGGGTCCCCTGGTGTTCGAGCTGGGCCTGGCGGCGGCGCATCGTTTCAATCTGCGCGACCTGAGCACGGCCACCCTGGCGGACCTTGCCCGCGTGACGGGCGATACGACGTTCCTGTTTGTGCGCAGCGGCGACGACGCCGTCTGCATCAATCGCATCCAGGGGACCTATCCCGTGCAGACGCCGGCACTGCCGCTGGGCAGCCGCCAACCCCTGGGGGTCAGCGCGGGTGGCCTGGCGCTGCTGGCGGCGTTACCGGCCGCGGAACAGAAACGCATCATCGAGGCCGTTGCGCCGCGGCTTGGGGCATATGGGGAATTGGATGCCGACGATGTCCGCGCGCATTGCGCGCTGGTGGCAAAGGTTGGCTACGCGCACATCGCCAATCGCGCGGTGCCCGGCATCAGCGCGCTGGGTGTCCCCGTGTATGGCGAGAGTGGTCTGTTGCTGGCCGCTGTCACGGTCGCCGCGACCCACAACCGCATGACGGACGCCCGGGTGCGTGAGATCGTGCCGCTGCTGCGCGGGGCGGCGCAAGCCATCGGCGCCTTGTTGCAGCAATAACGGCGAATTGGGCCGAGCCTCCCCGGGGGGCGTGGATCTCCGGCCCGGCGTGGCCGTCAGGCGGCGAGCAGGCGGGGCAAATCGGGTAGCGCCGAGGTGACCGCCGCGCTGCGTTCGTCCAGGCTTTCCAGCAGACGTTCCAGATGGCCGATGTGCGGCAGCATCGGGCCGTAGAACACCACGCGGCCGCCGATCTGGATCAGCAGCGTGGGGAAGTTCTCGACGTCGACCTCGCCCAGCAATTCGGCGTGGTCCTCGATGTCGATCCAGGCGAAAACATGCCGCGGCAGGGCGCTGGACAGGGCGCGCAGCTTGGGTTTGTATTCTTCGCAGGTGTCGCACCAGGCGGCGCAGAAACAGGCGACCAGCCAGGCGTCGGGCGAGGCCGCCAATTGGGCGCGCAAGGCGGTGAGGTCGGAGCCGGGTACAAGTAATGTCATACGAGCGCAGGGGGGCGTGTTTGACTATCATACCCGGGATGATCACCTTCCTTTCGTCCTACGATGACCGCTTTGCGCACTGATTCCCCGCCGCCCGAAACCGGCCGCTTCGCCCGTGCCGCGAGCGGCGTCGGGTTGGCGTTCAAGCGCGCCCTGGTGTCGCAATGCCATCCGACGATGCTGTTCGCGGTGCTGCTGCCATTCCTGATCGCGCTGGTCGGCGTGGTGCTGCTGTTCTGGCTGTTCTGGACGCCCCTGACCGACTGGCTCGCCGCCCAGGCTTCACACTGGGACTTCATCAACCGCACCGAGGAATGGCTGCTGGCGATGGGGCTGTTCTCGCTCAAGATCTACCTGGTGCCGGTGATCGCGGTGTCGATCCTGTTGCCGCTGTCGGGCGTGCTGGGCCTGGCGATCGCGGCCGTGTTCGTCATGCCGCTGGTGCTGCGCCACGTCGGCCACCGCGAGTACGCCGGCCTCGGCCGGCAGGGCAAGCTGGCCACTTCCGTCAGCGTCTGGAACGCGATCTGGGTGTCGGGCGCGTTCGTGCTCGGCTGGCTGTTCACCATGCCGCTGTGGCTGGTGCCGCCGATGGCCCTGGTGCTGCCGATCTTCTGGTGGACCTTCGCCTTTTCGCGCATGATGCGGGTCGACGCCATCGTCGAGCACGCCAGCCCGGCCGAGCGCAAGCTCATCCTGGAGCGTCACAACGGCGGCTTCTGGATCATCGGCCTGATCTGCTCGCTGCTGAACCTGCTGCCGCCCGCCTGGATTATCCTGCCCGTGTTCTCGGCGCTGGTCTACGCGCACTATGGCCTGGACGCGCTCCAGCGGCTGCGCCAGGAACGCACCATCGACGTCGCCTGACGCGGCGCCTTCGCCTTCATTCAACCGCCAATTTCTGGAACCGGACATGGCAGCAGAATCCGCCTCCCGCCGCATCGGCCTCATCATCGTCGGCGACGAAATCCTGTCGGGCCGCCGCCAGGACAAGCACTTTTCCAAGGTCGTCGAGCTGCTCGGCGCGCGCGGCATGCAACTGGCCTGGGCGGAGTTCCTGCCGGATGACCGCGAGGTGCTGGTGGCCGCCTACCGGCGCAGCTTCGCCACCGGCGACGTGGTGTTTTCCTGCGGCGGCATCGGCGGCACGCCGGACGACCATACCCGCCAGGCCGCGGCGGCGGCCCTGGACCTGCCGCTGGCCCTGCATCCCGAGGCGGAGCAGGCGATCGCGCTGCGCACCGCCGAGATGGCGGCCAAGGGGCAGGGCACGGCCGACATGAGCGCGCCCGAGAACCAGCAACGGCTGCAGATGGGCGTGTTCCCCGAGGGCTGCGAGATCGTGCCCAATCCGTACAACCGCATCCCGGGCTTCTTCATCCGCGACCATACCTTCGTGCCGGGCTTTCCCGTGATGGCCTGGCCGATGCTCGAATGGACCCTGGATACGCGCTATCGTGCGTTGCAGCATACGCGCCGCCACGCGGAGCATTCGTTCCTGGTGTTCAGCATGCCGGAATCGCGCATCACGCCGGCCATGCAGACCGTCGAAAGCCGCTGGCCGGGCGTGCGCGCCTTCAGCCTGCCGAGCGTCGGCGAAGCCGGCGGCACGCCGCATATCGACCTGGGCGTGAAGGGCGAACCCGAGGCGGCGGCCGAGGCATTGGCCTTCCTGCGGGCCGAGGTGCTGCGCCTGGGCGGCAAGCTGGCGCCGCCCGCGGCCTGAGCCGGCGGCGGCAAGTGAAACGGGGCGCGTCCCCCGTTTGCGAGCCAAAAAACGGTTGCCAAATAGCCCGGTAAATTTCACAATACGGGAAAGAACTGTTTGCTGCGTTGCCGCAAGTCTGGTCTCTTTCGGTGGCGCCGCGCTAGCCCTTCCTTCCTATGTCCCGTCCTTCTTCCACCCGCAACGCCCTGGACGCCGAGGCCGATGGCGCTTCGGGCAGTCCCATTGCCATCCAGGTCATCGAGCGCGCCATGCGCCTGCTCGATGCGCTGGCCGCGCAGCCCGATCCCGTCACGCTCAAGGAATTGTCCGCGACCACCGGCCTGCATGCCTCCACCGCGCACCGCATCCTGAACGACCTGGTCGTGGGCCGCTATGTCGAGCGCGTCGATAACGGCCTGTACCAGCTGGGCATGCGCCTGCTGGAGCTGGGCTCGCTGGTCAAGGGACGGCTGAACGTGCGCGAGGCCGCCATTTCGGCGATGCGGTCGCTGCACAAGCTCACGGGCCAGACCATCAACCTGTCGGTGCAGCAGGGCGACGAAATCGTCTACATCGACCGCGCCTGGAGCGAGCGTTCGGGCATGCAGGTGGTGCGCGCCATCGGCGGCCGCGCGCCGCTGCACCTGACCTCCACCGGCAAGCTGTTCCTGTCGACCGGCGACGCCCGCCAGGTGCGCGCCTACGCCTTGCGCACCGGCCTGGCCGGCCACACCCGCAACAGCCTGACCGACCTCGACCGCCTCGAGCGCGAGCTGGCGCTGGTGCGCCGCCACGGCTACGCGCGCGACAACGAGGAACTGGAACTGGGCGTGCGCTGCATCGCCGCGGGCATTTTCGACGACACCGGCAAGCTGGTCGCCGGCCTGTCGATCTCGGCGCCCGCCGAGCGCCTGCAGGACGACTGGATCAAGGCCCTGGTGGACACGGCCGCCAGCATTTCCGAGGCGCTGGGCTACGAGCCCTCGGTGTCCAGCGGCTTCAACGGCCTGGGCATGGCGGCCGAAGCGATGCGCACCTGATCGACTGCGTTGCCACGGCCATGAAAAAGCCCCCCGGTTTCAGCAACCGAGGGGCTTTTTCATGGCCGTGGCGAAACTATCCGTCAGGCGCGATGCGCAGCGCAGGCCCCGTCTGGCGGGGCCCGCCCTGAATTACTGCTGTTCGACGCCGGCCTTCTTGAACAGCTCGGCCCACTGCGGGACCTGCTGCTTGACCTTGGCGTCCAGGGCCTGCGGATTGGCGTCGGCGGTCAGCACCGTGGCGCCCAGCTGCTTCATGCGTTCCTGGAACTTCGGATCCGCCAGGCCGGCCTGCAGGCTCTTGACCAGCTTGTCGACCACCGGCTTGGGCGTGCCCTTCGGCACCCACATACCGTGCCAGATACCGACTTCGAAGCCCTTGAAGCCGGACTCGTCCATGGTCGGCAGCTTGGGCAGCGTGGGCACGCGCTGCAGGCTGGTGACGGCGTAGGCCTTGACCTTGCCGCTGTCGATCTGCTGCGTGGTGTTGGTGGTCTGGTCGCACAGCAGGTCGACCTGCTTGCCCAACAGGTCGTTCATGGCCGGCGCGGTGCCCTTGTAGGGGATCGTCAGCAACTGCACGCCCAGCGCCTCGACCAGCATGGTGCCGCACAGGTGGCTGGCGGCGCCGATGCCGGCGTTGGCCAGCGAGACCTTGTCCTTGTTCTTTTTGACGTAGTCGGCCAGTTCCTGGATGTTGTTGGGCGGGAAGTCCGAGCGCGCGATGATGGTCATCGGCACGTCGACCACCAGGCCGATCGGCTCGAAGCTCTTGTAGGGGTCGTACCCCGGATTCTTGTAGAGCGACGGCGCGGTCGAGAAGCCGGCGTGCATCAGCAGCACGGAATAGCCGTCCGGCTGCGCGCGGGCCACTTGGGTGGTGCCGATGGTGCCGCCCGCACCGCCCTTGTTTTCGACCACGACGGTCTGGCCCAGCGAATGCCGCATGGCTTCAGCCAGCGAACGCGCGACGTTGTCCGTCGGACCGCCGGCGGCGAAAGGCACCACCATGTTGATGGGGCGTTCCGGGAATTCCGCGTGGGCGGCGCCGGCCGCGAGCATGGCGCTGGCCGCGAGCAGGGCCGAAAGCGTGCGGGGGATGAGGGTCATGAAGTCTCCAATTGCAGGGTTTTGCTTGCTGCGATGTGTTTTTGACCGCTGACTTATCGTTTGTGTTTGTCTGTCATCAGCGTGCAAGCAGTGTAGAAAAGAATTGATACGCCGTCATGTCCGGTATTTCCCGAATCATGGGAAATCCTTGTGCTGGATCAACCCCGCACCGGCGCTTGCACTGTTAATGTGCAAATAGTTGTTGCGTTGCACCAATATTGCTTGACAAGGTTTTTTAGGCCCGTAGAATATCAATTGTGCAGTGCATCAAACGGGCCGGCGGTAGCTTGTAGTACCAGTTTCCGCGCACGTTCCTTATTTCGTCGCAGACACCATCCTTACTTGCCGGAGAGCCTCCGGCTACCCCTAAAAGGAGCAATTCTATGAGCGCTATCCCGCAACAAGTCCTGGACCGTCAAAAAGCCAGCATCAACACCTTCGTGGCCGCCCAATCGGCCGTGTTCGCCGGCTTCGAAAAGCTGGTCGAGCTGAACCTGAAGGTCGTGCGCGCCACCCTGGACGAAGTCGCCCAGAAGTCGCAGCAAGCCGCCGAAGTCAAGGACCCGCAGGAAGCCGCGGCGTTCGCCTCGGGCCTGCTGCAGCCGGGCGCCGAAAAGGCCCTGGCCTACACCAAGCACGTGTACGACATCGTCGCCGGCGTGCAGGGCAACCTGGTCAAGCTGACCGAAGAACAAATCGCCGAAGGCCAACAGCAACTGAGCGACGCCGTCGAGCAGTTCTCCAAGAACGCCCCCACGGGTTCGGAAAGCGCCGTCGCCCTGATCAAGTCGTCGCTGGCCACCGCCAACAGCGCCTATGATTCGCTGACCAAGGCCGCCAAGCAGGCCGCCGAAGTCGCCGAGTCCAACCTGAATGCCGCCGCCAACGCGACCTTCAAGGCCGCGACGGATGCCGCCGACGCCGCCACCAAGGTCGCCAGCCGCAGCCGTCGCAGCGCCTAAGTATTTGGCGCGCGATGCTGCGCAAATCGCAGTAATGTAGTACTGTTGAGTGACAGAGCAGAGCTGGAATTAGGGCCACCCTTCGGGTGGCCTCTTTTTTTGCCCATTTTCCCCGCGGGATGACGGGCGCGCGCGGGCGCCGCCCGGGCAGCATGGCCGCCCGCGAGGTTCGTCCTGGAAAGCCCCGGCGTGGCCGGGGCGCGGGATCAGGCCCGGCGGGCCACCGCCCGCACGCACTCGCCCACCAGGGCGGGGCCGCGGTAGATCAGGCCTGTGTACAACTGCACCGCGTCGGCGCCGGCCTCGATTTTTTCGCGGGCCTGCTGGCCCGACAGCACGCCGCCCACGCCGATGATCGCCAGGCTGTCGCCCAGCTGCTGCTTGAGCCGGCGGATCACCGCCAGCGACAGCTCATGCACCGGCGCGCCGGACAGGCCGCCCGCTTCCTCGGCGTGCGCCATGCCGGTGACGGCATCGCGCGACAGGGTGGTGTTGGTGGCGATGACGCCGTCGATGCCATGGCGCGGCAGGGCGTCGGCGATGGCGTCGATCTGTTCCGTGGTCAGGTCGGGAGCGATCTTGACGGCCATCGGCACGCGGCGCTGGTGCTGGTCTTCCAGCGCGCGGCGCTTGTCCGCCAGTTGCGCCAGCAGCGCCGACAGTTCGTCGCCGCCTTGCAGGGCCCGCAGATTCTTGGTGTTGGGCGACGAGATGTTCACCGTGACGTAGTCGGCGTGCGGGTACACGCCGGCCAGGCCGATCAGGTAGTCGTCGGCCGCGCGCTCGATCGGGGTGTCGGCGTTCTTGCCGATGTTCAGGCCGAGGATGCCGCCCTGCTTGCGCCACTGGCTGCGCTGTACGTTGGCCAGGAACGCGTCCAGCCCCTGGTTGTTGAAGCCCAGGCGGTTGATCAGCGCGTTGGCGCGCGGCAGGCGGAACATGCGCGGCTTGGGGTTGCCCGGCTGTGCCCGCGGCGTCACCGTGCCGACCTCGACGAAACCGAAACCCAGATTGCCGAGCGCGTCGATATAGGCGCCGTTCTTGTCCAGTCCCGCCGCCAATCCGATGGGGTTGGCCAGCTGCATGCCCATCAGGGTGCAGGGCGCCTTGGGCCGCGCGTGCAGCAGCTTGCGCGTGGCGCCGCATTCGTAGGCCCGCTGCAGCCCCGACAGGGTGACTTCGTGGGCGGTTTCCGCGTCCATGGCGAACAGCGCCGGGCGGGCCAGGGGATAGGCGTGGAAGAGGATCGACATGGAGCGGGATTGTAAAGCGTCTTTGGCCGCCCTTGCGGGCCGCCGCCGCCGGGGCGGATCAGGCGGCCGGGCCGGGCGTGGCGGGCGCGGGCGGTTCGCCCCAGGCGCCATCGATCAGGTACTGGGCCGGATGGAAGCTGGCCTTGTACGACATTTTCTGGCTGTCGGCGATCCAGTAGCCCAGGTAGAGCCAGGGCAGGTTGAGCGTGCGGCACTGCTCGATCTGCCAGAGGATGCTGTAGGTGCCCAGGCTGCCCGGCACGTCGGGATCGTAGAAGGTGTAGACGGACGACAGGCCGTCGTCCAGCACGTCGATGATCGAGACCATCATCAGCACGCCCGCGGGATCGCGGAATTCGACCAGGCGGGTGTTGACGCGGCTGGTGAGCAGGAATTGCGCGTACTGCGTGCGGCTGTCCTCATCCATGCCGCCGCCGGGATGGCGGCCCTGCTGGTAGCGGGTATAGAGCCGGTAATGCTCGGGCGACCACGCCAGCTCGGCCACGAACGACTGCAGGTTGCGGTGGTCGCGCCAGGCGCGGCGCTGGCTGCGGTTGGGCGCGAAGCCGGCGGTGTCGACCCGCACCGGCACACAGGCGTGGCAACTGTCGCAGTGCGGGCGGTAGGTGAACAGGCCGCTGCGGCGAAAACCCTGCTCGACCAGTTGCGAGTAGGTGCCGGCGTTGATCAGGTGGCCGGGCGCGGCAACCTGCGACCGTGCCTGGCGTCCCGGCAGGTAGCTGCAAGGGTAGGGAGCGGTCGCGTAGAACTGCAGCGTGGAGAAAGGTAATTCTTTGAGCTGGCTCATGTGGGATCCCGGTGTCCGGCGCCAAGTCCGTGACGGGGACGACTACATATTAACGCCTAACCCGGCTCGCGATGTGGGGGGACGGAGCGCGGCGCCAGGCGCCGGGGCGGCCGTCAGGCGGCCGCCAGGGGCAGCAGCCGCCCCGTGCTGTCCAGCCGTCCGCGCGACCAGGCCAGCGGCGGCTGCACGGTGGCGGCGCGCACGTGTTGCAGGAAGCGCGAGCGTGGCACCGGCCGCGCGCCCAGGCTGGCCAGATGGCGGGTCTGCTGCTGGCAGTCGATCCACTGCACGCCCTGCGCGCTGACGTAGCGCACCAGGTAGGCCAGCGCGATCTTGGAGGCGTTGGGCGCGCGCGTGAACATCGATTCGCCGAAGAACATGCGGCCCAGGTTGATGCCGTACAGGCCGCCGGCCAGTTCGCCGTCGATCCAGGTTTCGATGCTGTGGACGTAGCCGGCCTCGTGCCAGGCGAGGTAGGCCTGCCGCATGGCGGCGGTGATCCAGGTGCCCGGCTGGCCATCGCGCGGCGCGGCGCAGTGGGCCATCACCGTGGCGAAGGCCGTGTCGACCCGCACCTCGATGCGCGGCGCGGCCTCGTGTTCGTGGCTGGCGATCTGGCGCAGCAGCTTGCGCAGCGAGTGCGAGGGCGCGAAGTCGCGACAGGCCAGCACCATGCGCGGATCCGGGCTCCACCACAGGATCGGCTCGCCCTCGGAATACCAGGGGAAGATGCCGTTCGAGTAGGCCTGGATCAGGCGCGGCGTGGACAGGTCGGCGCCGGCCGCCAGCAGGCCGTCCGGATCCGTCAGGGCGAATTCCGCCGGCGGAAAGGGCGTGTCGGCGGCGAGCCAGGGCAGCTTCAACGGTGCGATTCTAGGGTGTAGTGGTGAGGGCCGAACGTGCCGCGCTTGCGGTCCTCGAAATAGCGTTGCAGCGTGGTCGCCACGGTGCGGAACGCCAGGTCGCCCCAGGGAATCTCGGCCTCGTCGTAGAAGCGGGCTTCCAGGCTTTCCGGGCCGGGATCCAGCTCGGGGCCCAGCACTTCGGCCAGGTAGAAGACGTGCACCTGCTCGATCTGCGGCACGTCGATGATGGTGTAGATCTCGCCCAGCCGGATGCGCGCGCCGGATTCCTCCAGCGTTTCGCGGCCGGCGCCCTGCGCGGTGCTCTCGCCCAGCTCCATGAAACCGGCCGGCAGCGTCCAGGTGTTGTAGCGCGGCTCGATCGCGCGCCGGCACAGCAGCACGCGGTTGTCCAGCACCGGCACCGTGCCCACCACCAGGCGCGGGTTCTGGTAGTGGATCGCGCCGCAGTGATCGCAGATGTCGCGTTCGCGGTTGTCGCCCTCGGGCACCCGGCGGTTCACGGGCGAGCCGCATTGGCTGCAGAAGTTCGCACGGCGCGGCGCGGGGAAGTATTCGAGGGGCGATTTGGCGGTCATGGCTACGATTCTAACGGCTGCGGCGACGGCTGGCGCGTCGCGCGGGCGCCATCGGCGCGCGGCTGCCGAAGCGTTCTTCCAGGTGTTCGACGAAGGAACGCACCTTGGGCGAGAGGAAGCGCCGGTGCGGATAGGCGGCGTACATGGAAATCGGCGTGTGGGCGTAGTCCTGCAGCAGGGCGGTCAGGCGGCCGGCGCGCACGTCCTCGCCCACCAGGAATTCCGGCTGCAGGATCACGCCGTGTCCGGCCAGCGCGGCGGTGCGCAGCACGTCGCCATTGTTGGCGCGCAGGGCGGCGTTGACCCGCACCAGGTGGGTGACGCCGTCCTTCTCGAAATGCCATTCGTTGCCGGTGCTGGCGTAGGCGTAATGCAGGCAGCGGTGCTGCTTCAGGTCGTCGGGCGTTTGCGGCACGCCATGGCGCGCCAGGTAGGCGGGCGCGGCGCACACCAGCAACTGCTGCGGCGCCAGCGGCCGCGCCACCAGCGACGAGTCCTGCAGCGGGCCGATGCGCACCGCGACGTCGTAGCCGTCCTCGACCAGGTCGACCACGCGGTCGTTCAGGTCCAGGTCGATGATGACGTCGGGATAGCGCAGCAGGTATTCGGCGATGGCCGGCCCCAGGTGCAGGATGCCGAACGACACCGGCGCACTGACGCGCAGGCGTCCGCTGGGCGCCTGGCCCTCGGCCTGCAGCGACAGTTCCAGGTCGGCCACTTCGGCCAGGATCGGCCGCACCCGCTCGTAGAAGGCGCGGCCGGCGTCGGTCATGCTGAGCTTGCGGGTCGTGCGGTTCAGCAGCCGCACGCCGTACTTCTCTTCCAGGTGCGCGATCTGGCGCGTGACCACGGAACGGGCCTGGCCCATCTTGTCCGCGGCAGCCGCGAACGAGCCCAGTTCGACCACCCGGGCATAGGTCTGCATGGCGGTATGGGTGTCCATGATTGTTACCTAACGGGGAACAATAAGTTGCGATTTTGCATGTTTATCTTTGTTTTTGGAATCGCAAGAATAGCGGCCATGAAGAATCTTCCCGTCCTGGGCGATTCGCTCACGGAGAATGCAATGATCGATACCCGTACCGCGCCCTATGCCGCGCTCCTGCTTCGCATCGCGCTGGGCGTGATGTTCCTGGCCCATGGCCTGACCAAGCTGCTGGTGTTCACCCTGCCGGGCACCGCGCAGTTCTTCGCCAAGATCGGCTTTGCCGGCTGGCTGGCGTATCCGGTGACCTTCTTCGAGATCGGCGCCGGCGTGCTGCTGATCCTGGGCGTGTGGCCGCGCTGGATCGCCGTGATCGCCGCGGTGCAGCTGTTCGTTGCCTCCACCGTGCACTTCGGCAACGGCTGGGGCTTCAGCAACCCCAACGGCGGCTGGGAGTATCCGGTGTTCCTGTCGGTGGCCGCCGCGGTCCTGGCGCTGCTGGGCGACGGCAAGTTCGCGCTGCTCAAGAGCGGCCGCGGCTGATCGGCTCGCGCATCAAACTGTCTACTGGATTGGGTATCGCCCGCAAGGCGGCCGGCACCTAGAATGGGCCGGCCGCCTTGGCTTTTCTGGAGATTCCATGTCGTTCATCACGCGTGTCCTCGGCGCAGTCCTGTTTGCCGTCGCCCTGTCGCCCGCCGTCCAGGCCTCGACCGAACAAGAGGCCGCCAATAAGGCGGCCGTGCTGGCCTTCTATGAAAAGGGCCTGAACCAGAAAGACGCGGACGCCGCCGTGAAGTACCTGGGCGACCGCTACATCCAGCACAATCCAAACGCGGCTGATGGACCCGAGGGATTCCGCAAGTTCGTCGCCTTCCTGCGCGACAAATACCCGCAGTCGAAAAGCGAGATCAAGCGCGTCTTCACCGATGGCGATTATGTGATCCTGCATGTGCACGCGGTGCGCGAACCGGGGTCGCGCGGCAACGCCATCATCGACATCTTCCGGCTGGGGCAGGGCAAGATCGTCGAGCACTGGGACGCGGTGCAGCCGATTCCCGAGCAATCCGCCAACAGCAACGGCATGTTCTGAAGCGGGCGGCTTGCCGCCGGCGCGCCGTCTTGCGCGAACGCGCCGGATCAGGCGGTGGGGTTGGCCTGGAAACCCAGGCTGTCCGGCACCTGGGCGCGGTCGATCAGGCGCAGCGGCGCCGCGTCGTAGACGCCCGGCAGCGCGATGCGCAGCGATTGCGAGGGCGCCAGGCGATCGATGACGTCCAGCAGGGCGGCGCCGTCGTCCGTGACGAGCCGTTCCATCAGGGGCGGCAGGTCGCGATCCAGCACCACGCCGGGGCCCTGCGATGCCATGGCGTACAACTGTCCGGCGTCATCCAGCCACCAGCCGCTGACCGCGCCCACCGGTTGGCCGGTGTGCGTGAGCAGGGCGCGGCCGGCGTCATCGAGACGCAGCACGTACGGCGCGGCATCGAGCCGCAGGAAGACGCGCTGCGGCCCGTTCTGGAAGAACCAGCGACCGGCCTCGTCGTGTTCGTAATTGCGGTCGATGAAGCCCTGGATCTGGGGATTGGTGATGGACTCGCCCGGCCCGCCCGCGGCGGCCTGTCCTTGCGGATGCAGGCGCCAGCGGCCGCGCGGATCCAGCGACAGCCAGCCGAACACCGCGGGCACGTCGGGCCAGCGGGCGATGGCGTCTTTCACCGAGGGATCCATGGTCAGGGGCGGATGATGATGGGGGGCGGGTTGATGATGATGGCGGGCGCGGGCATGGCCGGCACCAGCACGGGCTGGGGCGCGTAACCGTAGCGGTAGTCGTCGCGGCACTTGCGCTTTTCGCGGTAGTCGCCGTTGCGTTTCCACTTGCGCTCGACTTCACAGGCGCCGTCCCAGTACTTCTCTTTATACTCGCCGCGGCCATGACCATGGCCATGGCCATGGCGGTGATGGCGGTCGGAATCGGCCTCGGCGGCCAGCGGCGCCAGCGTCATCAGCGTGGCGGCGGACAAGGCCAGCAGGGTGGGGCGGGCGCGTCGCGATTTTTGATTGCTGTGCATGGGATCGTCGTCGAATGAAAACGGCGTCACCTTAGCAATCAAACGATTGACTGGGCGTAGGGATGGGTAACGAGATGCAGGGGGAGAAATACTGGAGGCGCAAGCCGGAATCGAACCGACGTACACGGATTTGCAATCCGCTGCATAACCACTCTGCCATTGCGCCAGTACTGCAAGAAAAAAGGAAGCTCGGTATAGGCCGGTGCTTCCTTTTTGTATTTGGAGCGGGAGACGAGTCTCGAACTCGCGACCTCAACCTTGGCAAGGTTGCGCTCTACCAACTGAGCTACTCCCGCGGGGGCACTGCGTTTGATGAACCTGTTTTGTCGGCTGCTTTTGAAAGAGGCCGTGTCCACCAAAGACAGCGATTATACACAGTTTTTAGGACTTGTGCGGGCTCGCCGGGGCGTCAGGTAAAAAAAGTAGCCGCAACGATGCAGGCATGCGGGATGCAATGCGGCAAAGCTAGACAGTCGGGGATGGGATCGACAGGAATCTGTCGTGCAAGAAGGCGGTGCCGATGGTGCCTGGCGAACCGTTTCAATAAGCAGATCCGGCGGATGATTCCAACGATGCGGCGACGTTCATGAAACGGCGCATCTGCTGGAGCGGGAGACGAGTCTCGAACTCGCGACCTCAACCTTGGCAAGGTTGCGCTCTACCAACTGAGCTACTCCCGCGCGGATACTGCTGTACTGCGAAGAGGCGAGAGTATACCGTAATTTTCGGCCGGGGCAAGCGGACGTGCCCAGGCCCTATGGCCCAGGCCAAATGGTGATTCTTGGCGCTTTTTCGCCGCGGCCGCTGGCGGCACTATGTGGGCATGCGGCGATGTCGTCCGCAATGGCTCCCACAAAGGTATCCGTGACATGACCCAGCGTTTGAATTACTTCCAGGTTTCCGCCGAACTGTCCAAGCACTACCTCGACTTCAGCACCGCGCTGAAAAAGACGGCCGTGATCCGGGAATTCAATGACCTCGTGACTATCCGCGCCTCGCAGATCAATGGCTGCGGCTTCTGCCTGGACATGCACATCAAGCAGGCCAAGATCGGCGGCGAGCGCGAGCTGCGGCTGCACCACATCGCCATCTGGCGTGAGTCCACCCTGTTCAGCCCGCGCGAGCGCGCCGCGCTGGAATGGACCGAGGCGTTGACCACGCTGCACCCGCATGGCGTGTCCGAAGCGGTGTACGAACAGGTCCGCGGCCAGTTGTCCGAAGCCGAAATCTCGGATCTCACCTTCCTGGTGGTGGGCATCAACGGCTGGAACCGCCTGAACGTCGCCTTCCGCACCGAGCCGGGCTCCGCCGACGCCGCGTTCGGCCTGGACAAGGCCGGGTTGAAGTAAGCGGGATTGAGGCGGACGGCGGCGTCGTCTTGCCCATGGGCAAGACGCGGGTCGCTACATAAGTTCCAGGATGCGGCGCCCGAGCTGCTCGGCGCGCTCCTGGGACTCGATGTTGGTGAAGCTCATCAAGAGTCCGGCGCCGCATGGGGCGGCGGTCGTCCAGCGCGACAGGGCGTGCGCATAGATGCCGTGCTCGACCATGCGTTGCGCCAGCGGGCGGTCCGTCTGGTGGCCCTGCATCCGCACCAGCAGATGCATGCCGCCCGGTTGCGGATTGATCGGCATGGCGGGGCCGAACACCTTGGCCAGTCCCGCGGCCGTGGCGTTGCGGCGCTCCGAATAGAGCCGCCGCATGCGCTGGATGTGGCGCGCGAAGTGGCCCTCCAGCATGAAGGCGCTGACCAGCGCCTGGGTCAGGCCCGGAATGCCGTTGCCCAGCACCCGGTTTACATCCTCGAAGCGCCGCACCTGGGCCTCGGGCACCACCAGGTAGGCCAGGCGGATGCCGGGAAACATGACCTTGCTGAAGGTGCCCGCATAGAGCACGCGGCCGTGGCGGTCCAGGCTCTTCAGGGCCGGCAGCGGCCGGCTGACGTAGCGGTACTCGCCGTCGTAGTCGTCTTCCACGATCCAGCGCTGATTGCGCTCTGCCCACTCCAGCAGCGCCTGGCGGCGCGTCAGCGACAGCGTCACGCTCAGCGGGCTTTGGTGCGCGGGCGTGACGACCGCGGCGCTCGCCTGCGGCGCCTGCGCGATGCCCTGCGCCACCATGATGCCTTCGGCATCGACTTCCACCGGCGCGAGCGTCAGGCCCGAGTGCTTCAACAGCTCACGCGTCGGCGGGTAGCCGGGGTCTTCCACCCAGACCTCGTCGCCGGGCTGCAGCAGCGCCTGGATCACCAGGTTCAGGCTCTCGCGATAGCCGGACGTGATGAACACTTGCGCCGGCGAGCAGTGGATGCCGCGCGCGACCTGCAGGTGCGCGGCGATCGCGGTGCGCAGCGCGGGCAGGCCGTCGGCGGGCGGGTAGGACAGGTCGGCCGCCTGCGTGGCGCGCAGGTGGCGGGCGCCGAGCCGCGCCCAGATCTTGCGCGGAAAGGCGTCCAGCGCCGGCAGGCCCATCTGGAACGGCAGCAGCGTCGGCGGCTGGCGCCAGATGTCGGGGTCCGCCTTGGCGGGCGGCGGCAGCGGCCGGGGCGCGGCCTGCGCCTGCAGGCCGGGGGTGACCACGGTGCCGGCCTGGCCGCGCGGCTGCACATAGCCTTCGGCGTGCAGCAGCGAATAGGCCATCTCGATGGTGCCGCGCGCCACGCCCAGGTCCTTGGCCAGCGCGCGCGCCGACGGGATGCGGTCGCCCGGCTTGAGCGTGCCCTGGGCGATCGCGCCGCGGAAGCGCTCGTAGACCTGCCGGTACAGCGGTTCGTCGCCGGAAGCGGCGGGCGGCAGGCTGGCAAGGGAAGAGGGCGTCATGGCCTAGTCGAAAGGTCAATTTATGGTTCTTCAAATTATGGCATGGCTTCCTTAGCATCATGGTTGTGCCCGCCCTGGCGGCGGGTGGTTTCTTTCAAGACAGGATCCTCATGAGTCAACAGGACATCCGCCCTATCGAATCCGCCGAGGCGCTGCGCGCCTGCTTTCCGGTCATGCGCGAGTTGCGCCCGCACCTGGCCGACGAGCGCGATTTCGCCGACCGCGTCGCGCGCATGCGCGACGAGCATTACGCCCTGCTGGCGGTGTGGGAGGACGACGCGCCCGTCGCGCTGGCCGGCTACCGCTTTCAGGAAAACCTGATCTATGGCCGCTTCCTCTATGTCGACGACCTGGTCGTCACCGAGCGCAGCCGTGGCGCGCGTCATGGCGCCGCCCTGCTGCAGGCGCTCGAACGCATGGCGCGCGAGGCCGGCTGCGCCAAGCTGGTGCTGGACACCGGGCTGGCCAATGCGCTGGCGCAGCGCTTCTACTTCCGTCAGGGATTGCTGACCGGGGCGATGCGTTTCAGCAAGGTGCTGGGGGAGCAAGCGGCATGAGCGTCCTGCGTTTGACTTGCAGCCCGCGCGGCGCGGAATCGGAAAGCCACCGGCTGTCGCAGTTCGTCGTTGATGGCCTGGCGCGGGCGGATGCCGCGCGTGGCCGCGACCTCGTCGAGATCGACGCCAACCGGCTGCCGCATGTGGATGCCGAATACGCGTGGGCGCTGGGATCGCCCTCCGATCCGGACGGCGATCCCGCCGGATCGTTGCATCAGTCCGACCGCTTGATCCAATCGCTGGTCGAGGCCGATTACGTCGTCATCGCCACGCCGATGCACAACTACACCGTGCCTTCGGCCTTGAAGGTGTGGATCGATCACGTGGTGCGGGTGCGCAGCACGTTCACCGTGACGCGCGAAGGCAAGATCGGGGTGCTGGCCGACAAGCCGGTGTTCGTGGCGGTGTCGTCGGGCGGCCTGTTCTCCGGGGGCGAGGCGCGCCAGCCGGATTTCCTGACGCCCTATCTGAAAGTGGCGCTGGCCACCATCGGCCTGAAGCGCCTGACGTTCTTTTCGGTGGAAGGCACCGCGATGGGGGGGCAGGCGCTGGAGGCGGCACGGCTGCGAACTCAGGCGGAAATCGCGGCGTACTTCGCGGATGCGGCCGACACCCTGGCCGAGGTTGCCGTTCAGGCGCCGCGCGGGGGCTCCCTCTTCAGCACAGATAGGCCCTAGGCGTCCATCCACACGTCTTCGTAGCCCTGGTCGTCGATGATGAACTTCGCGCCTGGCGGCAGGCGCAGGTAATCGACGACCCGCGGTAGCAGCGTCGCCAGATGCGCGGTGTGAAGGGGCTGGTAGAAGTCGTCGGCGTCCGAGTATTCGCCGCCGTGGATGAACCAGCTGACGGTGCCGTCACGCGGCAACGCGATGCGCGTGCCGTAAATCGGCATGGCGCCAAGGGTATGCAGGGCGACCGCGACCATCTCTTCCGGCGCCATGCCCTGCATGCCGTATCGGGCGCAGATCTCGTCCTGTGCCGCCGTTCGCGGGGGTGTCGTCATGCAGGCCATTTCCGGTTGTTGTCGCGAATGTGTGATTGTCGCCGCGGAAATGAAAAAAGGGCCCGCAGGCCCTTTCTTGCAACATGCGCAGTGTGAAGACACTGCCCATAAAATCTGGAGCGGGAGACGAGTCTCGAACTCGCGACCTCAACCTTGGCAAGGTTGCGCTC
>ERZ1739169.134-NODE-134-length-20732-cov-16.245974_pt1 | contig 20732 bp, 13 predicted proteins | sample MGYA00581756_ERZ1739169 | MGnify/ENA primary metagenome ERZ1739169 (study PRJEB40789, sample SAMEA7425667) | Salamandra salamandra | biome: salamander skin | place: Germany | collected 2020-03 | study: cvxcv | reverse complement strand
GTCACAGCCTTCGGCTGTTCCTTCAGATTCCCTCGGGCGCATCTACACGCCCCGCGCACGCCAGGCCAACGCCGCCCCGGACTCGACCGTTGAAACTTGACGGTTGCCGGGGCGGTTTTATTTTTTCGGGTGTCGCAATGCAAAGAGGCCGCTTTCGCGGCCTCTTCGTTTGGTGCGGTGTTGCGGTGGTTACTTCGCCACGCGTTCCACTTCCCAGGCGCGCGGTTTCTTCACGGCCCAGGGGGTGTAGCCCTTGATGTCGGTGCGGAAGGCGCCGATGTCCAGGCCGTTGTAGAGCGGGATGCTGGGGACGTCGGCCAGGAACAGCTTGTGCAGCTGGTCGAAGGAGGCCTGGCGCTTGGCGTGGTCGGTGTCGACCGAGGCGGCGTCCAGGAGTTTCTGGGCGTCGGGGTTGTCCCAGACCTTGCGCGGCTGCTTGGCCTTGTCGCCGGTGACCATTTCGTAGTTCAGCGCCGCGTCCAGGCGGGCGGAGTACGGGAAGGTCATCATCTGGTAGGTGCCGGCGTTGTAGCGGTCGAGCTGCGTGGCCCATTCGGACACGGACAGCTTGGCGTTGATGCCGACGGCCTGCAGCATGGCCTGGATGATGACGGCGGAGTTGTACGACTGCGGGTAGCGCTTGGTCGTGATCAGCTCCAGCTCCTGGCCCTTGTAGCCGGCTTCCTTGAGCAGCTTCTGGGACAGCGCGGGGTCGTATTTCCAGCCTTCCTTCTGGGTCGCGTCGTTGTACGGCGAGACCAGCGGGACGATGGAGTTGTTGGGCTTGGCCAGGCCTTCGGTGACGGCGGCGGCCAGCTGGTCGTAGTCGATGGCGTGGGCCAGGGCCTGGCGGATCTTGGGGTTGGACAGCAGCGGGTCCTTGGTCTGCAGCAGCAGCGCGGTCATGCTCATGACGGGCGCGTAGGCGACCTTGACGTTGGGGGTGCCTTGCAGCACCGGCACGTCGTTGTTGGAGACGTCCTCGATGATGTCGATGTTGCCGCGTTGCAGGGCGGCCTTGGCGGTGGAGTCGTCGGGCACGATGACGAAGCGCACTTCATCGACCAGGGGGCGCTTGGAGCCGGTGTAGCCGTCGCGCTTGCCGTCGCGGTTGGCGTAGTCGGCGAACTTGGTCAGGCGCACGTATTCGCCGCGCTTCCATTCGGCGAAGGCGAAGGGGCCGGTGCCGATGGGCTTGTCCCAGCTGCCGTCGGCCTTGACCGAGGCCTTCTGCAGGATGCCCGTGCCGCCACAGTCGGCGCGCGCCAGCGAGGCCAGGAACAGGCTGCTGGGTTTTTCCAGGTGGTAGACCACGGTCTGGGCGTCGGGCGCCTCGACGCCGGTGACCTTGACGGTGCCGCGGCCATCGAATTCGCTGGCGCAGCGCCAGCCGGAGTTGGCGGCGGTGTAGTGCTGCCAGGTCCAGAGCACGTCGGCCGAGGTCAGCGGCGCGCCGTTGTGGAACTTGACGCCCTGGCGCAGCTTGAAGGTGTAGGTCTTGCCGTCGGGGCTGATGTCGATGGACTCGGCCAGCAGCGGGCGCACTTCGGCGTCCTCGCCGTAGGCCACCAGGCCCTCGACGATGTGCAGCACCACCGCGTCGCTGTTGCTGTCGCGGTTGACGCCGGGCTCGGTCGAGCGGATGTCGGCGGTGAACGAGATGCGCAGCGGGGCCGGCGCCTGGGCCAGGGCGGAGCCGGCCAGCGTGCCCAACGCCAGGGCAACCGCGGTAGTCAGGAGTTTTGTTTTCATGGATGCGTTTCCAGGGGTTGCGCGGGCGGCCGGGGGATCCGGCCGCCGCCAGCGGTCAGGGGACCGGGAAAGCTCAGGCCGCGGCCAGCAGCTCGGGCTCGGCGTCCAGGCTGTAACGGGTGAAGGTGCGGTTCAGCGCCGGCAGCGGCGCCACTTCCATCAGGCCGGCGGCCGGTTCCATGACGACCATGGCGACGGTGGCCGACAGGTTGTCGTGGCTGCCGGGGCGCGGCGGGCGGCAGACCGAGTAGGGCGTGCCGAAGTCGTCGAACAGCGCGCGCTTGAGGTCTTCTCGGGTCAGCTTGTCCTTCTCGTTCAGCAGGCGGCGCACGCGCCAGTCGCGGTAGGCGCTTTCCGGGGTGCTGGCGCGGCCGGTGTCGCGCAGCTTGCCCAGGGCGACTTCGCTGACCCAGTGGTTGGCGTGCACGATCAGGTCGTCGGCGCCCGGGTAGATCGGGAAGGCTTCATCGGTGGTGCACTCGTAATCGACGCCGAAGCCGGCGGCCATGCCTATCATGATGTTGTTCGAGCACGACTTCTGGGTGGTGCTGACGGCCTTGATGGCCAGCGCGAAGTGTTCCTGCTCCAGCACCTTGCGGCGGATCAGCGACAGCGGCACGCCGAGCTGGCGGAAGTCGCGGTCGGACTCCAGGTAGTTGGCGGTGATCGACACGCCGGCGCTGTTCAGGCCGCTGCGGGCCAGGCCGCCGGCCTCGACGAAGGTCAGGATGTCCGGGCCGTTGTCGTTGCGCACGCGCAGCACGATGGCGGTCTCGGCGCACTCGGCGCGCCAGTCCCAGTTCTGGCCGTGGATCAGGCGGCCGTTGGCCGAGCGGGTCGGCAGGATCAGGGCGCCGGTGCAGCCGTCGCCCGGTTCGAGTTCGGCGGCCTTCTTCTTTTCGGCGCGGGCCTTGGCGATGACTTCGGTGCGGGCGTTGACCATCACGATGTCTTCGAAGGGCACGTTGGCGCCGGCGGCGATGCCGCGCATTTCCTCGAGGTAATGCGGCGCGAAGTTCTCGATCTCGCGGGCGAAGCTTTCGATCAGGCGGGTGCGCGCCATGGCGTCGTAGCCCAGGTCGACCAGCGTCTGGCCGTACATGGCGGCGCTCTTGCGCACGCGGTCGGCGGCCTGCTGGCCGTAGGCGCGGCCGCGGGCCTCGGGGGTACCGGAGACCGATACGAACGGGAATTGGGTGATCTGGGTCATGGACGGATAGCGGCGCAAGGCGCCGTGAGGTCGGGGGAGAGGAGGGAATGTTGCAAAAATATTAGCTTATTTTGGCGCCAATATTACCCAGGGTTTGCCCGGGGATAACGGTCCGCCAGGACCCGCGAAAGCCCCGCGGCAGCGGTCTGGGAGGGGCGCCGCCGCGTCCGCCGGCTCCCGCCGCCAGGCCGGCGGACAGGCCGCGCCGGCAGGGCGGCGGCGCATCGGTCAGGCGCCGGCCGCGTGTTCGCGCGCCAGGTCGCCGCAGCGGGCAAAGCCGGCGCCGGCGGCGCGCAGCCGGTCGAGCAGTCGCTCGATCATCTGCAGCCGGGCGGCGCGTCCCACGCCGTTGTCCGCGCGCGGGTGCAGCGTCAGGCAGGCGTAGCCCTCGGCCGCCAGCAGCGCGTCGCCCTGTTCGGCCAGGTGCGCATAGGCGCGGTCCTGGGTCACGCGGCGGCCGAAATGGCTGGCGTCGCACAGGCCCTCGCTCCAGGGCAGTTCGATCATGCCGGGGGCGCCGTCGGCGTCCAGCGCGTAAGGCGCGTCGTCGTCGATGGCGCTGCTGTCGTAGCGGTAGCCCAGCTCGCGCAGCAAGGGCAGGGTGCGCGCGCTGAAGCCGCCGCCGGTCCAGCGAAAGCCCTGCGGCGCCTGGCCGGTCAGCGCCGCCAGGCGGTCGCGGCCGCGTTGCAGCACCTCGGCCTCGCGCTCGCCCAGCGTGGCCAGGTCTTCGAAGGCGTTGCCCTGCGAGGCGGCTTCGTGGCCGTCGCGCAGGCTCCGTTCCAGCAGGTCGCGGCAGCGCTCGGCCTCGAAGGCGGGCCAGAACAGGGTGGCGCGGATTTCCTGGCGCCGCAGCATGTCCAGCACCCGCGCCAGGCCGCCGCCATAGGTGTAGCGGCCGTGGCCGTCGCGGCCGTGCAGTTCGTGTTCCGGGCGGGCGGCGGCTTCGGGGCCGATGCCCTGCACGTTGAGGGTGACCAGTACGGTCTTGGGGGCCGTCATGCGGTTCTCCAGGCGGCGGGGTGGGCCAGGCAGTGGCGGGCCAGCGCGGCCAGCGTCATGCAGTGCACGTCCCGCTGGGCGCCGACGTAGGCCAGGAAGCGGTCCATGGCGGCGGCGCGGGCCGGCGTGCCGGAGCCGCCGGCGGCCTTGGGGTGCACCGTCAGGTGGATGTAGCCCTCGGCCTGGCGCAGCGCCTCGAATTCCTCGATCCAGTTGTCGCAGGCCTCGGCCGCCAGGCTGTGGCCGGTGAAATAGAACGGATAGTCGTCCAGCGACACCGTGTTGTTGGGCAGCATGACGAAGCCATCGTCGCCCTCGGCCGGCAGGTAGGGGCGGTCGCGGTCCTTTTCGCTGGCGTCGTAGCAATAGCCGAGCCGGCGCAGCGTGGGCAGGGTGCGGTGGCTCTTGCGGCCCGACGGCGAACACCAGCCCACCGGCGTCACGCCCAGCTGCCGCTGGATCAGGGTGTGGGTCTTCTCCAGCAGCGCGGGTTCGTCCTCGCCCAGGTCCCAGGCTTCGTGCAGGTAGCCATGCGCCGCGATCTCGTGGCCGGCGGCCAGGATGGCGCGGAAGGTGTCCGGGTAATGCTCGACGTCGTAGCCGCAGGCGAAGAAGGTCGCCGGCATGGCGTGGCGCGCCAGGATCTCCAGGTGGCGCGGCACGCCGCGGCGGATGGCGTAGCGGCCGGCGGTATGGATGCCGGCGCTGGGGAACTGCTTGCGGCCGACCTCGACGGCGGGGCCGTCGACGTGAACGGTCACGCACACCACGGCGCGCACCGGCGGGGCCGATGGCGCGCGCCGTCCCTCGGCGCGCAGTTCATGGTCGAGCGCCAGCCAGGGATTGGCGGCGGCGTCCAGCGGGACGCCATAGGGAATGGCTTGCATCAGGTGGCCTTGATATTGGCGTTCTTGATCAGGGTGCGCCATTTCTCGCTTTCGGTGGCGACGAAACGGCGCAGTTCTTCGGGCGTGCCGCCGTGCAGTTCCAGCCCGTTCTGCGTCAGCTGCGCCAGGGCGGGTTGCTTGAGCGCGCTCTGCACCGCGCCGTTGAGCGTCTGGACGATGGCCGGTGGCGTGCCGGCGGGCACGAACACGCCGTTCCAGCCGATCGCCTGATAGCCCGGATAGCCGGACTCGGCCACCGTCGGCACGTCGGGCAGGGCAGGCGAGCGCGCGGCGGACGTCACCGCCAGCGGCCGTGATTTGCCGCCCTGGATGAATTGCTGCTGGTTGATCACCACGTCCATCAGCACCGGGAACTGGCCGCCCAGGAAATCGTTGACCGCCGCCGCCGCGCCCTTGTAGGGCACGCCGGGCAGGTCGAGGCCGGCCGTGGCCTTGAGCAGTTCCATCGCCAGGTGCGCCGAGCTGCCGTTCTGCGTGATGCCGTAGAAGTACTTGCCGGGGTTGGCCTTGATGAGGGCGACGAACTCCTGCAGGGTCTTGGCCGGAAACGACGGATGCACCACCAGCACGTTGTTGTAGTAGCAGACCATCGAGACCGGCTCGAAGTCCTTGATGGGGTCGTAGGCGATGTTCTCGTACAGGCTCTGGTTCACGGTGTGGGTGCCGGTGGAGCCGAGCGCGACGGTGTAGCCGTCGGGCGCCGAACGCGCCGCCTGCTGGGTGCCGATGATGCCGGCCGCGCCGCCCTTGTTGATCACCACCACGCTCTGCTTGAGCGCTTCGCCGATGCCCTGGGCCAGCGGCCGCGCCACCAGGTCGGTGCCGCCGCCCGCCGGGAACGGCACGATGAACTGGATCGGGTGTTCCGACGGGTAGCCGGCCGCGCGGGCCAGGCCGGGACGGGCGAGCGCGGCGCCCGCCAACGAGGCGGCCGACGCCGCCATGAATTGCCGGCGGCTGATGCCGCCGGGCCTGCTGCTGGACTGCTTCATGCGATTTCCCCTTGGATGTGCATGCCGGGCGAGGCGGGCCGCGGACTTTTCGCTGTCCGCTGGTCTGCTGCTTCAGTATCATTATTCGATAAAAAACAATCTTCACCAATTAGTTTTTCTCTATAAATGATAAAAATAGCGAAGACGATAGCGAGAAGCAGAGCGTTGGGCGAGAAGCGATAGCGGCGGGTTATGGCGCAGGGGCGCGCCGGGATCGCTGTGATACGCTGCGCCGGTTCCGCCTCGCCCACCGTCCGCCGATTCCATGTCCACCCTGAAGCGCGCCCTCGCGATCCTCGACCTCTTCAGCCTGGCCACGCCGGTGCTGACGGCCGAAGAGATCATCTCCAAGCTGTCCTACTCGGCGCCGACCGGCTACCGCTACATCCGCGACCTGTCGGACCTGGGCTACCTGCTGCGCATGACGGGCGGCGGCTACAAGCTGGGGCCGCGCATCATCGAGCTGGACCATCTCATCATCGACGGCGATCCGGTGCTGGGCGTGGCCCGGCCGATCATGCGCGAGGTGGTGGACCAGGTCGGCGGCGACGTGCTGCTCAGCGTCATCCACGGCCTGCGGATCCTCAACATCCACCACGAACGCGGGCCCGACGCGCTCGGCATCCCGCACGGCCGCGGCCGCGCCCACCCGCTGTTCCGCGGCGCCACCGCCAAGACCATCATCGCGTTCCTGCCGCGCAAGGACCAGCGCAGACTCTACGAAGGGCACGCCGCCGAGGTCGAGGCCGCGGGCCTGGGGCCGACGCAGGCCGAGTTCATCCGCCACCTGGACGAGATCCGGGTGCGTGGGGCGTATCTGGGGGTGGGCGAGATTTCGCCGGAACGCGCCGGCATCGCGGTGCCGGTGTTTCAGGAAGACCGGCGCATCTTCGGCGCGCTGACCGTGACCTTCCTGGCGACCCGGCTCAACACCATTGCGCAGGACAAGACCACGGCGCTGCTGCAGGCGGCGGCGCGGCGCATCGAATCCCTGGCGCTGGCGTCCCGCATCAAGGAACAGGCCCCCGCGCCGTAGGCGTCGGGGGCCTGTGGGCCGCTCGGATCGAGCGGCGCGGGTTACTGCTGCTGCTGCTGCTGCTGCTGAGGCGCTGGCGGTTCGCCCGTATTGCCGCCGGTGGCCGGTTGCGCCGGCGCCTGCGGCGCGCGCACCGGCGAGCCCATGGCCTGGAACAGCGCCGCCGTCTCGGTCAGGCGGGCATTGGCGTATTCCACTTCCCGCACCCGCGCCGCGACGTAATGCTGTTCGCTGGCGTACGCGGTGTAGGGCGCCAGCGCGCCCAGGCGCACTCGGTTGGCGGTGTTGCGGTGCGACTGCTCCGCCGACCGGCGCGAGGCCTCGGCCGACGCCAGCGCCTGCCCATCCGCATCCAGCTGCGCCAGCGTGTCGGCCACGTCGCGGAAGGCGGTCAGCACGGTCTGCTTGTATTGCAGCACCGCCGCTTCATAGCGGTCCTTGGCGGCGCTGCGCTCGGCCAGCAGCGCGCCGCCATGGAAGATCGGCTGCGTCAGCGACGCGCCCACCGCCCAGATCGAGCCCGCGCCCGACAGCGCCGCCGGCCAGCTGAAGCCGCCCTTGCCCATCGATGCCGACAGCGACAGGCTGGGGAACAGCTGCGCCGTGGCCACGCCGACGTCGGCCGCCGCCGCGCGCAGGACGGCCTCGGCGATGTGGATGTCGGGCCGCGCCGCCAGCAGTTCGGACGGCACCAGCACCGGCACTTCGCCGGGCACGGCGATCATGGCGAAGGCCAGGTCCGGCGGCGCCTGGTCGGGGCTGCGGCCCATCAGCACCGCCAGCGCGTGGCGGGTGGTCTGCCACTGCGCGCGCAGGCCCGGCAGCGAGGCCTCCAGCGTGGCGGCGTCCTGGTCGGCCTGCAGTGCGTCGTTCTGCGAGGCCGAGCCCAGTTCGTAGCGGCGCTGCGTGTCGCGCGCCACCTGGCGCGCCAGCACCACCTGCTTTTCGGTCAGCGCCACGCGCTCGGCAAGCGAGGCCGAGGTGATGGCGCCGGTGACGATGTTGCCGGCCAGCGAACGGCGCGCCGATTCCAGTTGGAACGCCTGCTGCTCGACGTGCGCCGCGCGCGACACGTTCTCGAAGCGCGCCGCGCCGAACAGGTCCAGGTCGTACTTGGCCTGGATCTGGCCGGTGAAGACGTTGTAGAGCGCGGTGGGTTCCGGCAGGTTCGGCATGGTCAGCGCGCGCTTGCGCGTGACGTCGCCGCCAGCGTCGACCGTAGGCATCAACGAAGAATTGACCTGCCCGCGCAATTGCTCGCGGGCGCCGGCCAGGTTGCGCTCGGCGGCGGCCAGGTCGGGGCTGTTGGCCAGGCCTTCTTCCACCATGGCGTTGAGCGCCTCGGAGCCGAAGCGTTTCCACCATTCGGGCACCGGGCCGGCGTCGCGCGCATAACGCTGCGCCACGCCCTGCGCCGGCGCGCCGGCGGCGGGCAGCGCCTCGACGCCGTATTGCGCGGGCTGCGCCATGGCCGGCGGCTTGCTGTCGGGGGCGAAGGCGCAGGCGCCCAGCGCCAGCAGCAGCGGCAGGGTGGCCAGGCGCCAGGCCGGGGTCGGGAGACGGAGGGACATCGTCAGGCTCCTCGTTCTACGTTGTCGCCGGCGTGGGCGCCGGGCGGCACGCCTTCGGGTTCCTCGCGCTCGTCGTGGCGCACGCGGAACCAGGCCGCGTACAGCGCGGGCAGGAAGAACAGCGTCAGCACCGTGGCGCTGGTGATGCCGCCCATCAGCGCGGTGGCCATGGGGCCGAAGAAGTTGCTGCGCAGCAGCGGGATCAGCGCCAGCACCGCGGCCGCCGCGGTCAGCGTGATGGGACGGAAGCGCCGCACCGTGGCGCCGACGATGGCGTCGACGCGCTTGTGGCCGGCGCTGATGTCCTGTTCGATCTGGTCGACCAGAATCACCGAGTTGCGCATGATGATGCCGAACATCGCGATCACGCCCAGCATGGCGACAAAGCCGAACGGCTTGCCGAACAGCAGCAGCGCGGCCACCACGCCGATCAGGCCGAGCGGCGCGGTCAGCACCACCATCAGCACGCGGGCGAAGCTTTGCAGCTGCACCATCAGCAGCGTCAGCACCGCCACGATCATGATCGGCATCTGCGCATTGATGGACGACTGGCCCTTGGCGCTTTCCTCGACCGGACCGCCGACCTCGATGCGGTAGCCGACGGGCAGTTCGGCGCGCAGCGCGTCCAGCTTCCTGTCGATGGCGTGGGTGACGTCGATGCCCTGCGCGCCGGCCTTGACGTCGGCCTGCACGGTGATGGTGGGCTGGCGGTCGCGTTCCCAGATCACTCCGTACTCCAGGCCGTAGCGCACCTGGCCCAGGCTGCCCAGCGGCACCGGGCCGTTGGGCGTGGGCATGGCCAGCGTGGCCAGGCGGCCCGGGTCGACGCGTTCGCTGTCGGGGGCGCGCAGGCTGACGTTGATCAGCTTGTCGCGCTCGCGGTACTGCGTCACGGTGTAGCCCGACAGCGTCATCGCCAGGAAGCTGGAGATGTCGTTCGAGCTTACGCCCACTTCGCGCGCCTTCTGCTGGTCGATGTCGAAGCGCACCGAGCGCTCGGACGGCTCGTCCCAGTCGAACTGCACGTTGACCGAGCGGCTGTCGGCGCGCACTTCGGCGGCCACCTTCTCGGCCACCTGGCGCACCTCGGGGATCTTGTCGCCGCTGACGCGGAACTGCACCTGAAAGCCCACCGGCGGGCCGTTCTCCAGCCGCGACAGGCGGCTGCGGATCGCCGGGAACTGCTCGTGCAGCACCGGTTCGAGCCAGTGCGCCAGTTTTTCGCGGTCTTCCACCGAGTTGGCGGTGATGACGATCTGCGCGAAGTTGGGCGTGGCCAGCTGCTGGTCCAGCGGCAGGTAGAAGCGCGGCGCGCCGGTGCCGACGAAGCTCACCGAATGGGCGATCTCGGGCCGGCCGTCCAGCACCTTTTCAAGCCGCTCGACCTGGCGCAGCGTGGCGGCGAACGAGGCGCCTTCCTGCAGCCGCACGTCCACCAGCAGCTCGGTGCGGTCCGAGCTGGGGAAGAACTGCTGCGGCACCAGGCCGAAGCCGACCATCGACACCACGAACAGCGCCACGGTCGCCAGCAGCACGCGCCAGCGACGGTCCACGCACCACGCCACCCAGCCGCGCAGGCGCTGGTAGAAGCGGGTGTTGTAGATGTCGTGCTCGTGGTCATCGGGCAGGTGCGCCTCGCGCTTGCGCTCGGGCAGCATGCGATAACCCAGCAGCGGGATCAGCACCACCGCGGCGAACCACGAGGTGATCAGCGCGATCGCCGACACCTGGAAGATCGAGCGGGTGTATTCGCCGGTGCTGGACTTGGCCAGCGCGATCGGCAGGAAGCCGGCCACCGTCACCAGCGTGCCGGTCAGCATCGGGAAGGCGGTGCTGGTGTAGGCGAAGGCGGCGGCGCGCGCGCGGCTCCAGCCCTGTTCCAGCTTCACCGCCATCATCTCGACCGCGATGATGGCGTCGTCCACCAGCAGGCCCAGCGCCAGCACCAGCGTGCCCAGCGAGACCTTGTGCAGGCCGATGCCGAACATGTCCATGAACAGCGCGGTCACCGCCAGCACCACCGGAATCGAGATCACCACCACCATGCCGGTGCGCAGGCCCAGCGACACCAGGCTGACGATCAGCACGATGGCCACGGCCTCGGCCACCGAGCGCAGGAACTCGTCCACCGAGAACGACACCGCCTTGGGCATGCTCGACACTTCGGTCAGCGTCAGGCCGGCCGGCAGCCGCGCCTTGAGTTCGCCGAACTTGGCGTCCAGGGCCTTGCCCAGGTGCACCACGTCCTGGCCGGGCTGCATGGTGATGCCGATGCCCAGCACCGGCTCGCCGCGCGTGCGCATCTGCTCGGCCGGGGGATCGTCATAGCCGCGGTGGATGGTGGCGATATCGCCCAGCCGGATCGACTTGCCGTTGACGCGGATCAGCGTCTCGGCCAGCGCCCGGGTGTCCTGGAACTGGCCGCTGGGACGCACGAACACGCGGTCGTCGGCCGTGGTCAGGGTGCCGGCGCTGGCCACCGCGTTCTGGCTGTTGATGGCCTCGGCGATCTGCTGCGGCGACACGCCCAGCCGCGTCAGCTGCGTGTTGCTGATCTCGATATAGACGTGCTCGGGCTGCTCGCCGAAGTAATCGACCTTGGCCACGCCCGGCACGCGCAGCAGCACGGTGCGCAGGCTGTCGGCGTAGTCGCGCAATTGCGCCGGCGAGAAGCCGTCGCCCGCCAGGGTGTAGATGTTGGTGTAGACGTCGCCGAACTCGTCATTGAAGAACGGCCCCTGCACGCCCTGCGGCAACGTCGCGCCGATGTCGCCGACCTTCTTGCGCACCTGGTACCACTCGTTGGCCACCTCGCTGGCCGGCGCCGAGTCCTTCATGGTGAAGAAGATCAGCGATTCGCCGGGACGCGAGTAGCTGCGCAGGAAGTCCGTGGACGGTGTTTCCTGCAGTTTCTTGGCGATGCGGTCGGTGACCTGCTCCTGCACCTGCTGCGAGGTGGCGCCGGGCCACAGGGTCTTGATGACCATCACGCGGAACGTGAAGGGCGGGTCTTCGGACTGCGCCAGGCGCGAATACGACAGCACGCCGAACAGCGTCACCAGCGTGATCAGGAAGATCACCAGCGGCTGGTGCCGCAGCGCCCAGGCCGACAGGTTGAACTTGCCTTCCTCGTGGCGGTGCGCGGCGTTCTGATTCTCGGGAACCGGCGCGCTCATGATGCGAAGTCCTCGGGGTGCAGCGGCGGCACCGCGCGGACCTTCTCGCCGGCCGACACGGCGTGCACGCCTTGCCAGACCACGCGCTCGCCGGCCTGCACGCCCTGCGTCAGGGTGACGCTGCGGGCGTCGTAGCGCAGCACCTGCACGCGACGCAGTTCCAGCGTGTCTTCCTGCGGCTTGACGATCCAGACCGCCGGCTCGCCGTTGTCATGGAACAGCGCGGTCGCCGGCACCGTGTAGGTGGTGGCGCCGTTGGCCTGGCGGTTGTCGAAGCTGATGTTGGCGGTCATGCCCAGTCGCACCTCGGGCGAGGGCGACTCCAGCGTCAGCTTGGCGCGGTAGGTGCGGCTCTGCGGATCGGCCGCCGGCGCGATCTCGCGCAGCACGGCGCTGAAGGTCTGGCCGGGCAGCGGCGCCAGCGTGACGGTGGCGCGCTGGCCGATGGCCAGGCCCGCCAGCACGCTTTCGGGCACGTCGCACAGGGCGTCGACGTCGCCCGCCCAGGCCAGGTTGTAGACCGCCTGGCCCGCCGCCACGTTCTGGCCGGTGTCGGCCTGCTCGGCGGTGATGACGCCGGCGTGGTCGGCGGCCAGGGTGGTGTAGTTGAGCTGGTCGGCCGACAGGGCCGCCTGCTGCGCCGCCTGGTCGCGCTGCGCCAGCGCCGAGGCGTAGGCGTTGCGGGTCTGTTCGAGCTGGTTGGCGGCGATCAGGTTTTCCCTGGACTGGGCGCGGTCGCGGTCCAGCTGCTGCTTGGCGTAGTCCAGCTGGTGCTGGGCGGCCGACAGCTGGGCGCGGGCGGCGGCGGCGTTCTTGGTGGCGTCGGCGGGGTCGAGCCTGGCGACCACCTGGCCCGGCTTGACCGTGTCGCCCAGCCGGACCTTGCGTTCGATGATCTTGCCGCCCACCCGGAACGACAGCGGCGTGCTGTAGCGCGCCTGCACTTCGCCGGGCAGGGTCCAGGCCGGCAGCGCCGAATCGGCCTTGGCCGGCATGGCCACCACTGGACGCGGCGGCGGCGGCTCGGCCTCCTTGCTGCCGCAGCCGGCCAGCGCCAGCGTCAGCGCCAGGGCGAGCGCGGGCCAGGGGCGGCGCAGGACAGGATGGGAAAGCGCCGCGGCACGGGCGGCGGGATTGCGCGCGGCGACGGGCGCGCAAGAACCTGAAGAATTCACGAAACACCTCGCGACGCGGGCAGGAGGGGGAAACGGGACGCGAGGCGGCAGGCCCTTGCAGGCCGGCGCGGCACCCTGGCAATCCGATACGGGATGGATTCTAATTCGGGTGTGTATTCAAATACAAGTGTGAATCTGAAATCGTTCCAGATGATAGAATCGCCCCATGTCAAAAGTCCGCCTTACCCGAGAGCAAAGCCGCGACCAGACGCGCCAGCGTCTGCTCGATGCCGCGCAATCGATCTTCCTGACCAAGGGTTTCGTCGCCGCCAGCGTCGAGGACATCGCCGAACTGGCCGGCTATACCCGCGGCGCCTTCTATTCCAATTTCGCCAGCAAGTCCGAACTGTTCCTGCAGCTGCTCAAGCGCGACCATGAAAACGTGATGAGCGACATGCGCGCCATCTTCGAGGCCGGCGAGACCCGCCAGCAGATGGAAGACAGCGTGCTGCACTACTACAGCAACCATTTCCGCGACAACGAGTGCTTCCTGCTGTGGATGGAAGCCAAGCTGCAGGCCGCCCGCGATCCCGAATTCCGCGTCGGCTTCATCGCCTGTATGGGCGAGCTGCGCGAAGCCACCACCGAATACATCCGCCAGTTCTCCGAGCGCGTCGGCACGCCCCTGCCGCTGCCCGCGCGCGAGCTGGCCATCGGCCTGCTGGCGCTGTCCGACGGCATGCAATTCAGCTTCGCCTTCGACCCGCAGAACGTCAGCGCCGAGACCACCGAATCGGTGCTGGCGGGGTTCTTCCGCCGCGTGGTATTCGGCGAACGCGACCCCGGCTAGGGCCGCCCGGCCCGACGGCGACCCGCGCGGCCGGCCCGGGCCCGGATGCCGGGCGCGGTGCGGCCATGCGACGCGGGCATTGTCACGGCCAGCGGCGGCATGATAGTAATAACGGCGGCGCGCCGGCTGGACTGAGGGGGCCAGCGCCGCAGCCTTTGGCATCCCTCGGGCGAAAGGAGCGGCAGCATGTCTTCAGAAACCCGACCATCCACCATCAACCGCCCGGTCTTCTATTCGGCGGCGCTGTTCACGCTGCTGCTGGTGGGCTTTGCCATCACGGCGCCCAGGACCGCGCAGAATCTGTTCGAATCGATCCAGGCCTGGATCCTGGGCAACGCCAGCTGGTTCTACATCCTGGTGGTCGCCATCATCCTGCTGTCGGTGGCGTTCCTGGCCATCAGCCGCTATGGCGACATCAAGCTGGGGCCCGATCACAGCGAGCCCGACTACCGCAACTTCACCTGGTTCGCCATGCTGTTCTCGGCGGGCATGGGCATCGGCCTGATGTTCTTCGGCGTGGCCGAGCCGGTCATGCACTTCATGTCGCCGCCGGTGGGCGAGGGCGCCACCGCGGCCGCCGCGCGCGAATCCATGAAGATCACCTTCTTCCATTGGGGCCTGCACGCCTGGGCCATCTACGCGGTGGTGGCGCTGACGCTGGCATTCTTCAGCTTCCGCCATGGCCTGCCGCTGACCCTGCGCTCGGCCCTGTACCCGCTGATCGGCAACCGCATCCACGGCCCCATCGGCCACGCGGTCGACGTGTTCGCCATCATCGGCACCGTGCTGGGCGTGGCGACCTCGCTGGGACTGGGCGTGGCGCAGATGAACAGCGGCCTGAACCACCTGTTCGGCATTCCCGTGGGCGTGATGCCGCAGATCATCCTGATCGTCATCACCTGCGGGCTGGCCACGCTGTCGGTGGCCAGCGGCCTGGACAAGGGCATCCGCATCCTGTCCGAGGCCAACATGGTGCTGGCGGTGATCCTGCTGCTGTTCGTGCTGGTGGCCGGCCCCACCGTGTTCCTGCTGCAGACCTTCGTGCAGAACACCGGCGCCTACCTGTCGGACATCGTCAACAAGACCTTCAATCTGTACGCCTACGAGCCGACCGACTGGATCGGCGGCTGGACCCTGTTCTACTGGGGCTGGTGGATCGCCTGGTCGCCGTTCGTGGGTCTGTTCATCGCCCGCATCTCGCGCGGCCGCACCATCCGCGAATTCGTCAGCGGCGTGCTGCTGGTGCCGGCCGGCTTCACGCTGTTCTGGATGACGGTGTTCGGCGATACCGCCATCCACTTCATCCTGGTCGATGGCATCAAGGGGTTCGCCGATACGGTCAAACAAGACAATTCGCTGGCGCTGTTCGCGTTCTTCGAGCTGCTGCCCTGGAGCAGCGTGATCTCGATCTTCGCCATCGCGATGGTGGCGGTGTTCTTCGTCACCTCGGCCGACTCGGGCGCGCTGGTGGTGGACCTGCTGGCCTCGGGCGGCGCCGACCGCACGCCGGTGTGGCAGCGCATCTTCTGGTCGCTGTCGATGGGCGCGGTGGCCATCGCGCTGCTGCTGGCCGACGGCCTGACGGCGTTGCAGACGGCCACCATCGCCAGCGCGCTGCCGTTCTCGATCATCCTGCTGCTGTCGTTGTGGGGGCTGTTCAAGGCGCTCAGGCTCGACGCCACCAAGCGTGGCATCCGCTACCAGTCGCTGACGCTGTCGCGCCCCGCGCGCGGTGGCCAGTCGTGGGAGCGGCGGCTGCGCAACATGGTCATGATGCCGCGCCGCGCCCACGTGCTGCGCTTCATCGCGGATGTGGTGACCCCGGCGCTGGAGGACGTGGCCGATGAACTGCGCAAGCAGGGCTACGCCGTCGCGGTCAAGGAAAGCGACGGCGAGGGCGGGGTGGTGCTGGAGGTGAACCACGGCGAACACCTGGACTTCTTCTATTCGGTGCGGCCGCAGGCCTTCGTGCGGCCCAGCCTGACGCCCGAAGAGGCCGCCGACGAGGAAGAGCGCAAGTACTTCCGCGCCGAGGTCCACCTGCGCGAGGGCGGACAGGACTACGACATCATGGGCTGGAGCCGCGACGCCGTCATCGGCGACATCCTCGACCAGTACGAACGCCACCGCCACTACCTGCACATGGTGCGCACGTAGCCCTGGCGTTGCGCCCTGGGCGCAAGCCTGTTTCCCCGCAAACCGCCGGCCTTCGCCGGCGTTTTTTTTGGCCATTTCCCGCCGATAGGTTTTCTTAATCCTAAACATTACTTTAGGTTTTTTGACTTCGTCCGATTTTTCAAGGATTATCCAAGCAATTCCTTTGATAAATAGTGAGAGAGTCATGAAGGCGAAATCAGGCGCATGGGCGGCCGGGGTGCTGGCCCTGGCGGTAGTGGCGGGGGGCGGGCTGTACTGGAAATTCGGCGGCGCGTCGCACAAGGGCGGCTGGGCCATGGCGCCGGCCAAGGTGGCGGTGGCGCCCGTGTTGCAGGCGGATTTCCCGGCGGCGCTGTCGGGCATCGCCTCGCTCGAGGCGACCCGGCAGGTGCTGGTGCCGGCCGAAGTCGACGGCCGGGTGGCGCAGATCCTGTTCACCCCCGGCGAGCGGGTGCGCGCCGGGCAGCTGCTGGTGCAGCTGAACGACGCGCCCGAGCAGGGCGAACTGGCGCGGCTGCAGGCCCAGGCCAGGAACGCCCGGGCGCTGCTGGAACGCACCCGCCGCCTGGTGCCGCAGCAGGCGGCCACGCGCGAGCAGCTGGACCAGGCCCAGGCCGACTACGACCAGGCCGCCGGCGAGATCAAGCGGATCCAGGCCCTGATCGAGCAGAAGCGCATCAAGGCCCCGTTCGACGGCGTGCTCGGCGTGCGCCGGGTCAACCTGGGCCAGTTCGCCCGCGCCGGCGATCCGCTGGTGTCGCTGACCGACGCGGCCAGCGTCTACGCCAACATCACGCTGCCCGAGCAGGCGCTGGGCGCGCTGCGCGCCGGCCAGCCGGTGACCGTGACGGTCGACGCCCACGCCGGCCGGGTCTTCGACGGCACCGTCACCACCATCGAACCGCAGGTCGACCCGGGCTCGCGCACCGTGCGGGTGCAGGCCACGCTGGCCAACGCCGACGGCGCGCTCGCGGCCGGCATGTTCGCCCATGGCCAGGTGGTGCTGCCGCCGCGGCCCGGCGTGCTGACCGTGCCAGAAACCGCCATCAGCTACAGCGCCTATGGCGACTCGGTCTACGTGGTGACGCCGCCCAAGGGCGGCGAGGCGTCGGCGCCGCCGACCGTGACCCAGGCCTACGTGCAGACCGCCGAGCGCGTGCGCGGCCGGGTGGTGGTGACCAAGGGCCTCAAGCCGGGCGACCGCGTGGTGACCTCGGGCCAGCTGCGCCTGCACAACGGCGCACCCGTCGAGATCAGCGCCCAGGACACCGTGGCGCTGGACGCCGCGCCGCAATCCGTGGCGCAAGCCCGCTGAACCCGCGGAGCCGATCATGAAGTTCACCGATCTGTTCGTCCGCCGGCCGGTGCTGGCGCTGGTGGTCAGCACGCTGCTGCTGTTGCTCGGGTTGCGCGCCCTGAGCGGCCTGCCGATCCGCCAGTACCCGCTGACCGAAAGCACCACCATCACCATCACCACGCAGTACCCGGGCGCCTCGCCCGACCTGATGCAGGGCTTCGTCACCCAGCCCATCGCGCAATCCGTCGCCACCGTCGAGGGCATCGACTACCTGTCGTCGTCCTCGACCCAGGGGCGCAGCGTGATCACGGTGCGCATGAAGCTCAATGCCGATTCCAACAAGGCCATGACCGAGGTCATGGCCAAGGTCAACGAAGTCAAATACCGCCTGCCGCAGGACGCCTACGACCCGGTGTTGGTCAAGTCCGCCGGCGAGGCCACCGCCGTGGCCTACGTGGGGTTCTCCAGTTCCACCATGTCGCTGCCGGCGCTGACCGACTACCTGTCGCGCGTGGTGCAGCCGCAGCTGTCGTCCATCGACGGCGTGGCCAGCGTGGAGCTGTATGGCGGCCAGAAGCTGGCGATGCGCGTCTGGCTCGACCCCGACCGGCTGGCCGCGCGCGGCATCTCGGCCGGCGAACTGGCCGAGGCCCTGCGCCAGAACAACGTGCAGGCGGCGCCCGGCCAGGCCAAGGGCCTGTACGTGGTGTCCAACATCAAGGTCAACACCGACCTGGTCAACGTGGCCGAGTTCCGCGACATGGTCATCAAGCGCGAGGGCGACGCCATCGTGCGCCTGGGTGACGTGGCCACGGTTGAACTGGGCGCGGCCTCGACCGACTCCAGCGGCCTGATGGATGGCGAGCCGGCCGTGTATTTCGGCCTGAACGCCACGCCGGTCGGCAACCCGCTGGTGATCGTCAAGCGCCTGAACGAACTGCTGCCCAACATCAAGCAGAACCTGCCGCCCGGCACCAGCGTGCAAGTGCCGTTCGAGCTGGCGCGCTTCATCAGCGCCTCGATCGACGGCGTGGTGCACACGCTGATGGAAGCCATCGTCATCGTGGTGGCGGTGATTTTCCTGTGCCTGGGCTCGCTGCGCGCGGTGCTGATCCCGGTGGTCACCATTCCGCTGTCGATGCTGGGCGGCGCGGCCATCATGGCGCTGTTCGGCTTCAGCGTGAACCTGCTGACGCTGCTGGCCATGGTGCTGGCCATCGGCCTGGTGGTGGACGACGCCATCGTGGTGGTCGAGAACGTGCACCGCCATATCGAGGAAGGCAAGTCGCCGGTGCGCGCGGCCCTGATCGGCGCGCGCGAAGTGGCCGGCCCGGTGATCGCCATGACCATCACGCTGGCGGCGGTGTACGCGCCGATCGGGCTGATGGGCGGGCTGACCGGTTCGCTGTTCAAGGAATTCGCCTTCACGCTGGCGGGGGCGGTGGTGGTGTCGGGCGTGATCGCGCTGACGCTGTCGCCGGTGATGAGTTCGTTCCTGCTCAATAGCCAGGTGTCCGAAGGCTGGATGGCGCGCCGCGCCGAGCATTTCTTCGGCCGCCTGGGCGAGGCCTACGGCCGGCTGCTGGATGTGTCGTTGCACCATCGCTGGGTCACCGGCCTGCTGGCGGTGGCGGTGATGGCCAGCCTGCCGTTCCTGTACAACGCCGCCCAGCGCGAGCTGGCGCCGGTCGAGGACCAGTCCACCGTGCTCACCGCGATCAAGTCGCCGCAGCACGCCAACATCGACTACGTCGAGAGATTCGGCAAGAAGTGGGACGACGTGATGGCGACGCTGCCCGAACAGAAGGGCCGCTGGCTGATCAACGGCTCGGACGGCGTGTCCAACAGCATCGGCGGCGTCGACTTCGTCGACTGGCACGAGCGCAAGCGCTCGGCCGACCAGATCCAGGCCGACATGCAGTCGATGGTCAACCAGATCGAGGGCAGCAACATCTTCGCCTTCCAGCTGCCGCCGCTGCCCGGCTCGACCGGCGGCCTGCCGGTGCAGATGGTCATCATGAGCGCGGCCGACTACCCGGTGGTCTACGAGGCCATGGAAAACCTGAAGCAGGCGGCGCGCGCCAGCGGCCTCTTCATGGTGGTCGACAGCGACCTGGACTACAACAACCCGGTGGTGCAGCTGAAGGTGGACCGCGCCAAGGCCAACAGCCTGGGCGTCACCATGAAGGCGGTGGGGGACACACTGGCGGTGCTGGTGGGCGAGAACTACATCAACCGCTTCGGCATGGATGGTCGCTCGTACGACGTGATCCCGCAGAGCCTGCGCGAGCAGCGCATCTCGCCCGAATCGCTGGCGCGGTACTACGTCAAGAGCGCCAGCGGCGCGCAGGTGCCGCTGTCGAACATCGTGTCGGTGTCGATGGGCGTCGAGCCCAACAAGCTGACCCAGTTCAACCAGCTCAACGCCGCCACCTTCCAGGCCATCCCGATGCCGGGCGTGACCATGGGCGACGCGGTGCAGTTCCTGACGCGCCAGGCGCAGCAGCTGCCGGCCGGCTTCAGCTATGACTGGCAATCGGACGCGCGCCAGTTCAGCCAGGAAGGTTCGGCGCTGATGATCACCTTCATCTTCGCCATCATCGTCATCTACCTGGTGCTGGCGGCGCAGTACGAAAGCCTGCGCGACCCGTTCATCATCCTGGTGAGCGTGCCGCTGTCGATCTGCGGCGCGCTGATCCCGCTGGCGCTGGGCATGGCGACCATCAACATCTACACCCAGATCGGGCTGGTGACGCTGATCGGGCTGATCAGCAAGCACGGCATCCTGATGGTGGAGTTCGCCAACGAGATGCAGGTCAGCCACGGCCTGGACCGGCGCAGCGCGATGGAACACGCCGCCCGCATCCGCCTGCGCCCCATCCTGATGACCACCGCCGCCATGGTGGTGGGCCTGATTCCGCTGCTGTTCGCCAGTGGCGCCGGCGCCCACAGCCGTTACAGCCTGGGGCTGGTGATCGTGGTCGGCATGCTGGTCGGCACGCTCTTCACGCTGTTCGTGCTGCCCACCGTCTACACCGTGCTGGCGCGCGATCACCGCGCCGCCAACGACACGCCGCGCGCCCGCGAACTGGCGCAGGCGCAGGCCGAGGACGCGCCGCCGCTCGCGACGTCGCAGCCGGCCGCCACGCATTGAGGAATCTCATGAAACATCCCGACCTCTCCAAACGTCTGCGCCGCGGCGCCACGGTGCTGCTGGCCGCGCTGGCCACCGCCGGCTGCGCCGTGGGCCCCGACTACCAGAAACCCCAGGCCGCGCCGGTGGCGCTGGCCAGCCCCGAGCAGGCGCTGTTCTCCACCGACCGGCTGCAGCAGGACTGGTGGAAGCAGCTGCAGGACCCGCAACTGGACCGGCTGATCACGCTGGCGCTGCAACGCAACCACGACATCCGCATCGCCCAGGCCCGCCTGGCCGAGTCGCGCGCGGTGCTGGACGAGAAGGAACTCGACCAGTTCCCCACCGTGACGCTGGGAGGCCGCTTCGAGCGCAGCCTGTCGCAGGCCAATCCCGGCGTGGCGGGCGAGCGCAACCTGGCCAAGAGCTATCGCGCCGGTTTTGACGCCACCTGGGAGATCGACCTGTTCGGCCGCCTGCGCCGCGCGGCCGAGGGCGCGGCGGCGCGCAGCGAAGCCCAGGCCGCCGACCTGGCG
>ERZ1739169.133-NODE-133-length-20825-cov-15.283390_pt1 | contig 20825 bp, 16 predicted proteins | sample MGYA00581756_ERZ1739169 | MGnify/ENA primary metagenome ERZ1739169 (study PRJEB40789, sample SAMEA7425667) | Salamandra salamandra | biome: salamander skin | place: Germany | collected 2020-03 | study: cvxcv | reverse complement strand
CAAGCTCGCACACGCCACTTGCTCAAGCTGAGATGGGCGAAAGTGAAACAGACATTGCGGCCCTGCAGAAGTTGCAAGGAGCACTAGAATCACTTGGTTTTAAGTTGCTGGTAGGCACACGCGTCACCACTCTCACCTTTCACGCCGCCCCAGACGGACTCGACATGTTCTGCGTGCGATATCTATCCATGCCCCAGGGAATTCGCCGGGTATATAGCAGCCCCCTCGGCGTGGTCGACCTGATTGAAGATCTGCGGCAGGCCGGCGTCGGGGTCTCCAACGAACACGAACTCGAAGAGGTATGCATGACCTCGGGCCAACCCTGGATTGCAACCTTCATCGCGCGGGGAAAGACCGGGCGCAAGCGAGGGATCCAGTTCCTGTGGGCTGACGACGGCCGCTCCCATGAAGCGAGATGCAATAGCGTATGCCGTGTGTTGGATCGCTATGCTGTCACCACGAGCCAAGTTGCGGAATTCATCACGGCCGTTCGCTCACAGGACCATCGGAGCGTGTTGTGGGGTGAGATTGCAGGGACCGCTCATCACGGCGAAAGTTAACATATCCCATCCGCTAGGATTGGTCACCGGATAGCAGCTGACCAGGACATCACGAATTGGGGCTTGATGGATGAATGCAACGGGTGAAAATTCAGGTGGCAAGGAGGCGAGATTTGCGAGTGGCTGAATGCGATGAATAAAAGCCAATACCTAGTTGGCAATTTGGATGTGGCAGGCTTTCGTGATTGGATTGCGCAGCGCCTTCAGGGACAACCTGTGCCGTTCCGGATCGGAGCACAGCACTATGCCAGTTTGCCAGAGGCAAAAGCTGTGTACGCATGGCCTTTGAAAGCCAAGGATGGCCTACCGAAATCGCACAACAGCAATCCGTATATCTATCCAGTCCTGCCGCGGCTTGCTGCCAGCTCGGGCCTGGAGAGCAATACGGCCGTGCTGAACAACCTGCAAGACGCTCTACGCACCGCATTCATGGGCCAAAACACTCTTAGGCTGGCCGGGGCAATTGCCGGGATCTTGCACTGGGGCGGGGTCTATACGACTACGCGAGGTGGCGGAAACAAGCCCTGGTTAGCACGCAACTACACGCGTCTGCATGATCTCTTGAACCAAGTTGTCATCGATCACGCGAGCGGAAGCGATGTGAGCACGGTGTCCGAGCTTCGGTTCAATGCCGGGATGACCAAGGTGTATGCCCTTTTGCTAGACGACTTCATCATCTACGACAGCCGGGTGGCAGCATCGCTGACATGGCTCGCGCTCCACTGGTGGAGGGACGTCAAAAACTCGAACTCGATCCAGTTGCCGGCCGCTCTACGGTTTGGAACCTTGCCGCCCAGAGGTAACGCTCGAGGCCACCGAAATGCAGCGCCTGGAATTTTCCATGAGATCAAACGGGCGCAGGATCACTACATGTGGAACGTGCGGGCGAATTGGCTGTTATCGGACGCATTGAGCCTGGCCGGCAAAGAGAGCCAATTCGCGACACTCCGCGAGGTTGAGGCTGCGCTCTTTCAGATGGGCGATCGAGTGAGATAGAGATACGGTCATTGAGGGCGATCAACCAGCCGACTGTTCGCGCTGTGACTGGCCACTCCGCGGCACAGCCCCCTAGATACCCTAAAGACAGACCGCCAGCAACAAGGCCAACGACGTGCGAGACAGTCCGGTCAAGTTCGTGTTCAACATCCCGCCCGCATACTCTATGGAGCGTTAACTGCAGTAGGGGGTGCGGCCCGGTGGCCGATAGCAGCGACTCCCACGCCAGCCTAAAGCGGAGATTGCACTATACGAACAATGGGCGTATAGTAACTATTAAACGCCCATTGACTGCATAGGAAGCCACCATGCTCGGTAACATGCCCGCCCCCTTCCCCTTGCGTCCTGCTGCTGCACGGCTTCGGCACGCTCACCCGCCCAAATCGTCGGCCTGGCCAACGACGCCTGCCCCTGCCACTGTTCCCGTGGGCAAGCATCCCGATGCATGCATCGTACGTACAGCACGCGAGTATTGGGGCTTCACGCAGGAAGAAGCGGCGGCCAAAGTGTTCGCCGCGCAACGCACGTGGCAGAAATGGGAGGCAAGGAACAGTACGGCAATGCCGCTCGCCGCATGGGCTTTGTTCAACCGCGTCGCGTCCGAGCGCGACGCCACCCATTTTCAGTTCGTCATTGCGCATGGCGCGCCTCTGGTAGTGAAAATCGGTTCGTTCGTAATGTTGCAGCCGCGCCGAGGTCCTCGGCTTATCGCACAACTGCTCGCTGACGACGGCGCCAGTTGCGACGATTTGACGCCAGGTACGCCACAGGGGCGGGCGCGTGGTGTCGTCGTCGGCTTTCCTGACCTGGATGACGCTGAACTGATCGGTTGCCCCTACCGCCGCGGTGAGCCGGTACGGTTTTCCCTGCACAACATCATGACCGTAATGCATCAGCTGCCGGACGCACATCGCTACGCAGTCTCGGTCGATGATCCGGCCGTGCTTGAAGCTCTCGACGCGACAGTGGAACGCCTGCTCCGAGTTGGAGTCCCCAGCAAGGTGGATATAGTCCGAGACGGACGAAGCGTAAGTGCTGTTCTGACCGCAACATCTACTGCATAACAGTCGGCCGAGACCGCGCCAGGTCCCTCGACCGTCACACCAAATATCATGCCCCAATAGCTTGCATGCCCCCTTTTCGCTGAGACCATGCCATGAATCCTGCCGATGCCGAGAACACGACAAAGCTAAACGCCTCCCAAGAATCGTGGCCAATACTCCTGAATGAAACGGAGCTCGTACTCGAACTGGGCTTGCGCCAAACCATGTGGGTCAACGGTGCTGGGCGGACGATCCTTTTGGCCGACTATCGCGTCGGAGGTGAAGTCTGGCAGGTCCATAAGAACGATGCAGACCCCTACCCATCCCGGCCACATGCGCATTGCATCTCCGGCCCTGCTCGCCTCAGGGGCTGCACCCTGCATCTGGGTACCGCCGAACTGTTCCGCGGTAGGCAAGGCCTAAACCGCTACCTGGCGCAGCGTCAATTCGACGCTCTTATCGACCGGATTCGGCCTAAGTTCCCCGGTATCACTCTACCGTTGCCGGCCACCGCTTGACCCACCGAGACCAATAGTAAGATGACTTCAACATCAGATGTCATCTTGTTCTAGCCAGGTAACGACCCACGAGCCACGGACCGCCACCTAAGCGGCAGCTGCGCTTCTCTTCACCATCGGCTGTCGAAGTTCATTGAAGTTGGAACCATTCAAGTTGATATTCGCCCGAATGGTTCACTTGCTAGCGCGGCGACTGCGTGATAGAGAGGCGGGTTGAACAAGGTCTCGCTCGATGATAAATGTAAGGCCAAACTCGGGGTATAACAGCCCTCCCCGGCCAGGACTGGCCACTTAGCAAACTGCACATGACCGCCGGACCACAAGATTTTCAGATCACATCGCATTTCTATAACAATGCGATCTTCATCATCGACGCGCTTTCGCCTGACGATAGTCAAACGGGCGAAGCCATTCACCACGCGCTGCAGCTCATGGTCCAGGTGCCTCAGCACCACCAGCCGATCGTCCAACGGATTTGCGTAACCACGCCAGACCAAATGCTCGACGCGCTTGAGTCCATCCGCCGGCAGTGCAAGTTCAGTGGGATAAAACCTCTCGTGCATATCGAGAGCCACGGCGACGATATCCAGGGCATCAAGGTTGGCACGCAGATGATGTCGTGGAAGACGCTCGAGCGCGCACTCGGCAAGATCAATAAGGCCTGCCGAGGGGATTTGGCTGTGATTATGGGCGCTTGTTTTGGCCTCTATGCCATTAGCGAGATCTCAATTGAGAAAGCGTCTCCCTTCTACTTCCTAGCCGGCCCGGATAAACCAATTGGATCGGATGCAATTCGTCAGGAGACCTTGCAGTTCTACCAAGCATTGCTGGCCTCAGGTGACCTTCGGCTGGCGGTGGCTAAGCTAACAAGCATGCAAGCCTTCTACGCCGAGAAGCTCCTCGCTCGCGCACTGGCCCAATTCTATCGACAGGCTTGCCTAGGCAGTAAGGGTCAGGCCAGGGTCGAACGTTACCTCTCGGAGTTCAGCCAAGGCCGAGGTGGCTTTGCCAATCGAGCCCAGTTGCGTGCTGTCCGTCAAAAGGCGAAAGCGCACGTCCGGAGGGGCAGCCAACAAGAGACCTTTAATCGCATCACGAGCCGCTTTCTTCCATATAAGAAATGCTCATTCAAGCATGAGGATCTGCTGTCTTGGGCTAGGAACGGATGACCACAGAATGAAGACGCCTCAAGCGCAACCTCAGAGAACCAAACCTCAAGTTGAACGAAATTCGACATTAGCTACCTAACCGGCACACTGTCTGGGAAATTGAGGCTGTCCGCCTTGGCGCAAGCGTTCACGCTGCCGTGGTCGGCCTACGTCCGGCTGCTATCGGTCAAGGACGACAACGCCCGCCAGTTCTACCACGCCGAGGCGCTGCGGGGAGGTTGGAGCGTACGCCAACTCGACCGGCAAATCGAAAGCCAGTTCTACCAACGCACGGCACTGTCCGGCGACAAGGTCGCGATGCTGGCCCAGGGAGCCAGGCCACAGACCGCGGATGCCATGACCCCTGGCGATGCAATCAAGGATCCGTATGTCCTGGAGTTCCTCGATCTCAAGGACGAATACTCGGAGTCCGATCTTGAGGCCGCGCTCACCCAACGGCTGGAGGACTTTCTACTTGAACTGGGCGAAGGATTCACTTTTGTCGGACGGCAGCGACGGCTGCGCATCGACCAGACCTGGTACCGGGTGGATCTGCTGCTCTACCATCGCAAGTTGCGCTGCCTGGTCATCATCAACTTGAAGCTAGGTAGTCTGAGTCATGCAGACGTGGGCCAAATGCACATGTATTGCATACTATGCCAAGGCGCATTGGGCCTATCCCGACGAGAATCCGCCCGTGGGGCTGATTCTCTGCGCCGACCGGGGCAGCGCGCTAGCACGATATGCGCTGGACGGCTTGCCAACCCAGGTGATGGCCGCCAACTACCGGACGGTGCTGCCGGATACGGAATTGCTGCAGAAAGAGCTGGAAAACACCCGTCGCCTGCTGGAGTTCCGCAGCGCGTTTCGACCCAGGCCAAACTGACGATCACACCACGAGGTGCATTCCAAGCTCCATCTCGTTCCATTTTCCTGCAAACACGCCCAAATCCACACCGCCGGCAGGGCAATCCCCCATTCCTTTCGCCCACGCCGCTCCTCTATCCTGGGGTTCCGTCCCTGCTCCCGCCCGACGCCCGGCGCCGCGGCGGCCAGGGCGCGCCGCCACTTCAAGGAGCCGCCATGTCCAGCCAGGCCTCGATGCTCAAGCCTGTGTTGTGGGAACGCCTGTTCGAACGGGAGAGCGCGCCCAACCTGAGCCTGCAGGGGCGCGTGCGGCAGATGCTGGTGTCGGCCATCCTCAGCGGGCACCTGCCGCCGGGCGCGCCGGTGCCGTCCAGCCGCTACCTGGCGGACCAGCTGGGCATCGCCCGCAACACGGTGGTGTTCGCCTACCAGCAGCTGGTCAGCGAGGGCTATCTGGAATCGCGCGAGCGCAGCGGCCACTTCGTGCACGACGGCGTGCTGGAGGGCCGGGCCGCGCCCGCCGCCGGCGAACCAGGCCTGGCGCCGCCGGCCGACCAGATCCGCTGGGACGAACGGCTGCGCTTCCGGCCCAGCCGGCAGCGCAACATCATCAAGCCGCGCGACTGGCAGACGCAGCCCTACCCGTTCGTCTACGGCCAGTTCGACCAGGACCTGTTCCCCACCGCCGACTGGCGCGAATGCTGCATCAAGGCGCTCTCGGTGCTGGACATCCGCAGCTGGGCGCCGGACCTGATCACCCACGACGACAGCGCCCTGATCGAGCAGATCCGCACCCAGGTGCTGCCGCGCCGCGGCATCTGGGCCGACGCCGAAGAGATCGTGGTCACCGTCGGCGCGCAGCATGCGCTCTATCTGCTGGCCGACCTGCTGGTCAACGACGATACGGTGGTCGGCATGGAGGACCCGGGCTACCCCGATGCCCGCAACATCTTCGCCAGCCACACCCGCCACCTGCTGCCGCTGCCGGTGGACGAACAGGGGCTGTGCACCGGCACCCAGCTGCTGGGCTGCGACTATCTGTTCGTCACGCCCGGCCATCAGTGCCCCACCACCGTGACGCTGTCACCGGCCCGCCGCGAAGCCCTGCTGACGCTGGCGCGCCAGGCCGACAGCCTCATCATCGAAGACGATTTCGAAAGCGAAAGCCGTTGGGGCGACGGCGCCATCCCGGCGCTCAAGAGCCAGGACCGCGACGGCCGCGTGATCTACGTCGGCAGCCTGGCCAAGTCGTTCGCGCCGGGGCTGCGCATCGGCTATATCGTCGCGCCGCGCGAGCTCACGGCCGAACTGCGCGCGCTGCGCCGGCTGATGCTGCGCCATCCCTCGGCCTATATCCAGCGGGCGTTCTCGCTGTTCATTTCACTGGGGCACCATCATTCGCTGCTGCGGCGGCAGTCGCAGGCCTATCAGAAGCGCGGCACGGAGCTGGCCGAGGCGCTGGCGCACTGGCTGCCCGATTTCACCGCCGTGCCCATCACCGGTTCTTCCTCGTGCTGGCTGAAAGGCCCGGAATGGCTGGACGCCACCGACCTGGCGCAGGCCGCGCTGGCCGAAGGCGTGGTGGTGGAACCGGGCCAGGTGTTCTTCATGGACGCGGCCGGCGCGCCGCGCAACTTCCTGCGGGTCGGCTTCACGTCGATCCGCGCCGAGCATATCGGTCCGGGCATCGAACGGCTGGCGCAGGTGGTACGCCGTTTCCGCCTGCGCGCGGCCGCCTGACGCCGCCGACGCCGCCATACGCGCCATACGCGCCATCGTATGGAAAATAATATTTTTTCATTGGAACTCGCATGGCCAGGTCCAGATAATGGCTCCACATAAAAAAACCATACGGAGACATCAACATGACCAAGCCATGCATGGCGAGGCGCTTGCGGCTGGGCGCCGCCCTCGCGCTCGCCCTGGGCTTTTCCCCCGCCTGGGCCCAGGCCCCCTATCCCGCCAAGCCCATCACATTGATCGTGCCCTTCGCCGCGGGCGGCGGCGCGGACGTGGTGGCGCGCCTGGTGGCGGCGAAACTGCCGCAGCAGCTGGGCGGCCAGACCGTCATCGTCGACAACAAGCCGGGCGCCTCGGGCAACATCGGCGCGCAGCAGGTGGCGCGCGCGGCGCCTGACGGCTATACCTTCCTGCTGACCAACAGCACGCTCACGATCAACGCCGCGCTGCAGATGCGCGGCACGCCGGACGTGAAAAAGAGCCTGACGCCGATCTCGCTGCTGGTGTCGGCGCCGGTGGCGCTGGGCGTCAATCCCGCGATTCCCGCCAAGACGGTGCCGGAACTCGTCGCCTATATCCAGCAGAACAAGGACAAGCTGAGCTATTCGTCCTGCGGCAACGGCACGCCCCAGCATTTCGTGGGCGAGTCGGTCAAGCAGATGGCGAAACTGGACATCGTCCACGTGCCCTACAAGGGTTGCGCGCCCGCCATCAACGACGGGCTGGGCAACCAGGTGCCGGTGCTGTTCAGCACGATTCCCAACCTGGCCCCGCATGCGGACGCCGGCAAGCTGCGGATGATCGCGGTGGCCTCCAGGCAGCGGGTCTCGTTCCTGCCCAACGTGCCCGCCATCGCCGAGACCGCGCCCTTCGGCGACCTCGACATCTCCGTGTGGTTCGGCATCCTCGGCCCGCGCGATCTGCCCGCGGACGTGAAGACCAGGTTCGAGCAGGCGGTGGCCGCGACGATGGGCAACCCCGCCGTGCAGCAGGAGTTCCGCGACCGCTACTACGAGGTGGTCGAGGCCGGCGCGGCCGCGATGACCCGGCAACTGGACACCGACCTGGGACTGTACAGCGCCCTGGCCAGCAAATCGGGCATCTCGCTGGACCCGCAATAGCCATCACGCAATACAAGGGAAAAATCACGTGAGCACTTCCACCCGATACCAACAGGTCATCGACGACCTGGTCACCGCCAACCGCATCCTGGCCCGCTTCGGCGTGCTCGACGGCTTCGGCCATGTCAGCGTCCGTCACCCCGACAACCCCGCGCATTTCCTGCTGTCGCGCTCGCTGGCGCCGGAACTGGTGACCGCGCAGGACATCATGGAATTCGACGAAACCTCCGAGACCGCCGCCGCGGACGGCCGCAAGCCCTATCTCGAGCGCTATATCCACGGCGAGATCTATCGCGCGCGGCCCGACGTGCAGGCCATCGTCCACAGCCATTCGCCGTCGGTGATCCCCTATGCCGGATCGAATGTGCGCCTGCGCCCGATCTACCACATGGCCGGATTCCTCGGCGCCGGCGCGCCGGTGTTCGACATCCGCTGCTGCTTCGGCCACACCGACATGCTCGTCAGGAATCGCGATCACGGCCGGGAACTGGCGCAGACCCTGGGCCAGAGCAAGGTCTCGCTGATGCGCGGACATGGCTTCGTCGCGGTCGGCGGCGACATTCCGGTGGCGGTCTACCGCGCCATCTACACGGAGATGAATGCCTCGCTCCAGCAGAAAGCGATCGGCCTGAACGGCGAGATCACCTATCTGTCGGACGAGGAAGCGGCGCTGGCCGACGACATGATGGCCGGCGTCATGAATCGTCCTTGGGAGCTCTGGAAGAAGCAGGCGTCCGGGCAAGCGTGATCCCGCCGGCGATGGCGATGTTCACCGCGACCAGCGCCATCATCGCGCCCAGGACGACGTCGATGCCGTGGGCGGCGATCAGCCTGCCCGCGACATACGGAAACCCGAACGCGCCGGCGAAGTAGCCCAGCGTGAACACCTGCGACGCCACCGGCATCGACAGGTCCGATTCGCCGGCGATGTTGACCACCATCGCGTTCAGGGTCGAATACGTCAGGCCGTAGCCGGTGGCGAACAGCACGGTGGCGCCGACATAGAGCCAGACGCTGCCCGGGTTCACCGCCAGCAGCGCGATGCCGGCCAGCGTCACCCCGAACAGGCACAGCGCCAGCGGCCGCAAGGGCAGTTTTCCGATCAGCGAGGCCACCGAAAAGCGCAGCGCCACCGTGGTGATGGTGAAGGTCAGGAAGAACGTGTCCGGCGTCAGGCGCAGCGGCCGCGCATACAGGCTTTGAAAGGTGGACAGTCCGGCAAACGTGCAGGCGGACAAGCCCATCATCAGCACGGGCATCCAGGCGCGCGATCGCAGCACCCGCCCCACCGCCGGCAGCGACAGCGCCACGGCGTTCATCGGCAGCTGCGGCAACCGCGCCAGCGGGCCGCGCAGCCCCCAGGCCAGCGCGGCCGCGGCCACGCAGACCGCCGCGTAGGCGCCAAAGGCGAACGGGGCGCCGCCGAACCGCGCCGCCAGGAAATGACCGAGGGGCGCGGCCAGCCCCAGGCCCAGCATCTGCGAGCCGGACAGCAGGGTCAGCGCCTCCAGCCGGGCCGCGGGCTTCAGGCAATGGATCAGCTGGATCGGCGCCAGCATGTAGAACAGCGCCCAGCCCAGGCCCAGCAGCACGCCGCCGGCATAGGCCACCGCGATGCCGGCGCTGGCCGCCAGGGCGAAGCAGCCCAGCGCCAGCGCCATGATGAGCGCGGCCGCGGCGATCACCGGCAGGATGCCGATGCGCTGCGCGATCCGGCCGGCAAAGGTGGAACCGGCCAGCGTGGCAAGGGTGCCGATGCTGATGACCATGCCCGCCTCGGCGGCCTCGAAGCCGGCGGCCGGCAAGGCGTCGGCCAGCAGGAAGCTGGCGCCATAGGCAATGGCGAGCGCCAGGGCCGACAGCAGATAGGGAATCAGGAGCCGCGCCGGCACCCTGTCGGCCAACAGCGAGGCCGCATCCCGCGGCGCGATGAACGGCGGAATGGGCCGCAACGGCGGCATGGCAAGCGGCGGGCTGCGCATCGGTGCAACGGGCGTTGTGGGGTCCACGGATGCAGCACAGTACCAGCAATCCGGGCGCGCCAGGCGACCGGATTGCGCGCCCGCCGCGCGGGCAAAACTGTCAGGCGCGGCGACCAGGCCAGGCCCGTCGGTCAGAGCACCTCGTCTCGCAGGTAGTACCACCGGTACAGCAGCGCCTGGCCGATCCGGCGGAACGGCGCGAACAGGTGGCCGGGCAGCGGCGTGTTGTAAATCGGCAAATTCCAGCTGACCCCGTCCTGCCCCATCATGCGCTGCGCCAGGCGCCGGCCGGCATGCGCGGAGAACGCCACGCCGTTGCCGCCGTAGCCGAAGGCGTAGAACACCTGGCGCGCCGGATCGGGCTGGGTGATGCGCGGCATCATGTCGTGGCTGACGTCGACCCAGCCGGTCCAGGCGTAGTCCACGTCGATGCCGCGCAGCGCGGGGAACTTGCGCGCCAGGCCATCGCGCAGCAGCGCCAGGTGGCGCGGATGCTGCGCGTCGGCGCCGCGCAGCGCGCTGCGGCTGCCGATCTGCATGCGGCCGTCCGGCAACAGCCGGTAGTAGAAGCGCAGGGTGCGGGTGTCGGTGATGAACACGGTGCTCTTCAGGCCGGCCCGCGCCCGTTCGTCGGGCGTCAGCACCCGCGTCACCATGGAATTGGACAGGATCGGCATGATGCGGTTGTCCAGCAGCCGGTTCACCCCTTGCGCCGTGTAGCCGCCGGTCGCGAACGCCACGCGCCGGGCGCGCACGGTGCCGCCCGGGGTCTGCAGGCGGTAGCCGCCGCCCTCTTCGGTCCAGCCCAGCACCGGGCTGCCCGGATGCAGCCTCACCCCCAGCGCGCGGGCCTGCCGCATGTAGCCGTAGGCCAGCTTCAGCGGATGCACGCCGATGCCGTCGGGTTCGAGCAAGGCGCCCATCGCCTCGTGGTCGTCGACGTAGCGCTCGCGCAGCTCGTCGCGGGTCAGCATGCGGGTGTCGTAGCCGAACTGCTCGCGCATCACCCGCGCCTCGTTGCGCAGGAAGTCCATCTTCTTCTCGCGGTGCGCGGTGTAGAGATGGCCGCCGGGCTGCGCATCGCAATCGATCTGCGCCACCAGGCTCTTCCAGTAGTCGAAGCCCTCGTGGATCTCGGCGTCCAGGCGGCGCGCGGTCTCCAGCCCCCAGCGTTCGATCCATTGCGAGCGGTACAGCCGGCCCGAGGCGTTCTGGCCCTGCCCGCCGTTGCGGCTGGTGCAGCCCCACACGGCGCGGTTGGCCTCCAGCACCACCGCCCGCACGCCATAGTCGCGCGCCAGCGCCAGCGCCGCCGACAGGCCGGTGAAGCCCGAGCCGACGATGACCACGTCGGCCTCGATGTCGCCCTGGATCGGCCCGTCGTCCGCCGGCGGCGGTCCGGCCGTGGCGACCCAGTAGGTGGGCGCGTATTCCTGCCCGCGTCCGGGCGGCGACACCAGCGGGTCGTAGGTCGGGTTGTAGGCGCTGGCGGCCGGGCTGGCGGCCGGCGCGCCGGCGGGATCGACGAACGTACCGACGGTATTCGACAGATCGGAAGACATAGCGGCATCCATGGGGCGGTGTCCGGTGGCGGCGTCGGCTCAGGCGCGGGCCGGCAGCGCCGGGCGTTGCTTGCGGAAGGCGTTCTTGACGCGGATCTTGCCGTCCTGGAACGTGAACACGTCGACCATGTCGGCCTCGACCCGCGAGCCGTCCGCGGCGGTGCCGGTGAAGGTGCATTCCGACACGCCGCGGTCGCCCGCCACCCAGTGGCGGCCGTTGTTCCATTGCGCATCGGGAAAGTTCTTCCAGGCCGCCTCGAAGGCCGCGCGCACCGCCTCGCGGCCACTGTGCCGGGCGCCCCAGCGCTCGGGGCCGCCCACCGTTTCGAAGACGCAGTCCTCGCTCATGAAGGACATCAGGGCGTCGATATCGTGGCGGTTCCAGGCGGCCGCGAACTCGGCCAGCATGTCCACGGTGACGGTCTTGTGCATTGCCTACCCTCCTCGATCGCCGGGCGCGGCATGCGCCCAGGCTCTGGATCCAAGGTACGCGGGGGGTCGGGCAGGGTCTAGAACCAGACGCGGCAAATCGCTTGCACCAGCCTGCCGCCGGCGCGGGCGATGGCGCCGCGGCTCAGGCCGCCGCCGCCGCCGACGCCAGCCGCGCCGCGACCTCCTCGCCCCGCGTCAGGCCGCGCATGCCGATGAAGACCAGCCCGGGCGATTGCGCCTCGGGCGGACGCGCCGCGCGCGTGTCGAAGCGCACCCGCCGCCCGGCCAGTTGCACCAGCACCCATCCATGGCGTTCGGTGCGCACCCAGCCCTTGGCCCGCAGCCAATGGCGCGGCAGTTGCCGCAGGGCCTCGGCCAGGCGGTCGGCGTGCAACAGGGCCGGCGCCGGCCACAGCCAGCTTTGGAAGGGATGCCGTGGATCGTGCGCCGCGTGGCCGCAATGCGGTCCGCGGCACGCATGGGCCTCGGACGAGCCGCCGGCCAGCATCGCCAGTTCCACCCGCGCCTCCCGCGTCGCCACGATCGGCGCCCCGCCCGACTGCCTCCGCAGCCAGTCGCGCAGCGCCGGCAGGCCGGCCGCCGGCAGCAGGTCGGTCTTGTTCAGCACCAGCAGGTCGGCCGCGCGCAGCTGGCGTTGCGCGGTATCGGCCAGCAGGGGATCGGCCAGCGTGTCGCGGATGCCGCTGGCGTCCACCAGCACCACCACCGCCTCCAGTTGCAGCAGCGGATCCGACAGGCCCACCTGCGCGATGCGCCCGGGGTCGGACACGCCGCTGGCCTCGATCACGATCCATTCGGGCGCGGGGTCCAATGCCAGCACCCGCGCCAGCGCGTCGTCCAGGCCGCCGGCCATCGAGCAGCAGACGCAGCCGTTGGCCAGACGGATCACCTTGTCGGCGCGCTGCGCCAGCAGGCCGGCGTCGATGTCCACCGGCCCGAAATCGTTGACCAGCACCGCCGCGCGACGCCTGCCCGAGGCCAGCACGTGGTTCAGCAAGGTGGTCTTGCCGGCGCCCAGGAAGCCGCCCACCACCGTCAGCGGGATGCGCGCCATGTCAGGCCGCCTGGAGCGCCAGCGGCCGGCCGCCGATGACGGTGCCCAGCACCTCGATGTCCTTGAGCCGTTGCGGCGGCGCCTCTAGCGGATCGTCGCGCAGCACGCAGAAATCGGCGTGCTTGCCGACCTCGATCGAGCCGACCAGGTGGTCCATGTGCAGCGTGTAGGCCGCGCCCAGGGTGATGGCATGCAAGGCCGCTTCGACGCTGATGCGCTCGGACTCGCCCAGCACCCGGCCCGAGGCGGTCTGGCGGTTGACGGCGCACCAGGCCGTGAACAGCGGCCCCAGCGGCGTGATGGGCGCGTCCGAATGGATCGCGAACGGCACCCCTGCCCGCGCGGCCGAGGCGCAGGCGTCCATGCGGTTGGCGCGGTCCGGCCCCATGGTCAGGGCATGGTGGGCGTCGCCCCAATAGAAGATGTGGTTGGCGAACAGGTTCACGCACATGCCCAGGCTGGCCATGCGGCGGAACTGGGCCGCGTCCGCCATCTGGCAATGCTGCAGCGTGTGGCGGTGGTCGCGCCGCGGACTGCGGCGCAAGGCGCGGTCGATGGCGTCGATGGCCAGCTCGGTGGCCTCGTCGCCATTGGTGTGGATGTGCAACTGCGCGCCGGCGTCGTGATAGGCCTGCACCAGGGCGTCCAGCTCGCCCGGCGCGATGACCCAGATGCCGTTGGGCGCGCCGTTGTAGTAGCCCGGCCAGCGCACCCTGGCGGTGAAGCCCTGGATGGAGCCATCCACCACCAGCTTGACCATGCCCAGGCGCAGCTTGCCATGGTTGAGCCGGCCGGCCTCGCGCAGCTTCGCCAGGCAGGCGGCCGGATCGCCGGCATAGGCCAGCGCGGACGCCGCCGGCACGATGCGCACCGGATAGTCCGGCTCGGCCGTGACCCGCGCCAGCGTCGCCAGGCCCTCGTCGCCCAGCTCATTGACGAGATCCGTGGCGGTGGTGACGCCGGCCCATTGCGCCACTTTGCCGAACATGCGCAGGCCGTTTTCCGACAGGCCCACGGTGCGGAACGGATTGCCGATCAGCCGCATCACCGGGAACATGGCGGCGAACTCGCACAGCTCCCCGCTGGGCTGGCCGTCGGCGAAGCGGCTGATGCCCTCGATATCGGTGTCGCGGTCGATGCCGGCGCGGGCCAGCATCGCCGTGTTCACATTCATGAGGTGCATGCTGGCATGCATCACCACCACCGGCCGGTCGACCGACACCGCGTCCAGGTCGCGCACGCTCATGCGCTGGCCGCCGAAGAAGATCGGATCGAAGCCCCAGCCGATCAGCGTCTGCGCCGGCGCCAGGCCGGCGGCGAACTCACGCAGGCGCGCCGCCACCGCCTCGAAGCTCTTCAGCCCCGGCCACACGCGGCCGTCCGGCCCGCGCCGGTCGTAGTAGCCGACATAGGCGAACTGCCACATGCCGCCTTCCGGCAGGTGGCAGTGCCCTTCCACCAGGCCCGGCATCAGGATGTGGTCGGCATAGCGCTCGTCCAGCGCGGCGTCGCCCCAGCCAGCCAGGTCTTCGCGGCTGCCCACGCCGAGGATGCGGCCCTCGCGCACCGCAACGTGCGTGGCGCGCGGCTGGGCCGGATTCATCGTCAGGATGGCGCGCGCGGCGTAGATCGTCGTGCGGGCGGAAGACTCGGTGTCATGCATGCTGCGTACTCCAGGTTGAAGGATCCGCCAGCGCCCGCGGATCGGGCTTGTTCCAGGCCTTGCCCGGCACCGCGTCGATCAGGCGGCGCGTGTACTCATGCCGGGGGTGGTAGAAAATGGCGGCGGCGCGGTCCAGTTCCACCAACTGTCCGCGCCGCATCACGGCGATGCGGTCGCAGATCTGCGCCGCCACCCGCAGGTCGTGGGTGATGAACACCACCGACAGGTCGAACTGGTCGCTGATCGTCTTGAGCAGGTCCAGCACCTGCGCCTGGATCGACACATCCAGCGCCGAGACCGCCTCGTCGGCCACCAGCAGCCGCGGCTTGAGCGCCAGGGCGCGGGCGATGCCGACGCGCTGGCGCTGGCCGCCCGAGAACTGGTGCGGATAGCGTTCGCCGGCATCGCCGCCCAGCCCCACCAGCGCCAGCAGCTCGCGCGCCTCGCGCAACGCGGTCTGCCGGCTCTCGCCGAAACCGATCGGCCCCTGCGCGACCGAATCGACCACGCGCTGGCGCGGATTGAGCGAGGCGTAGGGGTCCTGGAACACCATCTGGATCTGGCGCCGGTAGGGACGGAACTGGCGCGGCGTCATGCCCACCAGCTCACGCCCCTCCAGCTGCACGCTGCCGCTGTCGGGCGCCAGCAGTCCGATCAGGGCGCTACCCAGGGTGGACTTGCCGGACCCGGATTCGCCCACCAGCCCCAGGGTCTCGCCCTGGCGGATCTCCAGCGAGATGTCGCGCAACGCGTCAACCCGCCGCCCGCCGGTGACGAAGGTCTTGCACAGGTTGGCCACGCGCATCAGCGGCGGCGTGGCGGCGGCCTCCTCCTTGCCCTCGGGCTTGTGGGGCACCGCCGCGATCAGCTGGCGGGTGTAGGGATGCTGCGGCCGGTTCAGGATGTCGTCGGCCGCGCCCGCCTCCACCACCACGCCCTGGCGCATCACCACGATGCGATGGGCAATGTCGGCCACCACGCCGAAATCGTGCGTGATGAAAATCACGCCGATCCCCATGCGCCGCTGGATGTCCTGGATGAGCGCCAGGATCTGCGCCTGCGTGGTGACGTCCAGCGCGGTGGTGGGCTCGTCGGCGATCAACACATCCGGCTCCAGCGCCAGCGCCATCGCGATCACCACGCGCTGGCGCTGGCCGCCGGACAGCTGGAACGGAAAGGCGTCATACATGGCCGGGGGGTCGGGCAGCAGCACCTGGCCGAACAGGTCCAGGACACGCTGCCGGCGCGCGCCCGCATCCAGCCGGGTGTGCCAGGCCAGCACTTCCTCCACTTGCCGGCCCACGCGCATGAGCGGATTGAGCGCGGTCATGGGCTCCTGGAACACCATGCCGAACTTGCGGCCGCGCAGGCCCTGCCAGTCCGCCGCCGACAGGCCGACCAGGTCGCGCCCGCCGTACAGGATCTGGCCCTGCGTCACGCGCAGCTGGTCCGGCGGCAGCAGGCCCATGATGGCCTGCGCGGTGACCGACTTGCCCGACCCCGATTCCCCCACCACGCACAGGATCTCGTTGCGGTTCACCGTGTAGGACACGCCTCGCACCACCGCCGGGCCGCCGTTGAGGGTGGACACGCCGAGATCGCGGACTTCAAGCAGTGCGCTCATCAGGCCCTCCGTTTGCTGGCCAGCTTGGGGTTGAGGGCATCGTTCAGGCCGTCGCCGATCAGGCTGACCGCCAGCACCGTGACGAAGATGGCCGCGCCCGGCAGGGTCACGGCCCACCACGCCGTCAGGATGTAGGGCCGGTTGCTGCCGATCATCAGGCCCCAGCTCATCACGTTGGGATCGCCCAGCCCGAGGAAGGACAACCCCGCCTCGAACAGGATCGCGGTGCCGATGGCCAGCGTGGCCGACACGATCAGCGGCGCCAGCGCGTTGGGCAGGATGACGCGCCAGATGATGCGCGCGTTGCTGGAGCCGATCACCCTTTCGGCCAGCACGTATTCGCGCTGCTTCAGGCTCAGGAATTCGCCCCGCGCCAGGCGCGCGGTGCCGGTCCAGCTGACCACGCCGATGGCCACCGCGATAGTGGTCAGCGAGGGGCTGAACAAGGTCACCAGCACCATGGCGAACAGCAGCGCCGGCAGCACCTGGAAGAACTCCGTGATACGCATCAGCGTCTCGTCGACCCAGCCGCCGTAATAGCCGGCCAGCGCGCCCACGGTGATGCCGATGGCCATCGACAGCACCGCCGCGACCACCCCGACCAGCAGGGTGGCGCGGCCGCCATGGATCAGGCCGGTCAGCACGTCCCGGCCGAGATAGTCCGAGCCGAGCAGCAGGTCGCCGCCCGGCGGCTCCATCGGCGCGCTGGCGATCTCGAACGGATCCGCCTGCATCACCAGGGGCCCGAACAGCACCAGCGCCAGGATGGCGGCCAGCAGCAGCACGCCGATGAGCGCGCCGGGGTTGCGGACGAACACGCGCAGCGCCTCGTACGCGGGCCGCGCCGATCGCGGGCGGGCCGCGTCGGCGACGCCGCCGGAAAGCGTGGGAGGGGCTTGGCTCATGAGGTCTTTATCCTGGGATCGATCAGCCGGTAGGCCAGGTCGGTGAGTTGGTTCATCACCACCACCAGCAGGGACGCGAACAGCAGGATGCCGAGCAGGGTCGGATAGTCGCGCCGCAGCACGGAATCGAACGCCAGCCGGCCCAGGCCCGGCCAGTTGAAGACCGTTTCCACCAGGATGGCGCCCGCCAGCACGTTGCCGAATTGCAGCCCCAGCATGGTCACCACCGGCAGCACGCCGTTGCGCAGCGCGTGCCGGTAGAGCACGATGCGCTCCGGCAGCCCCTTGGCGCGGGCGGTGCGGATGTAATCGGCCGCCAGCGCATCCATGACGCTGGCGCGCGCCAGCCGGCTGTATTGCGCCAGGTACACGAACGCCAGCGTGAAGGCCGGCAGCACCAGGTGGTGCAACACGTCCAGCACCCCGGCCCAGCCATCCTCGGGGCCGCCCGCCGAACGCATGTCGGACACCGGGAACAGCGGCAGCGCCGAGGCGAACAGGATGATGAGGATGATGCCGGTCCAGAACACCGGCGCGGAATAGCCCACGATCGACATCAGCGTGATGCCCTGCGACAGCGGCCCGTTGGGCTTGCGCGCCGCCAGCGTGCCCAGCGCGGTGCCGGCCACGAAGGCGCTGGACACCGACGTCACCACCAGCAGCAGCGTAGCCGGCACGCGTTCCCAGATCAGCTGCGCCACCGGCAGGTTGAAGAAATAGGAATAGCCCAGATCGCCGCGCGCCACCTGCGACAGATACAGTCCCAGTTGAACCAGGAACGGCCGGTCCAGCCCGTACTGGGCCCGCAGCTGGGCCCGCAGTTCCTCGCTGATGCCGCCCATGGAGCCGGCGATGGTCTCGACCGGATCGCCGGGCGAGATGTGGATCAGCAGGAAATTGAGCGTCACCACCGCCAGCAGCAACACCACCGCGTAGCCGATCCGACGCGCGAGATAGCGCAACATGGCCGCCTCCCGCTATTGCAAGTAGGTGTCGTCAAGCGGCGACAGCAGGCCCCAGATGCCATCGGGCAGGCCATGCACCTTCCTGGACGACAGCGTGTGGTATGGAATGACCGTCAGGAAATCGATCGGCAGGTCCTCGGTCACGATCTGCTGGAACTGCGCATACAGCGCGCGGCGCTTCGCCTCGTCGGTTTCCGTGCCGGCCTGTTCCAGCAATTCGTCGACCTTGGGGTTCTTGTAGGACTGGGTGTTGGTCCAGATGATGTCGCGGATATTGCTCGACAGGTAGGTGCGGTGCACGCCGATCACCGGATCGCCCCAGTTGAAGACCAGGTCGGTGGTCATGTCGAAATCATGGCTGGCGATGCGCTTGGCCCAGGTCGGGAAGTCGGGCGAAGCGCGCACCTGCACCGCGATCCCCACCTTCTTGAGCTGGCTGCGCAGGTACTCCGCCACGTTCTTGCCCTGCACGTCGCTGCCGGGCATGTAATCGACCGTCAGGGTCATGCGCTCACCCTTGCCGTCTTTCTTGAATCCGGCGTCATCCAGCAACTGCTCGGCCTTCTTCAGATCGAGCGGGTACTTCTTCAGGTCCTGGGTCGCAAAGGGGCTGGAGGCCACGATCGGCCCGTCCGCCGGCTGGGCGAAGCCGGCGTTCAACGCCTTGGTGATGAAGCCCTTGTCGGTGGCGTAGGCGATCGCCTGCCGCACGCGCACGTCGTCCAGCGGCTTGCGCGCGGTATTGAACGCCAGCCAGCTGAGCGCGCCGATGCCCTCGTAGCCACGGTTGGTCATGACGATCTGCGGGTTGTCCTTGGCGCGGCGCAGGATGGTCGGCTCGGTCATGTACGGCAGCACGCCGATGTCGCCGCGCTCCAGCCCGATCAGCAGGTTGGTGGCGTCGGGATTGATCTTCACCACCACCCGGTCCAGGTAGGGTTTGCCTTTCTCGAAGAACTTGTCGAAACGCTCCAGCACGATCTCCTGGCCCGGCTTGAAGTCCTTGAGCGTGAACGGGCCCGAGCCGACCACGTTGGCGGAATTGCGCGGATGGTTCTTCAGGTCCTGGCCGTCGCCATAGATGTGCTTGGGCAGCACCGGCATCAGCGCCGGCGACAGCGCCAGCAGGATCGCCGGGTGCGGCCGGCTCATGCGCAGCACGGCGGTGTAGGGATCGGGCGTATCGACGCTTTCGACGGGCGCCAGCATGCTCTGGAACGGATGGTTCTGCTTGACCGCCATCACCGAGAACGCCACGTCCGCCGACGTCACCGGCTGGCCGTCGTGGAACAGCGCGTCGTGACGCAGGTGCAGGGTCAGCGATTTCGCGTCCGGCGCCAGTTCCCACGACTGCGCCAGGTAGGGTTGCGGCTTCCAGTCGGCGTCGTAGCGCAGCGGGCTGGCGAACAGCTGGGCGCTGGGCAGCGCCGTGGCAATGCCCGATTGCACCGCGCCATTCAGGTGCCGCGGCACCTGCGTCGAGCCGATCACCAGCGTGCCGCCCGGCTTGGGCGCATCGGCGGCCACGGCCGCGTGCGTGCCGGCCGCCATTGCCCATGCTGTCAGTATTGCGGCAAAGCCGCGTGTCGCGCTGCGCATCATCCACCCCTTGGTATTGTTGGCATGAGCCATTCAAACGATGGCGGTAGCGCTAGCCTAGTCAACCCGGGGGCCCCCGCTTAGTACCAAACCGCCGGACTTGTTGGTGCCAGGCCGGCGGTTGACCCGGCTCAGCGCGCGCCGGCCGCCAGCGCCCGCGCATACAACGCCGCCACCGCGCAGCTGTCGACCCGCGCCTGCACCGCGTCCGAGCGGCTCGTCAGCAGCACCGGCACGCGCGTGCCCAGCACCAGGCCGGCGGTGGCCGCGCCGGCCAGCCAGGTCAGCTCCTTGTAGAGCATGTTGCCGGCCTCGATGTCGGGCACCAGCAGGATGTCGGCATCGCCCGCCACCGGCGAGACGATGCCCTTCTGCTCGGCCGCCTGGCGCGAGATGGCGTTGTCGAACGCCAGCGGGCCGTCGATCTGGCCGCCGCGGATCTGCTGGCGGTCGGCCATCTTCGACAGGGCCGCCGCATCCAGCGTGGCCGGCATCGCCGGGTTGACCGATTCGGTGGCGCACAGCACCGCCACCTTGGGCCGCGCCACGCCCAGCGCGCGCGCCAGGTCGATGGCGTTCTGGGCGATGTCGGCCTTCTCCTGCAAGGTCGGGGCGATGTTGACGGCGGCGTCGGTCAGGATGAACAGCTTGGGATAGGCCGCGGCCGCCATCACGAAGGCGTGGCTGATGCGCCGGCCGGTGCGCAGCCCGGATTCGCGCGCCACCACCGCCGACATGAAGTGGTCGGTGTGCAGGCTGCCCTTCATCAGCATGCCGACGGCGCCGTCGCGCGCCAGGCCGGCGGCGGCGCGCGCGGCCAGCGCCTCGTCGTCGGGCGTGTCGACGATCTCCAGCGAGCCGGCGCGCAGGCCCAGCTCGGCCATCAAGGCCGCCAGCCGGGCCGCCGGCCCGACCAGCAGCGGCTCGATGTAGCCGGCCTCGCGGGCCTGCACGGCGGCGCCCAGGCTGGACGCGCACAGCGGATAGGCCACCGCCGTGCGCACCCGCCCGGCCGACAGCGCCGC
>ERZ1739169.132-NODE-132-length-21147-cov-15.594112_pt1 | contig 21147 bp, 19 predicted proteins | sample MGYA00581756_ERZ1739169 | MGnify/ENA primary metagenome ERZ1739169 (study PRJEB40789, sample SAMEA7425667) | Salamandra salamandra | biome: salamander skin | place: Germany | collected 2020-03 | study: cvxcv | reverse complement strand
GACAGGCCGTTCTTGATGTCCTTGTGGCGCTGGCCCAGGATCTGCAGGTCCAGCGTCAGCACCAGCGCCGAGCAGCCGGCCGCCTTGGCGCGGTCGATCAGGTCGCCGACGAACTCGCGGTCGCGCATCACGTAGAGCTGGAACCAGAACGGCTTGCCAGTGGCCGCCGCCACGTCTTCCAGCGAGCAGATGCTCATGGTCGACAGCGTGAACGGCACGCCGAAATCGGCCGCCGCCTTGGCCGCCAGGATCTCGCCATCGGCATGCTGCATGCCGGTCAGGCCCGTCGGCGAAATCGCCAGCGGCATCACCGCGTCCTGGCCCACCAGTGTCGTGCGCAGCGAGCGGCCTTCCATGTTCACCGCCACGCGCTGGCGCAGCTTGATCTTCTGGAAATCGCTTTCGTTGGCGCGGTACGTGCCTTCCGTCCAGGCGCCCGAATCGGCGTAGTCGTAGAACATGCGCGGCACGCGCTTGCGCGCAATCGCGCGCAGGTCTTCGATGCAGGTGATCGTGGAGAGGTTAGCGGTCATGGTTATTTTTCTGGGGAAAGTGGGACGCGACCCCGCGGCGACCGGCCCGCGCGAACCCGCATGCGTCGTCCAGACACTTGCCGTTCACGCCGGGCGGCAAGGCCCCGCGGCGCCGCCCAGTATACGCGCCGAGGCCGGCAAGCGCCCCTTGCCGGCCCCGGTTCCCCCTTCATCGCGACCGCATTTGCGTCGATGGCGACGCGGCCGCTGACTCCGCCGCTAGCGCGGCCAGACCTTGGTCACCGCCCGGATCGTGGCCCACGCCACCCAGCGCGGGCTGGTCAGCCGCGCCCCCGGCAGGCGCCGCAGCACGTCCACCGCCAGGCCGCCACGGCGATGCCATTCCTTCTTGCGGGTCTGGCTGTCGGTCCAGCGGCCTTCGAGCCACGGAAACTCGCGCCGTCCCGGCTTGTAGACCGGCGGCGTGTTGTAGATCAGGATGTACGCCAGCCGCGGCTGCGGCGACGTATTGGCGCCCGTGAAATGCAGCGTGCGCGCATCGTGCACGGTGCAGCCGCCGGGTTGCAGCGGTTCGGCCACCGCCTGGTCGCGCGGGAAATCGGCGCAGCACTCGAGCGGGTGCAGCGTCTTGTCGCCGCCGGGCGAGCGATGCTCCAGCACCTCGCTCTTGTTGGAGCCCGGGATGAACTGCATGCAGCCGTTCTCCAGCGTGGCCGGCTGCAGCGCCAGCCAGATGCTCAGCTCGTTGTAGACGAAGTCGGGCGAGCGGAACGCCTCATCCTGGTGCCACGGCGTCTCGGGCCCCACCAGCGCCGGCTTGAGCAGCGCATGTTCGCCGTACAGCGCGGCGTCCTCGCCCAGCAGTTGGCGCGCCAGCTCCAGCGTGCGCTCGTGATAGGCGGTCTTCAGCAGGCCCGGGGCATAATGGCGCGGATCGTGCAAACTGGGAAACTTGGCCGGCTTGGACGGGTCGTCGCGACTGATGAAATCGTATTGCGCCCCCTCGTTGTAGCCCGTCTTGTTCGCGAACAGTTCCAGCAGCGTGCGCCGGATATAGCCCACCTCGTCCTGCGGACACATGTCCGGCAGGGCCAGGTAGCCCTGGTCCCGATAGCGTGCTGTTTCTGCTTCCGACAACAAACTGGTCTCTTCCATAATGGCTTCTCCAAGCTTTGCTTGCGGGTGTTCCCGTTGGCACGTTTTGACATGTGCTCTAACGTATCGCTTCGATGCCCGAGGGGCCTATCGATCATCCGCTGTAGTCGGAACCGCCTAGGTCACCGGCGCGCCGCGGCGCATCATCCGAAGGAAAACCAATGCAAGACACCCATATCGAGACCGTCCACGTCACCGTCAGCGGCACCGTGCAGGGCGTGGGCTACCGCCATGCGGCGGTGCGGCGCGCGCACCTGCTGGGCGCCCGCGGCTGGGTGCAGAACATGCTGGACGGCACGGTCGAGGCCCTGGTGCAGGGCACGCCCGACCAGGTCGATCACATGCTGGAATGGCTGCGGCGCGGCCCGCCCGGGGCCGAGGTCGTCGAAATGGTCACGCGCCGGGACTACACCGACAAGCGTTATGCCCATTTCGAACAGCTGTAGGAAGCGCGCCACGGCCTACGCCGCTCATCCGAAAGCGGGGTGGAGACAAGGATGAATGCCGCGGGCCAGGCCCGCGGCGCGGGACGGGATCAGCGGTTGCGCAGCCAGCGCCCGCCGACCTGGTTGATGATCAGGCCGGCCAGCACGCAGCCCGCGCCCAGCCATTGCAGCGGCTGCAGCCGCTCGTCGAAGGCGGCCGACGCCGCCCACAGGCCCACCACCGGCACCAGCAGCGAGAACGGCGCGATCCTGGCGGCCGGATGGCGCGTCAGCAGCTGCGTCCACAGGGTATAGGCCAGCAGCGTGGCCAGCACCGCCAGGTACAACACCGACAGCGCCTCGCCCCAGCCTATCCCCAGGATCATGCCCGTCACCGCGTCCCAGCCGTCGGCCAGCACCGCCAGCCCCAGGAACGGCAGCACCGGCGCGGCGCTGCTCCAGGCGATGAACGCGAACGGGTCGTAGCCGGGCGACTTGCGGCTGGCCAGGCGCACGATGATGTTCGACACCGCCCACATCGCGGCGCCGCCCAGCGTCAGCACGAATCCCAGCATGGTCATCTGGCCCGGCCCCTCGCCGCGGCCGGCGGCGATCACCGCCAACCCCAGCGCGGCCACGCCCAGCCCGAGCCAGTGATGCGGCCGCGCGCGTTCGCGCAGCACCGGCGCGGCCAGCAGCAACGTGAAGAAGGCTTGGGTCTGGATCACCAGCGAGGCCATGCCCGCCGGCATGCCGAATTTGAGGGCCGTGAACAGCAGGCCGAACTGGCCCAGCCCCTGCACCAGCCCGTAGGCGGCGATCCATTGCCACGGCAGGCGCGGCGGCCGCACGAACAGCACCAGGGGGAAGGCGGCCAGCGCGAATCGCAGCGCGCCCAGCATCATGGGGGAAAGGCCCTTGAGGCCGATCTTCATGATGACGAAGTTCAGGCCCCAGATCACCACCACCGTCAGGGCGCAGAGATAATCTTTCTTGGAAAGTTGGGTAGCGGCGGACATCCCGCATTATCGCATCGCCCGCCCCCGTGAAACGCCGGATCAGCGGCTTGCCAGCACTTTTTTGAAAGCCTCGATGGCGCGGTCGATGTCCTCGTCGTCGATGTGGCGGTGGGTCACGCAGCGCAGCCGCGTGCGGCCCCACGGGCGCGTCAGCAGGCCCGCCGCTTCCAGCGCCGTGACCCAGTGCGCGTTGGTCATGCCGGTGTCGGCGGTCTCGACCTGCACGATGTTGGTCTGCGGCACCGTGGCCGACAGCACCGGATCCAGGCGGTTCAGGCCGTCGCTCAGGCGGCGCGCGCGCGCATGGTCCTCGACCAGCCGGTCGCCCATGGTCTGCACGCCTTCCAGCCCGGCCGCGGCCATGATGCCGGCCTGGCGCTGGGTGCCGCCGAGCATGCGCCGCAGCACCCGCGCCCGCGCCATCACCTGGCGCGGACCGGTCAGCACCGCGCCCACCGGCGCGCTCAGGCCCTTGGACAGGCACAGCGACACGGTATCGGCATGGCGGGTGATCTCGGCCGGCGCCACGCCCAGCGCCACCGCGGCGTTGAACAGGCGCGCGCCATCCAGGTGCACCGGCACGCCGGCCGTCTGCGCCATGCCGTACACCGCCCGCATGTGGTCCAGCGGCAGCACCGCGCCGCCGGCGTTGTTGTGCGAGGTCTCCATCGCCACCAGCGAGGTCTTGAGCTTGTGGCCGCCCGATTGCATCGCGTCTTCCAGGCGGTTCAGGTCCATCGCGCCGTCGGTGCCGGGCACGCCCTGGTAGAACAGGCCGGTGAAGGTGGCGGCGCCGCGCTCGGACGTGTACATGTGCGCGGCCGACTCCAGCACCACCTGCTCATTGCGCTGGGTCTGCGCCAGCACCGCCAGCAGGTTGGCCATGGTGCAGCTGGGCACGAACAGCCCGGCTTCCTTGCCCAGGCGCGCGGCCACGTGCGCTTCCAGCGCCCGCACGCTGGGGTCGCCGTCCAGCCCATCGTCGCCGATGGGCGCCGTGCGCATGCGCTCGTACATGGCGGCGGTGGGGTGGGTGACCGTGTCGCTGCGCAGGTCGACGAGCGGGTGGGAGGGGTCGACGGAGATCCGCTGGCTCATGGCTATCAGTGCTGCAAAATTTTGGAAAGGAACTGGCGCGTGCGCGGGGCGCGCGCCTCGACATCGCCGAAGAACGCGTCCTTCGGGCAGTCTTCGACGATCTTGCCGCCGTCCATGAAGATCACGCGGTCGGCGACGCGGCGGGCAAACCCCATTTCGTGGGTCACCACCATCATGGTCATGCCTTCGCCGGCCAGGTCGGTCATCACGTCCAGCACCTCGTTGACCATCTCCGGGTCCAGCGCCGAGGTCGGCTCGTCGAACAGCATCACCACCGGGTCCATCGACAGGGCGCGGGCGATCGCCACGCGCTGCTGCTGGCCGCCGGACAGCTCGCCCGGGTGCTTGTCCTTGTGCGCCGACAGGCCGACCCGCTCCAGCAGCGCCAGCGCGCGGGCGCGGGCCTCGTCCTTGCCGCGCTTGAGCACCTTGAGCTGGCCCAGGCACAGGTTCTCGGTCACCGACAGGTGCGGGAACAGCTCGAAATGCTGGAACACCATGCCGGCCACCGAACGCAGCTTGGGCAGGTTGGTGCGCGGATCGCCCACCTGGATGCCGTTGACCACGATCTCGCCCTTCTGGAAGGGCTCGAGCGCGTTCACGGTCTTGATCAAGGTCGATTTGCCCGAGCCGGAGGGGCCGCACACCACCACCACCTCGCCGCGGCCGACGGTGGTGCTGCAATCATCCAGCACCTGGAAATCGCCATACCACTTGCTGACCTGCTTGATCTCGATCATCGGGGGTTTCGAAGAGAGTTGCATCGTTGGACCTGTGGATAACCTGGGCGCCTAGCGCAGCACCCGGACGCGCTTTTCCAGCCGTTTGACCAGACGGGATGCCGTGAAGCAGATCACGAAATACACCACCGCCACGAAGAGATAGAGTTCCACCAGCCGGCCGTCGCGCTGGCCGATCTTGGACGCCGCGCCCAGGAAATCGGTGAGCGACAGCACGTACACCAGCGAGGTGTCCTGGAACAGGATGATGACCCGCGTCAGCAGCGCCGGCACCATGTTGCGGATCGCCTGCGGCAGGATCACGTAGCGCATGCCCTGCCAGTGGTTCAGGCCCAGCGCCATGCTGGCCGAGACCTGGCCGCGCGCGATCGACTGGATGCCGGCGCGCATGATCTCGCAGAAGTACGCGGCCTCGAACAGCGTGAACGTGACCACCGCCGAGTTGAACGCCCCCACCCGCAGCGGCGTGGGCGAGCCCACGATCCAGGCGGCGATGTAGGGCACCAGGAAGTAGAACCAGAAGATCACCAGCAGCAGCGGCACGGAACGCATCACGTTCACGTAGATGCCCGCCGGCACCGACAGGATCCGGTAGCGCGACAGGCGCATCATCGCCAGCACGGTGCCCAGCGCCAGCCCCATCACCGCCGCCAGCAGCGTCAGGGTCAGCGTGAACGTCATGCCGGTCTGGAACAGGTACGGCAGCGCGCTGCCGATGACGTCGAAATCGAATTTGCCCATGGCGGTTCCTAGCGTCCGTTCTTGGTCGCCGCGCCGATCAGGCCGGGAACCGCCACATGGCGTTCAAGCAGGCGCATGCCGAGCACCACCGTGCCGTTCAGGATCAGGTAGATCACGGTCGCCGCCGAAAACGCCTCGAAGATATGGAAGCTGAACTCCGCCATCGAGCGGGTCTGGCCGGTCAGCTCCAGCAGGCCGATGGTCAGCGCCACCGACGAATACTTGATCGTGCCCATGAACTCCGAGGTCAGCGGCGGCAGCACGATGCGATAGGCCTCGGGCAGGATGATGTAGCGGTAGACCTGCGTCTCGGTCAGGCCGAGCGCCGTGCCCGCCTGGAACTGGCCGCGCGGCAGCGACTGGATGCCGGCGCGCAACTGCTCGGCCACGCGCGCCGAGCCGTAGAAGCCCAGACAGAGCACCGCCGGCAGGAATTGCCCCCAGGGCTGCGGCATCTGCTTCATGGCCAGGCCCCAGGCATGCGGCAGCAGCTCCGGCAGCACGAAATACCACAGGAACATCTGCACCAGCAGCGGCACGTTGCGGAAAATCTCGACATAGGTGGCGCCGACCGCATTGGCCAGGCGCGACGAGGCGGTGCGCATCACGCCCAGGCACGAGCCGAGCAGCAGCGAGAACACCCACGCCGTCAGGGCCAGCGCCAGGGTCCAGCCCACGCCGATCAGGATGGTCTCCAGGAAGGTATGCACGCCGTCGGGCGACATCTCCAGGAAGATGCTCCAGCTCCAGTTGTAATTCATGCTTTGAGGACCTGTGGACAACCAAAGAAACGGGCGCCGGCGGCCGGCGCCCGGTTTAGCGTGTCGCCGCCCGGCCCCCGGGGGCCGCGGCGGCGGACCGGCTTACTCGTAGGCCTTGGGGTCGCCGGAGTCGGTCGGATGGGCCAGGGCGCGCTTGAGCGCGTCGCTCATCGGGTACTTCAGGTTGATCTGCTTGGGCGGGATCGGGGAATTGAAGTACTTGTCGTAGATCGCGGCGACGCGGCCGCTCTTCATCAGGTCCAGCACGGCGTCGTCCACCACCTTCTTGAAGGCCGGATCGTCCTTGGGCTGCATGATGCCGTAGGGCGCCAGTTCCAGGCCCTTGGTGCCGATCACGAAGGCGTCGGGGTTCTTGGACGAGGCCACCACGCCATAGGCGATGCCGTCATCGTTGGCCGAGCCCGCGGCGCGTCCCGATTCCACCATCAGCAACGTTTCCGCCGTATCCTTGGTGGGTGCCATGGTGATGCCCAGGTTGCCCTCGGCGTTCAAGCGCGAAATCAGCTTGAAGGTCTGGCCGCCGGCCTGCGCCGCGATCGACTTGCCGCGGAACGAGGCCAGGTTGTTGGGATCCACGCCGCCGTCCTTGCGCGCCACCAGCACCACCTGCGCCACGAACGTGGTGGGCGCGAACGACACCAGCTTGTGGCGTTCGAGGTTGTTGGTGGTGTTGCCGCACTCCAGGTCGATGGTGCCGTTGGCCAGCAACGGGATACGCGTGGCGGAGGTGGTCGGGTTGTAACGCACGTCCAGCTTGGGCAGCTTCAGCGCGGTCTTGATGTGCTGGGCGATTTCCTGGCAGATCTCGACGGTGTAGCCGATCGGCTTCTGGTTGCCGTCCAGGTAGGCGAACGGCACGGAGGTCTCGGGATGGCCGATGGTGATCACGCCGGTGTCGCGGATCTTGTCCAGGCGGCTGGGGCCTTCGGCGTGGGCGGCGGCGCTGCCGAACAGGGCGGCGGCGACCGAAATCGCGGCAAATGCTTTCATCTTATTCCCTTGGCGCCGGTCGAGCGGCGCGTGCTTATGTTCACGAACAGCGGAGCCGGAGTGCATACGACCCGCCGCGTCCCGCGATGAGCCCCGCGGCTGGCAAAAAGTATCAACTAGCGTTATGGTTTTATCCAGTTCCAATCGGGTATTCCTCTATACGGATTTGATATGGCCATTACACGAATGGGCTTGCGACACATCGAGGCTTTCCGGGCCGTCATGATGACCGGATCCATGACCGCCGCGGCGCGCAGAGTGCATACCTCGCAGCCGCACGTTAGCCGCTTAATAGCGCAATTGGAAGCAATCACCCAATTTCCCCTGTTCGACCGCAACGGCAGCCGCCTGACCCCCACCCAGGACGGTTCGCGCTTCTTCCAGGAGGTCGAAAAGACCTTCATCGGCCTGGCCGGCCTGGAATCGGCGGCGGCCAGCATCCGCTCCTTCAGCGCCAGCCGCCTGAGCGTGGCGGCCATGCCGCGCCTGGCCGGCGGCCTGCTGGCGCGCATCGTGGCCGCCTTCAAGACCGAATACCCGGACGTCATGGTCTCGATCCATTCCGGCAACGCCAGCGCGGTGCACAACTGGATCAGCTCGGGTTTCTGCGACACCGGCCTGGCGATGCTGTCGGGCGACAGCCCCGGCATCCAGGTCGAGCCGGTGCTGACCATGAACTGCGTGGCGGTGCTGCCCAAGGGGCACCGGTTGACCAAGCTGAAAAAGCTCAAGCCGGCCGATTTCGCCGGCGAGCCCTTCATCGCCTTTCCCAGCGCCACGCCGCTGCGGGAAAAGATCGACGCGGTCTTCAAGGCCGCCAAGGTCGAGCGCCAGACCGTGGCCGAAGCCGGCCTGGGCTCGTCGGTCTGTGCGCTGGTGGGCGCCGGCCTGGGCGTGGCGTTGATCAACCCGCTGGCGGCGCGCGAGGAATACGAGGCCAACGGCGTCGAAGTGCGCCCGTTCAGCCCGGCGGTGCCGGTCACGGTGGCGCTGCTGTACCCGCCGTACCACACCCGCACCCGCCTGGTCAGCGTGTTCTCGCGCTACGCGCACCAGTTGATGCAGGAAGAGATGGCCGATCTGAAGGCGCGGCCGGGGCGATGATGGCAACGCCCCCCGCCGCGCGGAAACGACAAGGCCCCGACATCGGGGCCTTTTTTTGCCCGCGGCCGCCCGTCGTCAGGCAGTCGCGCCGTCCGGGCGCGGCTCGCGCAGATCCAGCCACGCCACCAGCAGCAATCCCCCCGCCAGCCCCAGGTGCTCGTAGAACGCATTGGCGGCCATGAAGCGTTCCTGGCCGGCCGGCATCTCCCAGTAGCGCAGCGCGATGCCCGTGGCCGCCAGCGTGAAGGCGGCCAGCGCCAGCGCCCCCAGCCAGCGCAGGCGGCCGCTCAGGATCATGGCGGAGGCCGCCAGTTCCAGCGCGATCACCAGCACCGCGAACAACGGCCCGGGCGCCAGCCCGAAATGCGCCATCTCCGCCAGCGCGCCGGGAAAGTCGGTCAGCTTGACCAGCCCGCCCTGCAGGTAGGCGGCGCACAGGCCAAGGTAGGCCAGGAACCGCACTGCCGGCGAACCGAACAGCGGCCGGGCCAGGCCGGCCAGCCGCCGCTCCCATTGAAAGGTCGCGTTCATGGCCGGCCTCCTCAGACGGCCCAGCAGGAGCAACCCAGGGCGCCGAAGAAGCCCTGGAGGTCGGAACTGGGCGCCTTCGAGGCCCACGCCTTGGCATGGTCATGCCCATGCAGCCCGCAACTGGTGGCGCACGCGCAGGCCGCCATGTTGCGGTAGCCCAGCGAATTGCGGCCGGCGCCGTCGGGGTCGCCCCAGGCGGCATAGCCGCCGAACAGGCGCGTGGGCGACCAGTCCGGCATGGCGGGCGGCAGCGGATTGTCGTCCTCGGGCCCGAATTCGCCGGCGCCGTAGACCACCCGACCGCCAACCACCGTCAGGTCCGAGGTCAGGAACGAGATCTCGTCCTCGCTGCAGCGGAAGTAGTCCTTGCTCGGCACGATGAAGTCGGCCAGCTGGCCCGGCTGGATGCGGCCGCGCTTGCCTTCCTCGTTGGCGAACCAGGCCACGTTCTCGGTCCACATGCGCAGCGCGGTCTCGCGGTCCAGGCAGTTGCGCGCCGGATAGAGGCGGGTGCCGCCCACGGTCTTGCCGGTCACCATCCACGACAGCGACACCCACGGGTTGTAGGACGCGACACGGGTGGCGTCGGTGCCGGCGGAAACCTTCACGCCGCGATCCAGCATCCTGGCGATGGGCGGCGTGGCCTCGGCCGCGGCCGCGCCGTAGCGCTCGATGAAGTACTCGCCCTGGTAGGCCATGCGATGCTGCACGGCGATGCCGCCGCCCAGCGCGGCGATGCGGTCGATCGACTTGTCGGAAATGGTCTCGGCGTGGTCGAAGAACCAGTTCAGCCCGGTCAGCGGCGTGTCCTGGTTGACCTTCTCGAACACATCCAGCGCGCGCGAGATGGTCTCGTCATAGGTGGCGTGCAGACGCCACGGCCACTTGTTCTGCACCAGCACGCGCACCACTTCCTCCAGCTCGCCTTCCATCTCGGGCGGCATGTCCGGCCGCTCGACGCGGAAGTCCTCGAAGTCGGCGGCCGAGAACACCAGCATCTCGCCGGCGCCGTTGTGGCGGAAGTAGTCGGTGCCCTGCTTGTACTTCACGCTGGACGTCCACTTGAGAAAGTCTTCCTTCTCCTGCTTGGGCTTCTGCGTGAACAGGTTGTAGGCCAGCCGCACCGTCATCTGGCCTTCGTCGGCCAGCTTCTGGATCACGGCGTAGTCATCGGGATAGTTCTGGAAACCGCCGCCCGCGTCGATCACGCCGGTCACGCCCAGGCGGTTCAGCTCGCGCATGAAATGGCGCGTGGAATTGACCTGGTAGTCGAACGGCAGCTTGGGCCCCTTGGCCAGCGTGGCGTACAGGATGGTGGCGTTGGGCTTGGCCAGCAGCAGTCCGGTCGGGTTGCCCTGCGCGTCGCGGATGATCTCGCCGCCCGGCGGGTTGGGCGTGGTCTTGGTGTAGCCCACCGCGCGCAGCGCGGCGCCGTTGAGCAGGGCGCGGTCGTACAGGTGCAGCAGGAACACCGGCGTGTCGGGCGCGACGGCGTTGATCTCCTCGATCGTCGGCAGGCGCTTCTCGGCGAATTGGTGCTCGGTGAAGCCGCCCACCACCCGCACCCATTGCGGCGCCGGCGTGATGGCGACCTGGCGCTTGAGCATCGCCATGGCGTCGGCCAGCGAGCGCACGCCGTCCCAGCGCAGCTCCATGTTGTAGTTCAGGCCGCCGCGCACCACGTGGGTATGGTTGTCGAACAGGCCGGGCAGGGCGCCGCGCTGCTTCAGGTCGACGCGGCGGGTGGCGGGACCGGCCAGCGCCATGACCTCGGCATCGGTGCCGACCGCGACGAAGCGTCCGTCCTGGATGGCGACGGCGCTGGCCAGCGGCCTAGCGCGGTCCAGCGTGGTGATGCGGCCGTTATGGAAGATGACGTCCGGGTAGGCGTTTGAGGCGTTTGGCATGGGGGATTCTCCTTTGGAACGGGCAGCGGCGCGTCCGCCCAACAGGCTATTGAGGGCCAGCGTGGAAGCAACACCGATGAGGTCGCGGCGGGTAGGCATACGATATCTCCGTGGGTGCGAAAAAAGGGGTTCAGCCCTGGTCTTTGTCCTGGGCCTGGCGGCCCGGCAGCTGCCCGAACACGTGGCTCACCGCCTTTTCCTTGTCGCAGGCGGCGACGAAGGCCGTGCCATTGAGCAGCTGCTTGCCCACCGGCACCAGCTGCTCGCCGACCAGGATGCCCAGCAGGCCGATCAACGCCACCAGCGGCGGCGCCGGCGAACGCACCTGCAGCAGGCTGTACACCACGCCGACCAGCAGACCGGCGCCCAGGGAAAGCAGATAGATCTTCATGCGCATTCTCGTGTGTGTCAGGAAGGGGGAAAGTCGGATCACGCGTGGGTATCGGCCAGCAGCACTTCGGCGTCGTCGAGCGCGGTGATGCGCACATCGGCTTCGTCCTCGATGGCGGCGCCGTCGCCGCTGCCCAGCTCGATGTCGTTGACGGTCAGGCGGCCCTTGGACGCCACCAGGTAGCCACGGCGCCGGCCGCGGGCGAAACGGTAGGTGGCGGCCTGGCCGGCCTTGAGCGCCACCGCCAGCACCCGCGCATCGCTGCGGATCGGCAGCGCATCCTCGTCGCCCTCGATGCCGCTGGCCAGCGTGACGAAATGGCCGTCGCAGGCGTCGCGGGCAAACGTCTTCCTGCCCCAGCTCGGCGGCACGCCGCGGCGATCCGGTTCGATCCAGATCTGGAACACCCGCGCCGGCCCGCCTTCCATGTTGAACTCGGCATGCGTCAGGCCGCTGCCCGCGCTCATGACCTGCACGTCGCCGGCGCGGGTGCGGCCGCGGTTGCCCAGGTCATCCTCATGGGTTAACGCGCCTTCCCGCACGCAGGTGATGATTTCCACATCGGTGTGCAGCAGCGCGGGAAAACCGGCGCCCGGCGCGATGGTCTCGTCGTTCCAGGCGCGCAGCGCGCCCCAGTTCATGCGCCGCGGATCCAGGTAGTTGGCGAACGAGAAATGGTGTTTCACATCGAGCCAGCCGCGGCGGGCGTGGCCCAGGGTTGTCAAAGGTCGGCGCTCTATCATGGCGAGCCTCCAGGTGGGACGAATGGGAAAGCGGGGCGTCAGCGCTTCAGGGCCAGGAAGTGATGCACCTCGGGCTTGTCGGGACCGATATGGAACCGCAGCGCCTCGGCCTGCAGATCAGCGTCGGCATGCGAGACCCGATGGTGCTGGCGCAGATGCTCGGCCCACGACTCCACGAAGAACCACTCCACCACCCGCTCGGGATCGCTGGTGTGCTCGGCCACGCCCCAGGAATAGGCGCCGTCGCGCAGGCGCTCCTGCGACAGGCGCTGCATCGCGTCCAGGAACGCCGGACGGTCTGCCTGGCGGATGCGGTACTCGACCTGGATCAGCACCGGGCCGCGGTCATGCGCCACCGACTCCGACACCAGCGGCTCGGGCCAGTGGTTCGACGCCTGCAGGTCGGCTTCGCCCACCGGCAGCCGCGCCCGATGGAACAGCAGCGCCACGATCACCAGGCCGACGGCGCTGACCACCAGGGCGTAGGGCACGCCGATTTCACGCGCCACCAGGCCCCAGCCCAGGCTGCCGGCCGCCATCGCGCCGTTGAACACCATCAGGTACACCGCCAGGCCGCGGCCGCGCACCCAGTTGGGCAGGATCGCCTGGGCCACGCCGTTGAAGGTCGTCAGCGCCGTGATCCAGCCCATGCCCAGCAGCACCAGCATCAGCACCGCCAGCCACTTGGGCGGGGCGAACACCAGCACGCCCATCACCACCGCGCTGACCACGGACGCCAGCAGCACCAGCCCGTCCGCATTCAGCTTGGCGCCCAGCTTCGGCATCACCAGCGCGCCCAGGATCGCGCCGGCGCCCACGGCGCCCAGCAGCATGCCGTAGAAGCCGGACGTGCCGCCCAGCATCTGCCGCGCCACCAGCGGCAGCAGGGCCCACACCGCGCTGGCGAACAGGAAGAACACCGCGGCGCGCAGCAGCACGCGATGCAGTTCCTTGCTGGCCCGCGTATAGCGCAGGCCGGCCCGGAACGCGCCCAGGAAGTTCTCCGACAGCGCGCTGTCGGTCGCCGCCGGACGCTTCCACCACAGCAGGGCGGCGATCACGAATACATAGCTCAACACGTCCATGCCGTAGGTCACCGCCGCGCCGAAGCTGGCCAGGATCAGGCCGCCCGCGGCCGGGCCGATGGCGCGCGCGATGTTGATCCCCAGCGAGTTCAGCGCCACCGCGCCCTTCAGGTTCTCGCGCGGCACCAGCTCGGGCACGATCGACTGCCAGGTCGGGCCCATCAGCGCCGCGCCGATGCCGCCGACGAAAGTCAGCGCGATCAGGTAGTCCACCGTCAGCGCGCCGAAGTGCGACAGCAGCAACAAGGTGCCGCTGACCGAGGCCAGCAGCAACTGCACGAAGATGAGGAAGCGCCGGCGGTCCAGAATGTCCGACAGCACGCCGGCCGGAATCGCCAGCAGGAAGATCGGCAGCGTCGCCGCCGTCTGGATCAGCGCCACCGCGGCCGGGCTGGCCGACAGGTCGGTCACCAGCCAGGAGCTGGCGACGTCGCGCATGAAGCTGCCCACGTTGCCGAGCACCGCGGCCGCCCACAGGACGGCGAACACGGGCTGGCGCAGAGGCGCAAAGCTGCCTCCCGCGGAGGGAGAAGGGGAATTCGGCATGGAATGCTCCGGGATCGCGCTGGGTCGCCAGGGGCCGTGCATCCCGCCGCCTGCCGTGATCGGAAAAAGAAGCGGCCCGGGCCGTTGCCGGCCCGGGCGCGGGGCTTACTTGGCCGGGTTGGGGCCGATGCGCTCGCCGTGCGTCACGCGCTCGGCCAGCTTGTGCACGTGGGTGACGGCGTAGTCGATGCCCATGCCGTAAGCGCCGGAATGTTCCTTGGCGATGCCGGTCACGGCGTCGTAGGTTTCCTGGCGGGCCCAGTCGCGCTGCCATTCCAGCATCACCTGCTGCCAGGTCACCGGCACCACGCCGGCCTGGATCATGCGGTCCATCGCGTACTTGTGCGCGTCGGCCGAGGTGCCGCCCGAGGCGTCCGCCACCATGTAGATCTCGTAGTCGCCTTCGAGCATGGCGCACAGGGCGAAGGTGGTGTTGCAGACCTCGGTCCACAGGCCGGCCACGACGATCTTCTTGCGGCCGTTGGCGGCCAGCGCGTCGCGCACGTTCTGGTCGTCCCACGAGTTCATCGAGGTGCGCTCGAGGATCTTGTTCTCGGGGAACACGGCCAGCAGTTCGGGGAAGGTGTTGCCCGAGAAGCCATCGGTCTCGACGGTGGTGATGGTGGTCGGGATGTTGAAGGTGCGCGCGGCCTTGGCCAGGCCCACCACGTTGTTCTTGAGCGTCTGGCGATCGATCGACTGCACGCCGAAGGCCATCTGCGGCTGCTGGTCGATGAAGATGATCTGGCTGTTCTGCGGGGTCAGGACTTCGAGGTATTTGTTGGCGGACATGGTGGCTCTCTCTTTCAGGGAATCGTTCAGGGGAATGCGGCAAGGTGAATTCGGGCACTGCGCAAACCGTTCCGGCTTGCCCCGCTGTCGTCGTGCTCGAATGCCGCTTGAGGGGTTTCGTTCACGTCGTGTGTCGGTATGGGCATAGTAGGGATCCGCCCCCCGCCTGAGAATCCGCAGCGGGGAATTGCATCCTTTCCATTTTTTGCATGATCCCCGTGACACGGGCATTTCCCGCCGGTGCGCCCCGGGCATTCTTGTTCGTCACATAGTCAGCCGCTATCATCGACGCGACTTTCTTTGCGAGAACCACCATGAACAAACTGCCGGATCTGGAGGGCTGGGCGATCTTCGCCAAGGTCGCCGACACGGGCTCGTTCGCCAAGGCCGCGGCCGAACTGTCCCTGTCCCAGGCCACGGTGTCCAAGACCATCACGCGTCTGGAGACCAAGATGAAGACCATGCTGTTCCACCGCACCTCGCGCAGCATGTCGTTGACGGAGTCCGGCTATGCGGCGCTGGAGCGCGCCGCGCGCATCCTGGAAGAGGGCGAGGCGGTCGAGGCCGAGGTCACCGAGAAATCCACCAGCCTGCGCGGCAAAATCCGCCTGGCCGCGCCCATGTCCTTCGGCGTCACGCACCTGGCGCCGATGCTGCCGCCCTTCATGCAGGCGCATCCCGATGTGGACCTGGAAATCGAGTTCAACGACAAGCAGGCCGACCTGGTGTCGGAACGCTTCGACCTGGCCCTGCGCATCTCCAACCTGGTGGACTCCACGCTGCTGGCGCGGCGCCTGTGCTCGGTGCGCATCCTGCTGGTGGGCGCGCCCAGCTACTTCAAGCGCGCCGGCAAGCCCAAGCATCCGCGCGACCTGGCGCAGCACACCGCGCTGCAATACATGTACGCGCGCAACGGCTCGAGCTGGCGCTTCCGCCACGACAAGCACGGCGAGTTCTCGCAGTCGCTGCCGGTGCAGCTGAACGTCAACAACGCCGAGGCGCTGTCACCCGCGCTGCAGGCCGGCCTGGGCCTGGCGCTGCAGCCGGAATTCCTGGCCTGGGAAGACCTGCAATCGGGCGCGCTGGAAACCGCCATGGACGACTGGCAGATCGACCCGATCGCGCTGCACATCGTCACGCCGCCGGGCCGCCGGCGGCCGGCGCGGGTGCAGGCGCTGATCGAATACCTGGCCGAACGGTTGACGGCGGAGCCGTGGGCCAGCGACGTGCAGGGACAATAAGATAAACAACGCCTCCGATAATCATGACAAAGCAGATCCCGATCGGCGACCCGTAATTGACGAAACTGCCGAAAGGGTTCTTGTATGTGTGCGAGAATTTCCAATACGTGTGTCGCCTGTCTCCACTACGCAGTGCGGGACAAACCGACGCTTTTGAATGGAAATTTCAGGAGAAGGAGGTCTTGTGGCTGATTTTTTGTGTGAAGTGTGCGGATCGTCGAGTGCGACGCATGTCCTGGTGGACTACCAACGCACGGTATGCGAGCCGTCACAGTATTTTTGCAAAAAACATGCGTTCGAAGAGGGCCGTGAGGAGTGTCACATTTGTGAGGACAATTCGCACCTCTCTTCAATCGCCGTAGAGGACGAGGACGGTGAGCAGCGCGATTTGCTGCCAACCTACCGGCCGGGCGAGCTTGACCGTGACGGTATGTGCTCGGAACATCCATAGCGCGAACGCTCTGAGGCGCTGAGAACCAGTCGGCACCTACATTCACGACAATAAAAAAGGGGCTGTAATACAGCCCCTTTTTCCTGCACTCCGGATGGCCTGTCGAACATCCGGACGATTTCGGTGGATCAGACGTCGATGTTCCCCGCCGACAGCGCATGCGCCTCGATGAAGTTGCGGCGCGGTTCGACGTCGTCGCCCATCAGCGTGGTGAAGACCTCGTCGGCCGCGATGGCGTCCTCGATCTGAACGCGCAGCAGGCGGCGCACCTTCGGGTCCATGGTGGTTTCCCACAGCTGTTCCGGGTTCATTTCGCCCAGGCCCTTGTAGCGCTGCTTGGAGATGCCGCGATCGGCTTCGCTGCGCAGCCACTGCATGGCTTCGCGGAAGTCGGAGACGTTCTGCTCCTTGCGCTTTTCGCCTTCGCCGCGCGCGGCCAGCGAACGCGGGCCGACCTTGCCGGAGAAGCTCTTGGCGGCGCGCGACAGGATCGCGTAGTCGGAACCGCCGACGAAGTCGGCGTCGATGATGCTGACGCGCACGTTGCCGTGGTGCATGCGCTGGATCGACAGGCGATGGCGTTCGGTGGCCTCGTCGAACTCGGGCACCACTTCCACGCCGTTGCCGCTGACCGGATCACGCATGGCGTCGGCCAGGCGCTTGGCCGAATCGGCGGCGGCCTCGGCCGACTCCAGGTTGATCTCGACGCCCTCGGCCATGGCCGACAGCGCCGCCACGTCGAACACGCGCGACAGGCGCGCGATGACGCCGTCGGCGGCCACGTACTGGCGCGCCAGCTCGTTCAGCTCGTCGCCACGGATGATGTTGCCGCCGGAGATGATCTCGGCGTCCTTCAGGGCCAGCTGCAGCATGAACTGCGCTTCTTCCTGGTCATCCTTCAGGTAGCGCTCTTCGCGGCCGACCTTGACCTTGTACAGCGGCGGCTGGGCGATGTAGACGTAGCCGCGCTGCACCAGCTCGGGCATCTGGCGGTACAGCAGCGTCAGCAGCAGCGTGCGGATGTGCGCGCCGTCCACGTCCGCGTCGGTCATGATGATGAGGCGGTGATAGCGCAGCTTGTCGACGTTGAAATCCGGGCCGATGCTGGTGCCCAGCGCGGTGATCAGCGTGGCGATCTGCTCGCTGGCGATCAGGCGGTCAAAGCGCGCCTTCTCGACGTTCAGCACCTTGCCGCGCAGCGGCAGGATGGCCTGGAACTTGCGGTCGCGGCCCTGCTTGGCCGAGCCGCCTGCGGAGTCACCCTCGACGATGTACAGCTCGCACAGCGCCGGATCCTTTTCCTGGCAGTCGGCCAGCTTGCCGGGCAGGCCGGCGCCTTCCAGCACGCTCTTGCGGCGCGTCATTTCGCGCGCCTTGCGGGCGGCTTCGCGCGCGCGGGCGGCTTCGACGATCTTGGCGCACAGCGCCTTGGCGTCGTTCGGATGCTCCAGCAGCCAGGTTTCCAGCGTGCGGGCCACGGCCTCTTCAACGGCCGGACGCACTTCGCTGGACACCAGCTTGTCCTTGGTCTGGCTGCTGAACTTGGGTTCGGGCACCTTCACCGACAGCACGCAGGCCAGGCCTTCGCGCATGTCGTCGCCGGAGGTCTCGACCTTGGCCTTCTTGGCCAGTTCGTTGTCGGTGATGTACTTGTTGATGATGCGGGTCATCGCCGCGCGCAGGCCGGTCAGGTGCGAGCCGCCGTCGCGCTGCGGGATGTTGTTGGTGAAGCACAGCACGCTTTCGCTGTAGCTGTCGTTCCACTGCATCGCCACTTCCACGCCCACCGGCACGCCGCCCGCCGACGACTCGGTGGTGACCGAGAACACGTTCGGGTGCAGCACCGTCTTGGCGCGGTTGATGTATTCGACGAAGCCCTTCACGCCGCCCGAGAAGGCGAAGTTCTCTTCCTTGCCCTGGCGCTGGTCGATCAGGCGGATCTTGACGCCGTTGTTCAGGAACGAGAGCTCGCGCAGGCGCTTGGAGAGGATCTCGTAGTGGTACTCGATGTTGTTGAAGATGATCGGGTCGGCCAGGAAGCGCACTTCGGTGCCGCGCTTGTCGGTCGTGCCGGTCACGGCCAGGGGCGCGACGCGCTCGCCCTGGCGGAATTCCATCTGGTGCACTTCGCCGTTGCGGCGGATGGTCAGGCGCAGCCACTCGGACAGCGCGTTCACGCACGACACGCCCACGCCGTGCAGGCCGCCGGACACCTTGTACGAGTTCTGGTCGAACTTGCCGCCGGCGTGCAGTTCGGTCATGACGATTTCCGCCGCGCTGCGGTGGAATTCGTCGTCCTTGTGGATATCCGTGGGGATGCCGCGGCCGTTGTCGGTGACCGAGATCGAGTTGTCGGTGTGGATCGTGACGACGATGTCGTCGCACCAGCCGGCCAGCGCTTCGTCAATGGCGTTGTCGACGACTTCGAACACCATGTGGTGCAGACCGGTGCCGTCCGACGTGTCGCCGATGTACATGCCGGGGCGCTTGCGCACGGCCTCCAGCCCCTTGAGCATCTTGATCGAGTCGGCGCCGTAGCCGCCGTTCTCGGGAGTGGTGTTCTGCTGATCTGACATGTCTGTATCGATAACGCTTTAAAGAACGGCCTGGCGGCCGGACCGCCGGCGGGCCATCAGGCCCGCGGGCGGCACAAACCCACAGCTGCGCGGACTCAGATCCGCATGGGCATGACGACGTACTTGAACTGGTCGTCTTCGGGCAGGGTGATGAGCGCCGACGCGTTGGCATCGGGCATGACCGACCACTGGATGTTGTCCACCTTGACGTTGGCCAGCACGTCGAGCAGGTAGCCGACGTTGAAGCCCACGTCCAGCGGTTCGTGGCCGTAGTCGATGTCGATTTCTTCCTGCGCCTCTTCCTGCTCGGCGTTGGAAGAAGAGATCTTCATCTGGTTCTGCGCCAGTTGCAGGCGCACGCCCTTGAACTTGTCGGTGGTCAGGATGGCGGCGCGCTGCAGGCTGCCCTGCAGGGCTTCGCGGCCCACCAGGAAGTGGCGCGTGTAGTTGGTCGGGATGACGCGGGTGAAGTCGGGGAACTTGCCTTCGACCAGCTTGGACACCAGCTCGACGTCGCCGAAGCGGAAACGGATCTGGCCCGGCGCCACGTCGATCGAGACGAGCTCGTCGGAGTCTTCCAGCAGGCGCTGCATTTCCAGCACGGTCTTGCGCGGCACGATCACTTCGTGGCGTTCGCTGATGCCGTCGGCTTCGGTGGAGCAGTGCGCCAGGCGGTGGCCGTCGGTGGCGACCGCGCGCACGCGGCCCGGTTCGAACACCAGCAGCATGCCGTTCAGGTAGTAGCGGATGTCCTGTTGCGCCATGGCGAAGTGCACCATGTTGAACAGGTGGCGCAGCGTGCGTTGCGGCATGCTCAGCGACACGTCCCACTGCTCGGGCTGGGCCACGGTGGGGAATTCGCTGGCGGCCAGCGTCTGCAGCGCGAAGCGGCTCTTGGCCGACTGCACCGACAGCTTGTTGCTAGCCAGCGCCAGGCGCACGTCGCCGGTGTCCGGCAGGGCTTTCAGGATGTCCAGCAACTTGCGCGCCGCGACCGTGGTGGACTCGTTGTCGTGGCCCACACCGAAGTCGGCGTGCGTGGTGATCTGCACTTCCAGGTCGGTCGCGATGAAGGCAACCTTGTTGCCTTCCTTGCGCATCAGGATGTTCGCCAGGATGGGCAGGGTATGGCGTCTTTCGACGATGCCCGCCACGGTCGACAGCGGTTTCAGCAATGCATCGCGTGTGGTTTGTACGAGTTGCATGGTCATCCTTTTAGAGTTTGTTCCAACACGTGCAGGGTATGGTTGAGCTCCGCTTGCTTGGCGCGGGCGTCGGAAATCTTGCGTACGGCGTGCAGCACGGTGGTGTGGTCACGGCCACCGAACAGATCGCCGATTTCCGGCAGGCTTTTCTGGGTCAGCTCCTTGGCCAGGTACATGGCGACCTGGCGCGGCAAAGCGATATTGGCCGGCCGGCGTTTCGAATACATGTCGGCGACCTTGATCTTGTAGAAATCCGCCACCGTCTTCTGGATGTTCTCGACGGTGATCTGGCCGTTGGACACGGACAGCAGATCCTTCAGGGCTTCCTTGCAGACGTCCACGGTGAGCACATCGCGGCCGTGGAAGCGGGCGTAGGCCAGCACCTTGCGCAACGCGCCTTCGAGTTCGCGCACGTTGCTGCGCAGGTGCTTGGCGATGAAGAACGCCACTTCCTCGGGCATCGGCACGCCCTCGGACTCGGCCTTGCGCAGCAGGATCGCCACGCGCATCTCGAGTTCGGGCGGCTCGATCGCGACCGTCAGGCCGGAATCGAAGCGCGAGATCAGGCGGCTGTCGATGCCCGACAGTTCCTTCGGATAGGTGTCGCTGGTGATGATGATCTGCTTGCGCTGCGCCACCATCGCCTCGAACGCATAGAAGAATTCTTCCTGCGTGCGGTTCTTGCCGGAGAAGAACTGGATATCGTCGATCAGCAGCAGGTCGAGCGAATGGTAGTAGCGCTTGAAGTCATCGAACGCCTTGCGCTGGTACGCCTTGACCACGTCGGACACGTATTGGTCGGCATGCACGTAGCGCACGCGCACCCCGGTGCCCGCCGCCACCATGGCGTTGCCGATGGCGTGGATCAGGTGGGTCTTGCCCAGGCCCACGCCGCCGTACAGGAACAGCGGGTTGTACGAGGTGCCCGGGTTCTCGGCCACCTGCAGCGCGGCGGCGCGCGCCAGCTGGTTGGCCTTACCCGTCACGAAGTTCTCGAACGTCAGGTCGGTGTTCAGGCGCGAGCGCTCGTACACGATGTTGGCGGCGTCCGCGTTCACGGCCGCGGCCGCCGCGGTGGTCGCGACGGGAGCGGGCGCGGCGGGCTGCGCCGGCATGCCTGGCGGCGGCGCG
>ERZ1739169.131-NODE-131-length-21640-cov-16.552235_pt1 | contig 21640 bp, 16 predicted proteins | sample MGYA00581756_ERZ1739169 | MGnify/ENA primary metagenome ERZ1739169 (study PRJEB40789, sample SAMEA7425667) | Salamandra salamandra | biome: salamander skin | place: Germany | collected 2020-03 | study: cvxcv | reverse complement strand
GCAGGTCACGGCGCGCGGCGCCCAGCCGCCCCAGACCCGCCTGGCGGCGGACTATCCGCCGGACGAGATCGGCCGGCTGGCGGACGCCTTCGATGCCACCTACAACCAGCTCGAACAGGCGTTGCGGCGCGAGCAGCTGTTCACGGCCGACGTCGGCCATGAACTGCGCACGCCGCTGATGGTGATTTCCAGCTCCTGCGAGCTGCTGCTGGACGAGCCCGGCCTGGACGCCGACGGCAGCGCCCGCGTGCGGCGCATCGCCGCGGCCGCGGCCGACATGGGGGAACGGCTCGACACCTACCTGATGCTGGCGCGCGGCCGCGATGCCGGCGACCAGTTCGCGCGCGACAGCGCCGGCGGCGCGGCGCGCGAACAGTTGGCGGCCTGGAGCGCGATGGCGCAACGGCGTGGCATGTCGCTGGTGCTCGAAGCGCCGGCGCAGGCGAGCATGGCGGGTCCAGGCGATGCGCCGGCGGCGGCCGGAGAGGCCGACGCGCCGCGTTATCCCGCGCCCTTGCTGCGCGCGCTGCTGTCCAACCTGATCCGCAACTCGCTGCAGTACGCCGGCCCCGGCGCGCGGGTCACGATCAGCGCCGGCCCCGACTACCTGCAGGTGGCTGACGACGGCCCGGGCATCCCGCTGGAACGGCAGGAAGCCGTCTTCAGCCCGTTCGTGCGCGGCGCGCAGCCCGATGCCGGCAACCTGGGGCTGGGCCTGTCCCTGGTGCGGCGCATCTGCGAGCACCAGGGCTGGCGCGTCTCGCTGCGGTCGGCGCCAGGGCAGGGCAGCGTGTTCCGGGTGGACCTCAGAACGACAGGTCGGCCGTGAAGGTCACGGTGCGGCCCGCGCCCGGCACGCCATAGAGCTGGAAGCCGTCGAGCGAGGCGCCGACGCGGCTGTAGTAGAACTTGTTGAACAGGTTCTCCACGTTCATGCCCAGGGTCAGCGACTTGTCGACGCGGTAGCGCGCGGCGACCGAGTGCAGCCAGTAGGACGGCGCCTTCTCGTCGTCGCGCACCCAGATGGGATGGGTGCCGGACGGGCCCGACACGGTGGAACTGTTGTTGTTCTTGCCGCCCACGTACTTGTTGTCGGTGTAGCGCCGCTTGCCCACGTATTGCGCGCCGTAGCTCAGCGACAGCTTGTCGGTGGCGGCATAGGTGGTCCACAGGTTGAACGTCAGGTCGGGCACGTTCTTGGCTTCCTCGCCGCTGTTGGCGCCCTTGGTGATGCGGCTCTTCATGGCGCTGACGCCGGCGAAGGCCGACCAGCGCGGGGTGAGGTTGCCGGCCAGCCCCAGTTCGATGCCGTCGACCCGCTTGGCGGGCAGCGCGCGCACCACGTCGGTGGCGTCGTCGCCATACTCCCAGGAGTCGGACAGCTCGGTGCGGAACACCGCGCCGGTCAGCGACAGGTCGCCCTGGGCCAGGTCCCACTTGCCGCCCAGCTCGTAGGTCTTGGACACCGCCGGCTTGTAGCTGTCGCCGCCGGTGGCGCCGTAGATGTTGTTGTTGGTCGAGGCGCCCAGCGCGGATGGCTGCGCGGCCTGGCTGTAGGCGGCGTAGAGGCTGGCTTCGGGCGCCGGCTTGTAGGTCACGCCCAGGCGGCCGCTCCAGGCGCCGTCCTCGACCCGGTTGGTGCTGTGCTTGCCGGCGGAGCCGGTGACCTGCGTGACGCGGAACCGGTCATAGCGCAGCGCGCCCTGCAGCAGCCATTGCGGCGTCAGCGTCAGCGTGTCGCCCACGTACAGGCCGGTGTTGAAGACCTCGGCGCGGTTGCCGTCGGCGCCCTTGACCGTGTCGACCCCGCCCATGTCGACGCCGCCGTTGTTGCGCAGGTCGAAGGTCGGGTTGGTCGACGGCGCCTTGATGGTGCGTTCGTGGTCGCCGTAGGTTTCCTTGTAGAACTCCACGCCGGTCACCAACTGGTGCTTGATGGCGCCGGTCTGGAAATCCAGGCTCAGGTTGGTCTGGTTGGCCAGGATGGTGTAGCGCTTGGAGGTGCCAAAGTCGTTGCCGCGCAGCTGGCCATAGGGGCTGGGGTTGTCCAGCGGCACATAGCCGCTGTACGAGGGGATGCCGTCAGCGCTGTTGACCAGCGGTCCGGCGCCGGCGTAGCCGTAGGAGGTGCGCGAGGTGCTGTTCAGGCGCGCCGGCGACAGCACGCCGATGCGGTCGGTCTGTTCCCAGCGGCTGATGTTGGACAGGCGCACGCGGTCGTTGAAATCGTGTTCCGCCTTCAGGGTGGCCTGGTCGGTGCGGGTCTGTTCGGTGTACAGCGACGGATCGCCGTACCAGGCGTTGCGCGACACGTTCGGCATGCGCTGGCCGCCGGTGCCGCGCTGGATCGGCACGCCGCCGTCGGGAATGTTGTTGTCTTCCTGGTGCAGGTAGTTCAGGGTGACGCGGGTGGGCGTGCCCAGCCCCATCGCCAGCGAGGCCGCCATGCCGGAGCGGTCGAACTCGGTCACGTCGCGCTCGGCCACGCCGTTGTGGTGGCGCATCAGATTGATGCGCAGCGCCGAGCTGTCGGTCAGCTCCTGGTTCAGGTCGGCCGTGATGCGGCGGTAGTGGTCGGTGCCCAGGCCGCCGGACGCCTTGTAGAACGAGCCCAGCCGGGCTTCCTTGCTGACCAGGTTGACGCTGCCGCCTACCGCGGAGACGCCGGACTCGATCGAGCCGGTGCCCTTGAAGACCTCGGCGCGCTCCAGGTTGAAGATGTCGGTGCGGCTGGACATGCCGGCGTCGCGGATGCCGTCGACGGTGATGCTCTGTTCCGCCGAGAAGCCGCGGATGGTGAACATGTCGCCCCAGCCCAGGTTGCCCTCGCCGGAGCTGAAGGTGATGCCGGGAACGTTGCGCAGCACGTCCTGCAGGCTCTGGGCCTGTTGTTCCTCCAGCACCTCGCGGGGCACCACGGTGATGCTCTGCGGGGTGTTCAGGAGCGGCTCGGTGAACTTGCCGGATTGCACCCGTTCCGCCTTGTAGGGCGCGGGGCTGTCGGCCTGCACCGTCACCGGCGCCAGCACCGTGGCGTTGTCGTTGGCGGGTTGCGCCTGCGCGCTGGCGGCGGCGCCAAGCGCCACGCCCAGGGTCTTGAGCGCCATCGCGCCGGGATGAGAGGGTTTGTACTGCGCCATGATCGGGTTCCAGGAAAAGTGCCAATGAGAATCGTTAGCGATTCTAGGAAGGCGCGTCTCAAGATCTCGTTAAGGCGTGTGGCGCCGGCCCCCCACCCGGAGAGGCGCGGGGTCGGTAAATCGGACCGAGGCAGGGGTGAATGAACGGCGGCGCCGGTGCCGCCGTCCCGTGGGCGTGCCGTCAGGCCGACAGCACGCCGTCGGTCATGCGCGGCAGGCCGAGCGGATTGGCGCGCTTGAGGCCGTCGGGCAGCAGCGCGTCGGGCAGGTCCTGGTAGCAGACCGGACGCAGGAAACGGCGGATGGCGGTGGCGCCGACCGAGGTCGAGGCGGGATTGGAGGTGGCCGGGAACGGGCCGCCGTGCACCATCGCATGGCTGACTTCGACGCCCGTGGGATAGCCGTTGGCCAGGATCCGGCCGGCCTTGCGTTCGAGCACCGGCAGCAGGCCGCGCGCGACGTCGGCGTCGGCGTCGTCCACGAACAGGGTCGCGGTCAGCTGGCCTTCCAGGTGCTCGGCCACCGCGCGCATCTGCGCGGCGTCGCGGCATGCCACCACCAGCGAGGCGGGGCCGAACACTTCGGCCTCCAGCTCGGGCGAGGCCAGGAAGCGGGTGGCGTCGGTGCCGAATACGGCGGGGCCGGCGGCGTTGGCGGCGGGCCGCGAGGCTTCGCCGCGTCCCAGCGTGGCGACGCTGGCGTGGCCGGCCAGGGCCTGTTCGCCTTGCGCGTAGGCCGAGAAGATACCGGGGGTCAGCATGGTGGCGGCGCCCTTGGCCTGCACCGCCTGGCCGGCGGCCTGGCGGAAGCGCTCCAGCGCCGGGCCTTCGATGCCGATCACCAGGCCGGGGTTGGTGCAGAACTGGCCCACGCCCATGACCAGCGATTCGACGAAGCCCTTGGCGATGGTCTCGGCGCGCGCTTCCAGGGCGGCGGGCAGCAGGAAGACGGGGTTGATGCTGGACATCTCGGCATACACCGGGATCGGCACCGGGCGCGCGTTGGCGGCCGCCACCAGGGCCAGGCCGCCGCGGCGCGAGCCGGTGAAGCCGACCGCGGTGATGGCCGGGTGCGTCGCCAGCGCGGTGCCGATCTCGTTGCCGGCGCCGAACAGCAGCGAAAACACGCCTTCGGGCAGGCCGTGCTTGGCCACCGCTTGCTGGATCACGCGGCCCACCATTTCGGAGGTGCCGGGATGGGCGTTGTGGGCCTTGACGATCACCGGGCAGCCGGCGGCCAGCGCCGACGCGGTATCGCCGCCCGCCACCGAGAACGCCAGCGGGAAGTTGCTGGCGCCGAATACGGCCACCGGGCCCAGCGGCACGTTGGCCAGGCGCAGGTCGGCGCGCGGCAGCGGCTGGCGGTCGGGTTGGGCGGGGTCGACGGTGGCGTCCAGGAAGTAGCCGTCGCGCACCACGCGCGCGAACAGGCGCAGCTGGCCGACCGTGCGGCCGCGCTCGCCCTGCAGGCGGGCCAGCGGCAGGCCGGTTTCCAGGTGGGTGCGTTCGATCAGCGCGTCGCCCAGCGCCAGGATGCCTTCGGCGATGCTTTCGAGGAATTGCGCACGGGTCTCGAGCGGCGCGGCGCGGTAGGGGTCGAACGCGGCGGCGGCCAGTTCCGCGGCGCGCGCCACGTCCTCGGCGGTGCCGGCGCAGAAACCGGGTTGCAGCGGTTCGCCGCGGGCCGGGTCGATGGCGTGCAGCGGGGCGCCGGCGCCCTTTACGGCCTGGGCGCCGATCAACATATTGCCGGTCAAGTTCATGAATCTCTCCGAATGAAAACGCCCCCGGAACGGGGGCGAACAGGTGTGGCGCGTCGCGGGCCTATTGGGGGCCGAGCTTGCGGATCAGGGCGTCGAGCATGTCCAGTTCCTCGGGACGCAGGTCGGTCAGCGGCGCGCGCACCGGGCCGGCATCGTGGCCGACCAGTTTGGCGCCGGCCTTGACGATGCTGACGGCGTAGCCGGCGCAGCGGTTGCGGATCTCCAGGTAGGGCAGGAAGAACTCGTCGAGCAGGCGGTTGGTGGTGTCGTGGTCATTGGCGGCGATGGCGCGGTAGAACTGCATCGCGGTCTTGGGCACGAAGTTGAAGACGGCCGACGAATACACCGGCACGCCGAGCGCGCGGTAAGCGGCGGCATAGACCTCGGCGGTGGGCAGGCCGCCCAGGTAGGAGAAGCGGTCGCCCAGCTTGCGGCGGATGCGGACCATGGCTTCGATGTCGCCGACGCCGTCCTTGAAGCCGATCAGGTTGGGGCAGCGCTCGGCCAGCCGGGCCAGGTGGTCGGCCGACAGGCGCGACTGGGCGCGGTTGTAGACGATGACGCCGATCTTGACGGACTTGCAGACCTGTTCGACGTGGTCGGCGATGCCTTGCTGGGAGGCTTCGGTCAGGTAGTGCGGCAGCAGCAGCACGCCCTTGGCGCCCAGGCGCTCGGCCTCCTGGGCGTAGGCCATGGCCAGGCGGGTGGGGCCGCCGGCGCCGGCCAGGATCGGCACCTTGCCGGCGCAGGTGGTGACGGCGGTGCGGATGACATCCGAATACTCATCGGGGGCCAGCGAGAAGAACTCGCCGGTGCCGCCGGCGGCGAACAGGGCGGTGGCGCCATAGGGGGCCAGCCATTCCAGGCGTTGGGCGTAGGTCTTGGCGTTGAAATTGCCTTGCGCGTCGAAATCGGTCACGGGGAAGGAGAGCAGTCCTTCCGAGACGATGGCCTTGAGCTCCTGCGGCGTGGTCATGGGCGGGTTTCCGTAAGTGGCGGGTGACCGCAGGCAGGCGTACCTGCCGTGCGAATTCTGTTGAATAGGTATGTCATCGTACAACATGATTTTGGCCGGTTCAACCCGTTACCGAGAGGCCTAGAGGGAGGAATTGGGGAAATCCGCAATGCGGGCCAAGCCCGTCCAACGCATAATTATTTAAGTTGTACGATAACGTATCGCGCGCCGCCTACCGCGACGCCACTTTCGCAGAGGATTTCACCATGCTGCCCGCGGCTGGCCCAGCGCCCGTGCTGATCAAGATTCATCCCGAGGACAACGTCGCCATCGTGGCCAATGACGGCGGCCTGGCGGCCGGCGCCGCGCTGCCCGACGGCCTGACGCTGGTCGAGGCCGTGCCGCAAGGCCACAAGGTGGCGCTGCGCGACCTGGCGCAGGGCGAGCCGGTGCGCCGCTACAACGTCATCGTGGGCTACGCCGCGCGCGACCTGCCGCGCGGCAGCTGGGTCAATGAGCGCGTCACCACCATGCCCGCCGCGCGCACGCTGCAGGACCTGCCGGTCGGCACGCGCAAGCGCGCGCCGCTGCCACCGCTGGAGGGCCACACGTTCGAGGGTTACCGCAATGCCGACGGCACCGTCGGCACGCGCAATATCCTGGCGATCAGCACCACGGTGCAATGCGTGCAGGGCGTGGTCGAACACGCGGTCGAGCGCATCCGCCGCGAGCTGTTGCCGCGCTATCCCAATGTCGACGGGGTGGTGGGCATTGAGCACACCTATGGCTGCGGCGTCGCCATCGACGCGCCGGGCGCGGCGATTCCGGTGCGCACGCTGCACAACATCGCCCGCAATCCCAATTTCGGCGGCACCACGATGGTGGTGAGCCTGGGGTGCGAGAAACTGCAGCCCGAGCGCCTGCTGGCGCCCGGCGCGATCCCGATCCGCGCTGGCGAGGGCATGGCGGCGGACGGCGGCGTCGATACCATCGTGCTGCAGGACGACGAACACGTGGGCTTCGAGTCCATGATCGCCAACATCATGCGCACCGCCGAGCGCCATCTGCGGATCCTGGACCAGCGCCGCCGCGAAACCTGTCCGGTGTCCGAGCTGGTGGTGGGCGTGCAGTGCGGCGGCAGCGACGCGTTCTCGGGCGTGACGGCCAATCCGGCGGTCGGCTTCGCGGCCGACCTGGTGGTGCGCGCCGGCGGCACCGTGATGTTCTCGGAAAACACCGAGGTGCGCGACGGCATCGACCAGTTGACCGCGCGCGCCGCCACGCCGGAAGTGGCGCAGGCGCTGGTGCGCGAAATGGCCTGGTACGACGAATACCTGCAACGCGGCAGCGCCGACCGCAGCGCCAACACAAGCCCGGGCAACAAGAAGGGCGGCCTGTCCAACATCGTCGAGAAGGCGATGGGGTCGATCATCAAGTCCGGCACGTCCAATATCGACGGCGTGCTGTCGCCGGGCGAACGGCTGACGCGCAAGGGCCTGATCTTCGCGGCCACGCCGGCCAGCGATTTCATCTGCGGCACGTTGCAGCTGGCGGCGGGCATGAACCTGCACATCTTCACGACCGGCCGCGGCACGCCTTATGGGCTGGCGCAGGTGCCGGTGATCAAGGTCGCCACGCGCAGCGACCTGGCGCGGCGCTGGCACGACCTGATGGATGTGGACGCCGGCCGCATCGCCACCGGCCAGGCCAGCATCGAGGACGTGGGCTGGGAGCTGTTCCGCCTGATGCTGGACGTGGCCAGCGGCCGGCGCCAGACCTGTGCCGAGGCGCTCAAGCTGCACAACGCCCTGGCGCTGTTCAACCCGGGTCCGGTGACCTGACGCCTTTCCCTCGGGTCCGCCGGCGGCGGAGCCGACGCAAGCGGCACCCCGGCGCGCGACGCCGGGGGCTGGACCGGGCCTGCCGCGGCCGGCCCGGACACTCTACTTACAACGACAACGGAGACAACATGGATTCAAACAGAAGGCACCTGCTGGCCGGCGCCGCCGCGCTGGGACTGGCGCGCCTGACGCCGGCCTGGGCCCAGGCGGATGCATGGCCGACGCGGCCGGTGCGCATCGTGGTGCCGTACCCGCCCGGCGGTTCGTCGGACATCATCGCGCGCGTGATCGCGCCGCGCCTGGCCGAGGCGCTCAAGCAGACGGTGGTGGTCGAGAACAAGCCCGGCGCCAACGGCAACCTGGGCGCCGGCATCGTGGTGCAGTCGGCGCAGGAGGGCCATACGGTGCTGCTGTGCGACGTCGGCGCGCTGGCGATCAGCCCGTCGGTCTACACCAAGCTCAGCTTCGATCCGTCCAGGGACCTGCGCGCGGTCGGCATGCTGGCTTATTCGCCGCACGTGCTGGCGGTGCATCCGGATGTGCCCGCCAGGACCGTGCCGGAGCTGGTGGCGCTGTCGAAGAAGCAGCGTCTGAACTTCGCCGTCACCGCCATCGGCAGCGCGCCGCACCTGGCGGCCGTGGCGGTGCAGCAGGCCACCGGCGCGCAATGGGAATACGTGCCCTACAAGGGCGGTTCGCAGGCGGTGACGGACACCATCGGCGGCCAGACCCAGGTCATCATGAACGGCCTGCTGGCGACGCTGCCGCACATCAAGGGCGGCAAGCTGCGCGCGATCGCGATCTCGAAGAAGGAACGCATGCAGCTGGTGGCCGACATCCCGACGATTTCGGAGCAGGGCGTGGCGGGCTTCGAGTCCGGCACCTGGCAGGGCGTGATGGCGCCCGTCACCACCACCGACAAGACCGCCAGCCTGCTGGCCACGCTGATGGGCCAGATCGTCAACCAGCCCGACGTGAAATCGCAGCTGAACGAGCAGGGCGCCGAGATCGTGGTGCGCGACCCGGCGCAGCTGACGCAGTTCTTCAACAGCGAGCGGGCGCGCTGGGCCAAGGTGGTGCAGAGCGCCGATATCCGGCTGGATTGAGGCGGGCGACCGGCACGCCCTGTCCCCTCCAAAAGACCGCGGACCGTGGAGCGCCTGGCGCCGCACGGTCCGCTTTTTTGGAATGCCGCGATCAGTCGGTGGTCTGCGTATCCGACGGCGCCTGGGCCGGCGTTGCCACCGAGGTATCGACAGACGTGTCGACCGGCGCGTCCACGGACGTATCGGCGGGCGCGGCGGCCTCGGCCTGCGCCGGTTGCTTGGCGCCTTCCGCGGCCGGCTTGCCCTTGTTCGCATTGCCCTTGCCGCCGCGGCCGCCCGCCTTGGCGTGGCGGCGCGAGGCCATGCGCTTGGCGTGCTGCGCCTCGTTGGCGGTGACGGCGCCGGCGGGTTCTCCGTTCAGGTCCACGCGCGCGGCGGCCTCGACCATGCAGTCCCAGTAGCGGCGGCCGTCACACCAGGTCTTGACGGCCTGCTTGATTTCGTCGGCGCTGAGCTGCAGGGCCTTGGCGTGTTGCACCAGATCCTCGAGCACGCCCAGCTTGAGCGGCACCTTGGGCGCCGGCTTCTTGGGGAAGGCCTTGGGGAATTGCCGTTGCAACCGCGAAATGGCGATCAGCACCGGGTCGACCGCCGGCGCCTCGCGTCGTTCGCCAGCCGGCGAACGCGCAGGTTTCTTCCGGGCGGCAGCCGCATCGTCGGACGGACGCGCGGAGGGCTTGCGCGACCCCGCTTCGTTGGTGGCCGGACGGGCGGGTTTCTTTTTGGAAGCCGCCTCTTCGGGAGCCTGCTTCACGAGCAGTTCTCGGATTGCGGCCAGCTGTTCTAGACCCATGGTGTGCTGCGACTTCAAATGTTGAAAGCGTGGAGCATAACAGTTGTAGCGGGTCAGATTGAAGTTGCGGCCCTCCGGCGGCCGTCGTAAGCTCGTGGCCACCATGGGGATGCACACGCCGGTTACGTTTACAAGCCCGTCCGCCGCCGCCCGCCGCGCGGTGGCGTGGCTGGCGGCGGCGTTGCTGGTTTTCCAGTCGCTGGTGGCCTCCGCGGCGTTCGGCGCGCCCGCGCCGGCGGCGTCCGCGGGGGTGTCCGGAAATGGCGCCAGCGTCATCCTCTGCACCGCCAGCGGTCCGCGCGTGGTGGTGTTGGCGGCGGATGCACCGGTCAGCCCGTCCGCGTCCGGCCATGACGCCGGGGCCCTGGGCGGCCCGTTGCCGCACTGCTGCGCATCGACCTGCGCCATGCTGGGCGGGGCTGGCCCGCCCGCGCCAGCCGGCATCGCCTGGCGCCTGCCGGCCGAGTTGCCGGCGTTGCCTTTCGCCATTGACGTCGCGCCGCATCCCCGTGGCGAGCCGCTGTGGCTGCCACAGCAGTCACGGGCCCCGCCGCGCGCGGCCTGATGCCGTTTTCGCGCCGCGCCTGCACGGTTTCGTCCGGCTGGCCCGTCGTTGACACACACGGGACCCCGGCCCTGGCGCCTGCCTCGCCCCGTCTCGTGCGCCATTCCTTCCGCGACTTTCCCGCGCGCCTGCCGCGCGTCTCTTATTCGCCACGCGGCCCGGCGCCGCCCATTTTCCAGGAGATTCATCATGTTTAAACCCGTTCTGATCGCCGCCACGCTGATCCTGGCCCCCCAATGGGCCTGGGCCCACGCCCACCTGCAGCGCGCCACGCCGGCCGACAAGGCCGAAGTGGCCACGCCGTCCTCGGTGAGCGCCAGCTTTTCCGAAGGGCTGGAGCCCGCGTTTTCCACGCTGACCGTGCTGGACGCCGCCGGCAAGCCCGCCGTCACGGCCAAGGCGGTGCCTGCACCCGGTGACGACAAGACGCTGGTGCTGCCGGTGGCCAAGCCCCTGCCGGCCGGCGCCTACACGGTCAAATGGCAGGCGCTGTCCAAGGACGGCCACAAGACCGACGGCGCCTGGACCTTCACGGTCAAGCCTTGAGATGACCCCGTTGTTGCTGGCGTTCGCGCTGTGCCGGGCCCTCGCCGCCGGCGCGGTGGCGGTGTTGTTCGGCGCTGGCGCGATGCTGGCCCTGGGCGGTTCGCCCCGCCTCGAGCTGGAGACGGAAGCCGCGCTGCGGCGCGTTTTCCGCCTGGCGGGGATCGTCGGGCTCGCCGCCACGCTGTGCCTGTTGCCGTTGCAGGCCGCCAGCATCGCCGGCGACTGGCACGCGATGTTCGATGAAGGCATGCTCGACACGGTCATCCTGCAGACCCGCTACGGGCAGGTCTGGATCGTGCGGGCGGTGGCCGCGGCGGCGCTGCTGGGCGTGGTGCTCGGCTTGCGGCCCGGCAGCCCCAGCCTGATCGCCGGGGTCGCCGCGCTGGCGCTGGCGCCGCTGGCCTTGAGCGGCCATGCGGCGATGCACGAGGGCTGGCTGGGGCTGGCGCACGCGCTGAATGACTTCCTGCACGTGCTGGCGGCGGCGTTCTGGCTGGGATCGCTGCCGGTGTTCCTGCTGTGGCTGGCGGCTTGGCGGCGGCCGGCGTGGCGGCGGGACGCCACGCGGGCGCTGCTGCGCTTTTCGGCCTGGGGGCATGTGGCCGTGGCCGTGCTGCTGTTGAGCGGGGTCGCCAACGCGGCGCTGATTCTCGGCCCCGGGTTGCCCGACCCGGCCTCCGGCTACGTGCAGGTGTTGCTGGTCAAGGCGCTGTTGGCGCTGGCGATGACGGGCCTGGCGCTGCGCAACCGCTATCGCTGGATCGCGCGCATCCGGACACAACCCGTGGTGGCGTTGCGCGCGATCCGGCGCAACACGCTATGGGAGCTGGCGCTGGGCGCATTGGTGCTGGCGGTGGCGGGCCTGCTGGGGCTGATGTCGCCGCACTAGCCTGCGCCCGCCACGTTGGCCGGGCGCGGCGGGCGGTTCAGCCCGCCAGCACCAGCAGCAGCGCCAGGCCCAGCAGGATGGCGAAGGCGCCCACCGCGAACGGCAGCAGTTGCGCGTAGACCGCGCGCTCCTGGCCGCGGCCGTGGGCCAGGCCGGCGGCGATCGACATGCGGATCGGCGAGAAAAATCCCATCGACGTGCCCGACACGTGCAGCAGCGCGGCCGCCGCCGGCAGGCTCAGGCCGGCGTGCAGCGCCAGCGACAGCTGCGACGGCATGAACAGGCTGTTGGGCGCGTTGCCGCTATTGGCCAGGATGCCGAAGGCGCCGGCCAGCAGCGGCGTCAACAGCAGCGTCCAGTCCTGCAGGCTACGGAACAACCCATCCGCGAAGGCCTGCGAAATGCCGGCGCCGGCCAGCACCTCGGCCATCATCGCGAACAGGAACACCGACAGCACCGCGTGCTTGCCGGTGTTCCAGGCGTGGCGCGCATTGCCGGCCAGCAGGCCGGGCTGGCGGCGCAGCAGCGCCATCAGCAGCGCGCCGCCGATCAGCCAGCTGCCGGCGTGCAGGAAAGGCGCCCAGGCGGGCAGGTCGGGATAGGGCGCGATCCTGGCCAGCCGGGCCAGGGCCGGGTTCAGGCCCGGCGCCAGGCGCGTCACCACCAGGCAGGCGATCAGCACGATGTAGGGCAGGGCGCCGCGCGCCGCCATGCGCAGCTCGGCGCGGCCGGGCCGGCGGTCGAGCACGAAACGCAGCACGATCAGCGGGCCATAGGCCGCCAGCAGGGCGGTTTCGGGCCCCAGCAGCGCCGTGGCCGCCGTCAGCAGCGCCAGGCAGGCCAGCATCCAGCCGGCCTCGCGGGCGCGCTCGTTGGCGGCGGCCGGCAGTCCGGCGCGGTTCGCGGTGCGCCAGAACAATGTCATCCAGACGATCATCAGCAGGGCCACCGGCACCATGCCGACCAGCGCCAGCTGGGATGCCGGCACGCGCGCATAGGCCGAGGCCAGCAGCGTGCCGCTGCCCATGGCGCCCCAGGGGATCAGGGTCTGGCTCAACAACGCGAACACCATCAGCTCGCGCGGCTTGAAGCCGAGCGGCCGGATCAGCAGCACCGTGCCCAGCATGCCGACGCCGAAGCCGGTGGCCGACTCCGCGAAAGGGCCGATCAGGAAACAGGCGAAGAACAGCAGGCGGCGCCGCGCCAGCGGGTCGGCCGGCGCCAGCGCGTCACGCTGGCCGGGATCGCCGCGCGCGGCCATCTGCCAGAACAGCAGGCCGCCCAGGATGTAGGGGGTGATGATGGCGCCGATCCACAGTCCGCGCGCCAGGGCATGGCCCAGCTGGCCCGCGCCGAAGACGCCGGGCGCGCTGAACAGGGCCACCGGCGCGGCCGCCAGCAGGCCCAGCACGGCGGCCAGGGTGGTGTTCAGGCGGCCGCTGGCGATGGCGGCGATGACGATCAGCGCCGGCAGCGACCACAGCAGGTAGGTCAGCATGCCGCCGCGAAGCCGCGCAGGATCGATTGGGCGTGCGGGGTGGGCGCCAGGGCGGCGCGCAGCGCGGCGACGTCATGGCCGTCCGCCGCGAGCAGGCCCTGGCGCCGCGCCAGGCAGGCGTCCATCAGGCCGGCGGTGAATTCGGGGTGGAACTGCACCGACAGCGCGCGCGGGCCGTAGCGCAGCACCTGATGCGGATCGTGCGCCGTGCCGGCCAGCACCGTCGCGGTGGCGGGCGGCTGCAGCACGCTCTGCTCGTGCGTCAGGTGGGCCAGGAAACGGTCGGGCAGGCTCGCCAGCAGCGGATCGGCGGCCGCGGCGGGCAGGCGCTGAACCGTATGCAGGCCGATTTCGCGGCCGCGCGGGTGATAGTCGACCACGCCGCCGAACGCGTGCGCCATCAGCTGATGGCCATAGCAGATGCCCAGCAGCGGCAACTGCGCGGCCATGGCGTCGCGCAGCCATTGCGCGGTGCGTTCGCTCCATGGCTCGCGATCGGTGACCATGGACCAGGAGCCGGTCAGCACCGCGCCGCGCAGCGAGGCGGGGTCGGGCAGCGCGTCTCTGGCGGCGGGATGCAGGACCGTCAGGGGGACGTCGATGCCGTCCAGGGCGGCGGCGACCCAGTCGGCCTGTTCGCCGTGGGTGGCGCGCAGGTCTTCGGGCGGACGGCCCATTTGCAGGATGGCGAGCGGTTTGTGCGGCATGTCGGTGGCGGAATCGGCGCGGGGTCCGGACGGACCCCGCGCCATGATGAGGCCAGCGCGGTCATTCATCAATATGAAAAACCGCCTATCTGCTATGAGCCAGGATGATATCGCCGGGCCGCCTGGCGTCCCGCCACGCCCGGCCTCAGGCGGAGGCGGCTTCCGCCTCGGCGACAGCGGCTTGCGCCGCCGCCACGGCCCGATGCGGCGGACGCGCCAGGCCGAGATGCTGGCGCAGCGTGGCGCCCTCGTACTCGCTGCGGAACAGGCCGCGGCGGCGCAGCTCCGGCAGCGCCAGTTCGATGAAGTCGTCCAGCCCGCCGGGCAGCCACGGCGACATGATGTTGAAGCCGTCGGCGCCGTCTTGCTCGAACCATTGCTGCAACTGATCGGCCACGCTCTGCGGCGTGCCGACCACCTGCTGGTGGCCGCGGGCGCCGGCGATGCGCAGGTACAGCTGGCGGATCGTCAGGTTGTCGCGCCGCGCCAGATCGATCAGCAGCTGCTGGCGGCTCTTGCCGCCGTTGGTCTCGGGCAGGTCGGGCAAGGGCCCGTCGACCGGATACCCCGACAGGTCGAAGCCGCCGATCATGTTGGACAGCAACTGCACGCCGACCACCGGATGGATCAGGTCCTGCAGGCGCGCGAACTTGTCCTCGGCCTCGGCCTGGGTGCGGCCGATCACGGGAAAGATGCCTGGCATGATCTTGATGTCGTCGGGATCGCGGCCGTACGCCACGGCGCGGCCCTTGATGTCGCGGTAGAACGCCTGGGCTTCGTCGAAGGTCTGGTGGGCCACGAAGATGACCTCGGCGGTGCGCGCCGCCAGGTCGCGGCCGGCGGGCGAGGCGCCTGCCTGCACCACCACCGGCCGGCCCTGCGGCGAGCGCGACACGTTCAACGGCCCGCGCACCGAGAAATGCTCGCCGCGATGACGCAGCGGATGCAGCTTGGCGGGGTCGAAGTACTGGCCGCTGGGCTTGTCGCGCAGGAAGGCGTCGTCTTCCCAGCTGTCCCACAGCCCCAGCACCACGTCGTGGAATTCGGCGGCGCGGGCGTAGCGGCGGGCATGCTCGACGTGCTCGTCCAGGTTGAAGTTCTGCGCCTCGCCCTGGCCGCTGGAGGTCACCAGGTTCCAGCCCGAGCGGCCGCCGCTGATGTGGTCGAGCGAGGCGAACTTGCGCGCCACGTGGTAGGGCTCGTTGTAGGTGGTGGAGACGGTGGCGATCAGGCCAATCTTCTCGGTCACGGCGGCCAGCGCCGACAGCAGCGTCAGCGGCTCGAAGTGGTCGCTGCGCGCGGTGCGCGACAGCGACGCCAGGTCGGTGTTGCGCACGCCGACCGAGTCGGCCAGGAAGATGGCATCGAACTTGGCGGCCTCGGCGCGCCGCGCCAATTCGGCGTAGTGGCGGAAATTGATCGGCGCGTCGGCCTGGGCCTCGGGATGACGCCAGGCGGCGATGTGGTGGCCGGTCTGCATCAGGAAGGCGCCGAGCTTGATCTGGCGCGTGGAACGGGTCATGGCAATGACTCCAGCAATAGGTGGGACGGCAACGCGGCGCGCGCCGCCGGGAAGCGGAACGTAACGGTCACCAGGCCATCCGCAGCGAGGCCAGCGACGGCAGCGCCGGCACGCCGCCGCGGGCGTCGGCGCCCAGCGGCGGGCTGTCGTCGGCGGGCGCGCCGTCCGGCTCCAGGAAGTCGGACAGCACGTCGTCGCGCAGCCGGATGAAGCGCGGGTCGCTGCGGTTGCGGGCGTGCGGCAACGGCACGTCGACGATGCGGCGGATGCGCCCCGGGCGCGGCTGCATGATGACCACCCGGTCTCCCAGGTAGACCGCTTCCTCGACGTCGTGCGTCACCAGGATCATGGTGATGCGCTCCTTCTGCCAGATGCGCTGCAGCTCGGTCTGCAGCCGCGCCCGGGTCAGCGCGTCGAGCGCGCCGAAGGGCTCGTCCAGCAGCAGCACGCGCGGCCGGTTGACCAGGCCGCGCGCGATCGCCACGCGCTGCGCCATGCCGCCCGAGATCTGGTGCGGATACGACTGCTCGAAGCCCTCCAGCCCCACCAGGGCGATGTGTTCGGCCACCCGGTCGCGCTTGTCGGCGCTGGAAATAGCCGCGTTGCGCAGCCCCACGGCGATGTTCTGCGCCACCGTCAGCCACGGGAACAGGCGGTGGTCCTGGAACACGATGCCGCGTTCCGGCCCGGTGCCGCGCACCGGTTCGCCGCCCAGCGTGATGGCGCCTTCAAAGCTGTCGTCCAGCCCCAGGATCAGGCGCAGCAGGGTGGATTTGCCGCAGCCGCTGGCGCCGACGATGGAAACGAACTGGCCGGCGGGGATGTCCAGATCCACGCCCGTGAGCACCTGCAGCACGCCGCCCTCGGCCTGGGCGCTGGGATAGCGCTTGCCGACCGCCTGCAGCGACAGGTCCAACGAAGTAGGTTGAGTCATGCCTGAGTTTTCCTGCGGTTATTGGTCCTGGCCGCGCAAGCGCGCAAGCCGCCGTTCGGCCACGCGGGCCAGGGCATTCATGAGCCAGCCGATCACCCCGACCACGAACATGCCGAAGATCACCAGGTCCATCTGGAAATGTTCGCTGCCCTCGATCAGCAGGTTGCCGATGCCGACGCCCGCCACCAGCAGGTATTCGGCGCCGATGGTGGCCAGCCAGGAATAGATCAGCGCCAGGTAGACGCCGGTGAAGATGGCGGGCGCGGCGGCCGGCAGCACCACCTGGGCGAAGGTCTGCCAACGGCTGTAGCCGTAGACCCGCGCCACCTCCAGCAGCTTGGGCGGCGCGTTGCGCACGCCGTCGCAGGTGTTGACCACCACCGGCACCAGCGCCGCCAGCGACAGGAACACCACCTTGGCGGTGTCGCCCAGCCCGAACCACACCGAGATCAGCGGGATCCAGGCGAACAGCGAGATCTGCTTGAAGGTGTTGAAGCTGGGGCCGACCAGCCGGTTGAACACGGGCGACAGGCCCAGCAGCACCCCCAGCAGCAGGCCGGACAGCGTGCCGATGGCGAACCCGGTCAGCTCGCGGCCCAGGCTGGCGCCCAGCGCGCGCCACAGCTTGCCGCCGACGATCTGGTCGGCGGCGGTGGCCAGCACCTTGCCGGGCGACACCAGCAGGGCCGAGTTCACCAGGTCGGCGCGGGCCAGCAGCCACCACAGCGCGATCGCCGCCACCGGCAGCACCAGGCCGCGCCAGCGGCCGCCGCCGCGCACGGCCAGCGGTTGCGACAGCGCCAGCTCGGCCGCGTCGCGGGACAAAGGCGTGGGCGCGCTCATGGCCGCACCTGCGCGGTGGCGGCGCGGCGGCCGTGGATCAGGCGGGTCTCGGCCCAGTCCAGCAGCCGGTCGATGGCGTAGCCGATGGCGCCCACCACGATCACCGCGGCCATCACCAGGTCCAGCTGGAACAGCTGGCGGCCGTAGACGATCAGGTAGCCCAGGCCCTCGCTGGAGGCCACCAGTTCGACCACCACCAGCGACAGCCAGGCCTTGGTGAAGCCCAGCCGCAGGCCGGTGAAGAGCGTCGGCAGGGCCAGCGGCACCACCACCTCCAGCACCTCCTGGCGCCGGCTGTAGCCATAGACCCGCGCCACTTCGCGCAGCGCCGGGCTGGCCTGGCGAAAGCCCTGCAGGGTATTGAGCGTGACCGGCACCAGCGCCGCCTTGGCGATCAGGATGTACTTGAGCGGTTCGCCGATGCCGACGATCAGCAGCACGAACGGCAGCCAGGCCAGCACCGGGATCTGCACCAGCGCGTTGAAGGTCGGCAGCACGTAGGCCTCGAGCCGGCGAGACAGGCCCATGGCCGTGCCCAGCAGCAGCCCCAGCAGGCTGCCCAGCGCGAAGCCGACCAGCACCCGCTGCAGGCTGGCGCGGGTGTTCAGCCACAGGTCGCCGCTGGTGGCCAGGTCGCGCAGGGTGTCCCAGACGAAGGCGGGCGGCGGCAGCACCTGCGGCGAGATCCAGCCCTGGCTGGCGCCGGTTTGCCACAGCGTCAGCAAGGCCAGCGGCAGCAGCCAGGGCGCGGCGGTCCAGGCCGCCTGGCGCGCCCAGGCCGGCGCCGGGGCCAGGCGCGGCAGGGCGTGATGGGAAATAGAGGCCATGGCGCGGTCCCGTCAGCGCGCCGCGGCCTGGGCCGGGCCGGCCACCGGCTTGCCGGCGGCGTCGAACGCGGTCCAGTAGCGCTCCAGCCCCTGGGCCTTGAGCGCATTCTGCAGGTAGCGCGGATCGAACCAGCCGTCCAGCGAGACCTCGCGGCGGATCAGCTTGAGCTTGGCGGCGTCGGCCACCACCGCCTTGTAGCGGGCGATTATGAAGTCGTCGATCAGCGGCGAGTTGCGCGCGGCCAGGTCCTGCTTGTCGAACTCGGCCGCCCACGAGGCGTAGGGCACGCCGCTCTTTTCCCAGATCTTGAAGAGGGCGTCGCGGTTCTTCTCGTCGGACGACCATTGCGCGGCGCGCACGAACACGTCCACCACCTTCTGCACCTGGGCGGGGTTTTCGCGCTCGAAGTCCTCGCGCACCAGCAGCGAGGCCTGGCGGGTGTAGGCGGGGTCCTGGCCCTGGGTGCTGTAGATGACCTTGGCCAGGCCCTGGTCGCGCACCTTGAACCATTCGTAGCCGCCGAAGGCCGCGTCCACGCCGTTGGACACCAGCGCCGCCTGGGCGCTGCCGGCATCCAGGTTGACGCCCTTGATGTCGCGCTCGGCCAGGCCATGCGCGGCCAGCACGTTGATCGCCACCAGGTGGCCGTTGGTGCCGCGGAAGATCGACACCTTGCGGTCCTTCAGGTCCTCGATGGACTTGAGCGGGGAATTCGGCGGCGCCACCAGGTACAGGTTGTTGCGCGCGCCGCTGACCAGCAGCAGCTTGGTCTTCAGGCCGTTGGCGCGGCCCACCACCTGCGGCAGGTCGCCCTGGTAGGCGAAGTCGATCTGCTTGTTCGACAGCGCCTCGTTGACGGCCGGGCCGGCGCCCTTGAAGAACAGCCACTCGACCTTGACGCCGTCGGCGGCGAAGGCCTGCTCCAGCCACTGGTTGACGCGCACCACGCCGCCCGGCGAGCCGCCCCAGGTGATCGGGTCGCCGCCGCCGGCGGTGGCCACGCCGACGCGGATGACGTCGGCGGCCCGGGCGCTGCCGCCCCACGCCGCCAGGGCCACCAGGCCCAGCGCGGCAACGCGTTTACTCAGGATCATCAATGACTTCATGGAAAAAGGCTCGTTCAGGAAGGAATCGGGCAGCGGGCCGGCATCACGCCGGCCCGCTGGCAGGCAAACCACGCACGGGCAGGATCAGGCGGCCGCGCGGGCCGGCGCGGCGAGCTTGCGCTCGATGGCGGTGCCCTGGAAGAAGGCCGGATTGGCCTCGGTGTAGAAGCGGTAGGGGTTGCCGAACACCAGCGCCTTGAAGTCCTGCGCGCTGATCACGCCCTGTTCGACCAGGTCCCAGCTTTCGGCCAGCGGCGCGGTCAGGTCGGGCACGTCCCAGTGGCCGATGTCCGAGGACCAGATGGCGTTGATCTTCACGCCGAGCGGATTGACCTTGTCGTTGAACGCTGCCGCCACGGTGCGGTCGTCGGATTCCGAGCCGAAGTAGAAGCTGTCGACCCAGCGCTTGCGGATGTCCTCGACCGACTCGATGCCGGCGGCGGCGAAGTCGTCCAGTTCGTCCGGATGCGGGTCGCGGCTGTGCGGCAGGGCCGAGATGCCGAGGCTGTCGCGCAGCAGCTGCCGCAGGTCGATGTCGCGGCCGCGGATGAAATCGGCGCCGTAGCGCTGGAACAGCTCGTGCAGCAGCGCCACGTCGGCGTTGGCCGGGTTGTAGTTCTGCACCGCCGCGCGGTTGCGCTTTTCCCAGCGGTCCACCAGGTGGGTGTAGACGTGCGAGCCCCAGTCGGCGCCGCCTTCCAGCAGCGCCACGCGCAGGTTCGGGAAGCGCCGCGTGACGCCGCCGAAGAACAGCGCCTTGGCGAAGGCCTGCGAGCCATCGGCGAAGTGGCCGATGTGGTTGAACATGTAGTTGCTGATGGAATGGCGGCCGGTCCAGCCCTGGCTGCCGTAGTGCGTGGTGACCGGCACGCCCAGCTCGACCACCTTGGCCCAGAACGGGTCGTAGTCGTACTCGCTGTCGATGCCATAGAAATCGATATAACTGGCGTGCTTGGCGATCTCGGGATAGTCGGCGGCGGGATACTTGCGCGCGATCGCCTTGATCGGCCGCTTCACGCCGCCGGCGATGTTGATGACCTTCAGCCCCAGGGTCTTGACCGCGAACTCAAGCTCCTCGATGCCTTCCTGCGGGGTGTTCAGCGGGATGCCGGCCACCGGCGTCAGGCGGTCGCTGTACTTGCGGTACTGGTCGGCATGGAAGTGGTTGATGGCGCGGTGCAGCGGCTGGCGGAACTCGTCGCCCGCGGCCAGCGGCGCCAGCACGTCGTTGGGGAACAGCACGGAGTAGTCCGCGCCTTGCTCGGCCAGGCGCTCGTTGAGCAGCTCGGGCAGGGTATAGGTGGCCAGGTCCAGCGTGTTGCGCGTGACCCGCGCCCACCAGGGCGAGCGCAGGGTGCGGTTGTCCTGGCGCTCGGCCGGCGTCTGCTGGTACCAGTCCTTGCCGCCGCTCTTGGTGGCGAAGCGCGAGCCCAGCGCCTTGCGCAGCGCATCCACCAGCTTGCCGCCGCCGTAGTGCTGGACGTAGTCCTCCAGGACCGGCGCGTAATCGTTGACGTGCACGTCGGTGTCGATCACCGGGTAGTCCAGGGTCGCCTTGACGGCGGCGGACCGTGACGCGTGGCTCGGGTGCAAAGGCTGGTTCATGCTGGCGCTCTCCGTGGGTCGTATCGCGAGGCGCAGGGGAAGTCCCTGCTTGCCTGGCAAACATTACGGGAGCGCCGCGCGGCGCCCAACGAAGGATTGGTTGTTTAGTTGTGCGTCATGACCAAATAACCGGCGGACGCGGCGGGCGTCGCGCGCCGCGTCCGCGCGCTCATTGCTGGCGCGCCGTCAGCACGTGGCGCAGCACGTGGGTGGCGGCCGCCACCGGCACCGACATGTGCGTTTCCTCGGGCAGCTCCACATAGACAGTGGCCAGGCCCTGGGGCGCCAGCGATTGGTCCAGCCGCCGCGCCAGCGAGCGGGCCTCGTGCACCGTTTGCGGACTCTCGGCGCCGCCGGCCATCAGCAGCAGCCGGCTGCGGCGCAGGTCGTGCTTGCCGGCCTGCGCCTGGCGCATGAAGGCGCTTTCGCGCTCCAGCAGGTAGTGGTCCTGCCACCACAGCGACGGACTGATCGACACGATCTGGGTGAACAGGTCGGGCCGCGTGTACAGCACGTTCAACGCGTACATGCCGCCGAACGAATGACCGACCAATATCCGGCGGCGCGGATCCACCGGATAGCGGCGGGCGATCTCGGGCAGCAGGGTGTGCTCCAGGAACGCCAGCAGCGCCTGCTCGCCGCCCAGGGGCGGCGGATAGCCGTTGACGCGCGGCAGCGGCTTGCCTGGCGGCTCTGGCGGCGAGAAATCGTACGAGCGCCGCAGGAAGTCGAACGGCAGGTCGGTCGGGTAGCCCACCGCCACCACGATGGCGCTGCCGGCCAGGTCCTGCTGCAGGCGGGTCGCGTCGTAGTAGGCGCCGAATACCGCATTGCCGTCCAGCAGGTAGATGACGGGATGCAGGCCGTTGGCGGGAGGCTTGCCGCGCGGTTCGGCCACCTGGATGCGGTAGGGCTGGTCGGGCCGGCCGGGCGCCTGCAGGTCGAACTGCGCGGTGCCGGGCAGGGTGGCGCGGGCGGCCTGGGCGGCGGGAGCCTCGGG
>ERZ1739169.130-NODE-130-length-21674-cov-15.970720_pt1 | contig 21674 bp, 19 predicted proteins | sample MGYA00581756_ERZ1739169 | MGnify/ENA primary metagenome ERZ1739169 (study PRJEB40789, sample SAMEA7425667) | Salamandra salamandra | biome: salamander skin | place: Germany | collected 2020-03 | study: cvxcv | reverse complement strand
CCCCCGCGGACCCCGCCAAGCCGGCGCAGCAGGCCCCGGCCGCCGGCCAGAAATCGTAAGCGGCTCGCAGCGCAACGCGCTGCGTTCCTCTTTGGTGAGCATCGCTTTCAGAGTCAGCCCACATGCCGCAATTTTTTATTGATCGACCAATTTTCGCCTGGGTAGTCGCCCTGTTCATCCTGCTGGCGGGGGTGCTGGCCATCCCCAACATGCCGGTATCGCAGTATCCCGACGTGGCGCCCCCGGCCATCACCATCACCGCGACCTATCCCGGCGCGTCGGCCAAGGAAGTGGCCGAATCGGTCACCAGTATCATCGAGGACAAGCTCAACGGCGCCAAGGGCCTGATCTACTACGAGTCGGTCAGCGATTCCTACGGCACCTCGACCATCACCGCCACCTTCGCGCCCGGGCGTGATCCCGACCTGGCGCAGGTGGACGTGCAGAACCGCGTGTCCAACGTGATCGCCCAGCTGCCCTCCGCGGTGCAGCAACAGGGCCTGAAGTACGAGCAGACCAGTACCGGCTTCCTGATGATCGTGACGCTGTCGTCCACCGACGGCTCGCTCGACCAGACGGCGCTGGCCGACTACATCACCCGCAACATCCAGAACCCGGTGTCGCGGGTGTCCGGCGTGGGCCAGTTCCAGCTGTTCGCGGCGCCGCGCGCCATGCGCATCTGGGTCGATCCGGCCAAGCTGGTGGGCTTCAGCTTGAGCATGGCCGAGGTCAACCAGGCCATCGCCGCGCAGAACGTGCTGGTGTCCGGCGGCAGCATCGGCGCGCCGCCCAACCCCGAATCGCAGCGCATCACCGCCACCGTGGTGGCCAACGGCCAGCTCAGCACCGTCGAGGGGTTCGGCAAGATTGTGCTGCGCGCCAACACCGATGGCTCCAAGGTGCTGCTGCGCGACGTCGCCCGCATCGAGGTCGGCGCCGACAACTACCAGTTCGGCGCCCGCCTGAACGGCAAGCCGACGGCGGCCTTCGCCATCGTGCTGTCGCCGGACGCCAACGCGCTGGCCACCGCTCAGGGCGTGCGCCAGCAGATGGATGAGCTGTCCAAGTACTTCCCGGGCAACATCACCTACGCCATCCCCTACGACACCGCGCCCTACGTCAAGGTCTCGATCGAGCAGGTGCTGCACACCCTGGCCGAAGCCATGGTGCTGGTGTTCCTGGTGATGTACCTGTTCCTGCAGAACGTGCGCTACACCCTGATCCCGGCGCTGGTGGTGCCGGTGGCCATGCTGGGCTCGTTCGCGGTGATGCTGGGGCTGGGCTTCTCCATCAACGTGCTGACCATGTTCGCCATGGTGCTGGCCATCGGTATCCTGGTGGACGACGCCATCGTGGTGGTCGAGAACGTCGAGCGGATCATGGCGACCGAAGGCTTGCCGCCCAAGGAAGCGACCAAGAAGGCCATGCCGCAGATCAGCGGCGCCATCATCGGCATCACGCTGGTGCTGGTGACGGTGTTCCTGCCGCTGGCCTTCATGAGCGGGTCGGTGGGCGTGATCTACCGCCAGTTCTCGGTGGCCATGGCCGTGTCGATCTTCTTCTCGGCGCTGCTGGCGCTGACCTTCACGCCGGCGCTGTGCGCGACCATACTGAAGCCGGTGCCCAAGGGACACCACAACGACAAGAAGGGCTTCTTCGGCTGGTTCAACCGCAAGTTCGACGCCACCACGCACGGCTATCAGAACTGGGTTTCGCGCATCCTGCACAAGGGCGGCCGCATGATGCTGGCGTTCCTGGTGCTGGTGATCCTGCTGGGCTGGCTGTACCTGCGCCTGCCGTCGTCGTTCCTGCCGGAAGAAGACCAGGGCTACGTCATCAGCAACATCGAGCTGCCCACGGGCGCCAGCGCCAACCGCACGGTGGAGGTGATCGAGGAGGTCGAGGCCTATTTCCGCCAGATCCCCGCGGTCGAGAACATCATTACCGTGCAGGGCTTCAGCTTCAACGGCAACGGCCTGAACGCGGCCATCGCCTTCACCACGCTCAAGGACTTCAAGGACCGCAAGGGCAAGGGCGATTCCGCCGGCGCCATCGCGTTCAATGCCTTCCAGAAGCAGTTGATGGGGGTGCATGACGCCATGGTGTTCACGCTGGTGCCGCCCGCGATCTCGTCGCTCGGCAACGCCACCGGTTTCGACCTGCGCCTGCAGGATCGCGGCTCGGCCGGCACCGACGCGCTGGCCGCGGCCACGGGCCAGCTGATGGGCATGGCGATGAAGAGCCCGGTGCTGTCGCAGGTGCGCATCACCGGCCTGTCGGCCGGCGCGCAGCTGACGCTGGATATCGACCGCGACAAGGCCGCCGCGCTGGGGGTGAACTTCGACGAGGCCGCCTCGCTGATTTCCACCGCGGTCGGTTCGGCCTACCTGAGCAAGTTCCCCAACCTGGGCCGGATGCAGAACATCTGGGTGCAGGCGGATGCGCCGTACCGCATGCAGCTGTCCGACGTGCTCAAGCTCAACGCCCGCAACGCGCAGGGCGGCATGGTGCCGCTGTCGACGTTCGTCACCGCCAAGTGGTCGCAAGGCCCGGTGCAGGTGGTGCGCTACAACAGCTACGAATCCATGCGGATCGGCGGCAGCGCCGCGGCCGGCTACACGACCGGCCAGGCCATGGAGGAAATGCAGAAGCTGGTGGGCCAGCTGCCGCAGGGCTTCGGCTACGAGTGGACCGGGCTGTCCTACCAGGAGCGCCAGGCCGGCAACCAGGCCCCGATCCTGATGGGCCTGTCGCTGCTGGTGGTGTTCCTGGTGCTGGCCGCGCTGTATGAAAGCTGGGCCATCCCGATCTCGGTGATGCTGGTGGTGCCGCTGGGCATGCTGGGCGCGGTGGCGCTGGTCAGCGCGCTGGGCATGTCCAACGACGTGTACTTCCAGGTGGGCATGGTGACCGTGATCGGGCTGGCGGCCAAAAACGCCATCCTGATCGTGGAATTCGCCAAGGACCAGTACGCGCGCGGCATGGGTCTCTACGAGGCGGCGGTGGAAGCCGCGCGCCTGCGGTTCCGGCCGATCCTGATGACCTCGCTGGCCTTCATCCTGGGCGTGGTGCCGCTGGCCATGGCCACCGGCGCCGGCGCCGCCAGCCAGCGCGCGGTGGGCCTGGGCGTGTTGGGCGGCATGCTGGCCGCCACGCCGTTCGCGGTGATTTTCGTGCCGACCTTCTTCGTCGTGGTGCTGGGCCTGTTCAAGACCAAGCCGCGCCTGCTGGGCGCCGAGCTGCGCGCCTTCGAGGAAGAGCAGGCGGCCAAGAAGGCGGCCGCGGGGCAGACCCCGCCGGACGCTCCCGCACAACCCAACGGTGGCCAGGAGGGCAAGGAATGAGCGCCCTGATGTTCAAACAGACCGCCTTGTCCGCCTTCGTGGCGGTGGCGTTGGCCGGCTGCTCGCTGGCGCCCGACTACAAGCGTCCCGACGCGCCGGTCTCCGGCAACTGGCCGGACCAGCCCAAGGTGCAGTACGGCGCGTATGCCAATCCGATGACGCTGGGCACGCAGCCCGCGTCCGCGGTGGCGCCGCAGGCGGCCACGGCCGCCGCCGACCTGGGCTGGCGCGAGTTCTTCCACGATCCGCGCCTGCAGCGCCTGATCGAACTGGCGCTGGTCAACAACCGCGATCTGCGCGTGGCGGTGCAGCGCGTCGAAGAGGCGCGCGCCCAGTACGGCGTGCAGCGCGGCGCGCAGTGGCCGAGCATCGGCGCCGGCATCCAGGGCCAGCGCCAGCACCTGCCGCGCAACATGCGCCCGGGCGGTCCCGATTCGACCTCGATCAGCAGCTCGTACCAGGCCGGTCTGGGCCTGACCACGTTCGAGATCGACCTGTTCGGCCGGCTGCGCAGCCTGTCGGAAGCGGCATACCAGCAGTACCTGTCGACCGAGCAGGCGCAGAAGAGCACGCACATCACGCTGATCGGGTCGGTGGCCGAGTCGTATTTCAACCTGCGCGCGGCCGAGGTCCAGCTGGAACTGACGCAGCGCACGCTGTCCTCGCGCCAGGAATCCTACAACCTGGTCAAGCGCCGCTTCGACGGCGGCGTGGCGTCCGAGCTCGACCTGAACCAGTCCAAGTCGCTGCTGGACACGGCCTCGGCCGACCTGGCGCAACTGGCCCGCGCCCGTGCGCAGGCGATCAACGCGCTGGTGGTGCTGCTGGGCACGCCGCTGCCCGATGACCTGCCGGCACCGGCGCCGTTCGGCCGCGACCAGCTGCTGGCGAGCGTGCCGGCCGGCCTGCCGTCCGACCTGCTGGAACGCCGTCCGGACATCCTGGCCGCCGAGAACAACCTGAAGTCGGCCAATGCCAACATCGGCGCGGCGCGCGCGGCGTTCTTCCCGACCATCTCGCTGACCGGCCTGCTGGGCGTGTCGAGCCCGTCGCTGGATACGCTGTTCAAGGGCGGGCAGGGGTACTGGAGCTTCTCGCCGTCGATCACCACGCCGCTGTTCGCGGGCGGCAGCATCCGCGAAGGCCTGAATCTCGCCAAGGCGCGCGACAATATCGCGGTGGCGCAGTACGAGCAGACCATCCAGCAGGCGTTCCGCGAAGTCTCGGACGCGCTGGCGGGCGAGGCCACCTATGGCGCGCAGCTGGACGCCCAGCGCGCGCTGCAGGATTCGTCGGCGCGCACCCTGGAACTGTCGAATCTGCGGTATACCAATGGTGTCGACAGCTACCTGCAGGTGCAGACCGCGCAAGTGGACTTTTTCAATGCCCAGCTGGCGCTGGTGCAAACCGGCCTGGCCGCGCTGATCAACCGTGTGGAACTCTACAAGGCGTTGGGCGGCGGCTGGGAAGAAACAACGAAAGTGCAATGATAGAACTTGGTGTAAACATCGATCACGTCGCGACCCTGCGGCAGCAGCGTCACACGACCTATCCCGACCCGGTGGCGGCGGCGCTGCGCGCCGAGGACGCCGGCGCCGACCTGATCACGCTGCATCTGCGCGAAGACCGCCGCCACATCCAGGACGCCGACGTCTACGCGATCCGGCCGCAGCTGCGCACGCGCATGAACCTGGAATGCGCGGTCACGCCCGAGATGCTGGAGATCGCCTGCGCGGTCAAGCCCAATGACGTCTGCCTGGTGCCGGAAAAGCGCACCGAGCTGACCACCGAGGGCGGACTGGAAGTGGCGGGCGCCATGTCGGCGGTGTCGGACGCCGTTGGCCTGCTGGCCGAGGCCGGCATCCGCGTGTCGCTCTTCATCGATCCGGACCCCGCGCAGATCGAAGCCGCCGCCCGCGCGGGCGCGCCGGTCATCGAGCTGCACACCGGCGCCTACGCCGAAGCCGAGGGCGAAGCCGCCCTGGCCGAGCTGGAGCGCATCCGCGTGGCGGTGGCCGAAGGGCTGCGCCATGGCCTGCGCGTCAACGCCGGCCATGGCCTGCACTACGGCAACGTCAAGCCGGTGGCGGCGCTGGACGGCATTTCCGAGCTCAACATCGGCCACGCCATCGTGGCGCAGGCGGTGTTCGACGGCTGGGAAAAGGCGGTGCGCGACATGAAGGCGCTGATGGTGCAGGCCCGCCTGGAAGCGCTGCGCGGCCGTTGAGCCCGGGCCCGATCCCTTCCCACGGCGCCGCAGCGATGTCCCAGCCCGAAGCCCCTCCCGCCGTCCCCGCGCCGGCCGCCATCGGCGGCATCGGCATGGACCTGCTGCGCATCGACCGCATCGAGCGCGCCCTGGCGCGCCACGGCGACCGTTTCGCCGAGAAGATCCTGGGACCCGAGGAACTGGCCAAGTTCCACGCCCGCCGCGCCCGCGACCCGGTGCGCGGCGTGCGCTTCCTGGCGACGCGCTTTGCCGCCAAGGAAGCCTTCTCCAAGGCGGTGGGGCTGGGCATGCGCATGCCCATGACCTGGCGCCGGGTGCAGACCCTGAACGCGCCCGGCGGCCGGCCGGTGCTGGTGATCGCGCCCGAACTGCTGGAATGGTACGTGCAGCGCTTCGGCGCCGCGCACGTTTCCATCACCGATGAATCCGACATGGCCGCCGCCTATGTGGTGGTCGAACGCAAGCCCTGAGCCCGCGGGCCGGCCTGCAAGACACAGACAGAAGGACACGCCGATGGCCAAGAAGAAATCCCGGGCGCTGCCGCCCGGTCCCGTGATGGTCGATGTGGCCGGCACCGTGCTGACCAAGGAAGAAAAGAAGCGCCTGCGCCACCCGCTGGTGGGCGGCGTGATCCTGTTCGCGCGCAATTTCGAGAACCGCCGCCAGCTGACCGAGCTGACCCGCCAGATCCACAAAGCGCGCAAGGAGCGCCTGCTGATCCTGGTCGACCACGAGGGCGGCCGGGTGCAGCGCTTCCGCGAGGACGGCTTCACGCCGCTGCCGGCGATGCGCGACCTGGGCGTGCTGTGGGACCGCGATCCGCTGACCGCCATGCGCCTGGCGACCGAGGCCGGCTACGTGCTGGCCGCCGAACTGCGCGCCTGCGGCGTGGACATGAGCTTCACGCCGGTGCTGGACCTGGACTACGGCGTCAGCAAGGTGATCGGCAACCGCGCCTTCCACCATGACGCGCGGGTGGTGACGATGCTGTCGCGCGCGCTGATCCAGGGCCTGGCGCTGGCCGGCATGTCGGCCTGCGGCAAGCATTTCCCGGGGCACGGTTTCGTCGGCGCGGATTCGCACCACGAGATCCCGGTCGATCCGCGCCCGCTCGAACGCATCCTGAAGGACGACGCCGCGCCCTACGCCTGGCTGGGCGACGCGGTGCTGCCGTCGGTGATGCCGGCGCACGTGATCTACCCCAAGGTCGACAAGCATCCGGCCGGCTTCTCCAGGCGCTGGGTGCAGGACATCCTGCGCACCCGCCTGGGCTACGATGGCGTGGTGTTCTCGGATGACCTGACCATGGAAGGCGCGTCCGTCGCCGGCGACATCCTGGCGCGCGCCCAGGCCGCGCTCGGCGCCGGCTGCGACATGGTGCTGGTGTGCAACCGGCCCGACCTGGCCGACGAGTTGCTGGCGCGGCTCGAGTTCGACCATGCGCCCGAGTCCGTGGCCCGCATCCGCCGGTTGATGCCGCGTTTCGACGCGCTCGACTGGGACTCCCTGCAGGCCGAAAGCCGTTACCAGAATGCCCGACGACTTCAATCTCAAATCGTTCCTGGCTGACCTGCCGCATCTTCCGGGTGTCTACCGGCACCTGGATGCGGCCGGCGAGGTCATGTATGTCGGCAAGGCGCGCGACCTGAAAAAGCGCGTCTCGTCGTATTTCCAGAAGAACCTGGCCAGCCCGCGCATCGCCCAGATGGTGGCGAAGGTGGCGCGGCTGGAGGTCACGGTGACGCGCTCCGAAGCCGAAGCGCTGATCCTGGAAAACAACCTCATCAAGAGCCTGAAGCCGCGGTACAACATCCTGTTCCGCGACGACAAGTCCTACCCGTACCTGCTGATCACTGGCCACGACTGGCCGCGCATCGCCTATTACCGCGGCGCCACCAACAAGCGCGGCCAGTATTTCGGCCCGTTCCCGAACGCCTGGGCGGTGCGCGAGACCATCCAGATCCTGCAGAAGGTGTTCCGCCTGCGGACCTGTGAGGACACCGTCTTCGCCAACCGCTCGCGGCCCTGTCTGCTGCACCAGATCGGGCGCTGCTCGGCGCCCTGTGTCGGCGCCATCGCGGCGCAGGACTACGCCTCGGACGTGCAGCGCGCGGTGCGCTTTTTGAACGGCGAGGCCAAGGACGTGATGGGCGAGATCGAGGCCCGCATGCTGGAGGCCGCCGAGGCGTTGCGCTTCGAGGAAGCCGCCGCGCTGCGCGACCAGATGGGCTCGCTGGCGCGGGTGCTGCATCAGCAGACCATGGAAAACGTCAGCGGCGAGGACACCGATATCGTCGCGGTCGCCATCGCCGGCGGCAAGGTCTGCGTCAACCTCGCCATGGTGCGGGGCGGACGCCACCTGGGCGACAAGCCGTTCTTCCCGACCCATGCCGAGGGCGAGGCCGCGCCGCAGGTGCTGGAAGCCTTCGTGGCGCAGCACTACACCGACAACGCGCTGCCGCCGGTGCTGGTCTGTTCGCACGCGCTGCCCGACGCCGGCCTGATCGACCTGCTGGTGGAGCAGGCTGGCGGCCGTCCGTCGCGCGTGCTGACCCGGCCGCAGGGCGCCCGCCGCGCCTGGCTGGAGCAGGCGGTCAAGAACGCCGAGATGGCGCTGGCCCGCGCCCTGACTGAATCCGGCGCCCGCGCCGCCCGCACCCTGGCGCTGGCCGAGACGCTGGACCTGGATACCGACGAGGCGGCGCTGGACGCGCTGCGCATCGAGTGCTTCGACATCAGCCATACCGCCGGCGAGGCCACCCAGGCCTCCTGCGTGGTGTTCGAGCACCACGACATGCAGCCGTCGCTGTACCGCCGTTACAACATTGCCGGCATCACGCCGGGCGACGACTACGCCGCCATGCGCCAGGTGCTGACGCGGCGCTTCGCCAAGGTGGCCGACGGCGAGGCCCAGATGCCCGGGCTGGTGCTGATCGACGGCGGCAAGGGCCAGGTCGAGGTGGCGCGCCAGGTGTTCGCCGAGCTGGGCCTGGACATCCAGGCGCTGGTGGGCGTGGCCAAGGGCGAAGGGCGCAAGGTCGGCCTGGAAACCCTGGTATTCGCCGACGGCCGCCCGCCGGTGGCGCTGGGCGGCGAATCGGCCGCGCTGATGCTGATCGCCCAGGTGCGCGACGAGGCCCACCGTTTCGCCATCACCGGCATGCGGGCGCGCCGCGCCAAGACCCGCAACGTGTCGCGGCTGGAGGAGATCGAAGGGGTCGGGGCGCGCCGGCGGCAGCGCCTGCTGGCCCGTTTCGGCGGTTTTTCGGGGGTGGCGTCGGCCAGTATCGAGGATCTGGCGTCGGTGGACGGGATTTCCGAGGACCTGGCCGAACGGATCTATGAGGCGCTGCGCGGATAAGGCCCGGAACGCCCGTTTCACGGCCGTCCGGCGGCCGCGAGACAGCCAGTGCAACCCGGCTGATGTAGCATACGGACACTATGCCAATTAACGTACCCATAATTCTGACGTGGCTGCGGATAGCCATGATTCCGCTGGTGGTAGGGCTGTTCTACCTGCCTGAAAGCTGGTTGTCCGTGCCGGTGCGCGATACCTTCGCCGCCTGGGCGTTCATCATCGCCGCGCTGACCGACTGGTTCGATGGCTGGCTGGCGCGCCGCTGGAACCAGACGTCGGCGTTCGGGGCGTTCCTGGATCCGGTGGCGGACAAGCTGATGGTTTGCGCCGCGCTGATCGTGCTGCTGGACCTGAGCCGCGTCGATGCCTTCATTTCGCTCATCATCATCGGCCGCGAAATCACCATTTCGGCGCTGCGCGAGTGGATGGCCAAGATCGGCGCCAGCGCCAGCGTGGCGGTGCACCGGCTGGGCAAGTTCAAGACCGCCGCGCAGATGGTGGCGATTCCGTGCCTGCTGTACAACCAGCCGATCCACGGCATTTCCACCAAGATGCTGGGCGACGTGCTGATCATCGTGGCCGCGGTGCTGACGGTCTGGTCGATGCTGTATTACCTGCAGCGCGCCTGGCCCGCGATCCGCGAGAAAGCGCAGTAAACCACGGCGGCCCGGCTCGCGCCCGGGGCCGTCGGGACAGACCAAGAGCGATGCCGGCGGGGCGAAGACCGCGACCGGCCCGGCCATGCGCCGCATTCGCCACAGGGACAACGCCGGCCAGGCCGGACGTTGCTGGAGACAACCCGCGAGCCGCCCCGGGGCGGCCGCCTTTCGCCGCTGCCCGCGGCCTTGCGCAATGACTACCGCTGCATCCAACCTGGCCTCGGACGCCGCCGTCCGCCGCCGCGACTGGCAGATCATCCTGCTGATCGGCGTGGCCCACGCCTCGTCGCACTTCTTCCAACTGGTCCTGCCGTCGCTGTACGTGTCGCTCGGCAACGAGTTCGGGCTGGATTTCGCCCGTCTCGGCCTGCTGGTGTCGACCTTCTACGTGGTCTCGGGCATCGGCCAGGCCTCGTCCGGCTTCGTGGTGGACCGCATCGGCGCGCGGCCGGTGCTGTGGTTCGGCCTGTCGTGCTTCGTGCTGTCGGGCCTGCTGATCGGCTCGGCCACCGGCTACACCATGCTGATGGCGGCCGCCGTGGTCGGCGGCATCGGCAATTCGGTATTCCACCCGGCCGACTATTCCATCATCAACCACCGCATCACGGCGCCGCGCCTGGGCCACGCTTTTTCCGCCCACGGCCTGACCGGCAACCTGGGCTGGGCCCTCACGCCCGTGTTCATGACCTCGATCACGCTGCTGGCCAACTGGCGCGTGGCGGCCTACAGCGCCGCCGCGCTGGTGGCCTTCGTGCTGCTGCTGACCGTGCTGGGCCGCCACCTGCTGGGCGGCGCGGAGCCGGCCCAGGCGGACGACGCCAAGGCTGGCGCGCGCGCCGTGCCCAAGCCGCAGGAGGGCGTGCTGACGACCCTGGCCACGCTGCTGTCCAAGCCGGCGCTGTGGGGCGCGTTCCTGTTTTTCGCCTGCACCTCGATCGCGCTGTCGTCGGTGCAGAACTACACCATTCCGCTGCTGGGCCAGCTGTACGACCTGTCCAAGGTGGCGGCCAGCTCGGCGCTGTCCGGCTACATGGTGGCGTCGGCGGTGGGCATGGCGGCCGGCGGCTTCCTGGTGTCGGCCAATCCGCGCACCGAACGCACGGTGATGGTGGCGCTGATCCTGGCCGGCCTGACGCTGGTGGTGCTGGCGCTGGGCCTGGTGCCGGCGCTGTTCGCCGCGCCGGTGGTGGCGCTGGCCGGTTTCTGCTCGGGCGTGGCCGCGCCCTCGCGCGACATGCTGATCCGGCGGGTGACGCCGAAGGGCTCGACCGGCTCGGTCTATGGCCTGGTGTATTCCGGCATGGACGTCGGCTCGGCGCTGGGGCCGCTGGCCTTCGGCCTGCTGCTGGACGCCGGCCTGCGCCAGGGCCCGTGGATCGGCGCGGGCGTGGCGTTCACCGCCGCCGCGCTGCTGGCGCAGTGGATCGCGGTGCAGGCGCGCCGGGCGGATCCCGCCGCCGCGGTGCCGGCGCGTTCCTGACGCCGAGCGTCGTCGCATCAAGCAGAACGCCGCCCTCGGGCGGCGTTTTTTCTTGGGCGCGGCGGATCCGCCATCGCCCGGAAAGGGGCGCTGGTCGCGGCCGGATCAGCCGCGCGCCTCGATATGGGCGGCGATCGCGCGGCCGATGTCCTCGGTGCGGGCCTGGCCGCCCAGGTCGGGCGTGCGCGGGCCGTCCTTCAGGCAGTGCTCGATGGCCGCCAGGATGGCGTCGTGCGCGTCCTGGCTGCCCAGGAACTGCAGCATCAGCGCGCCCGACCAGATCATGGCGATGGGGTTGGCGATGCCCTTGCCGTAGATGTCCGGGGCCGAGCCGTGCACCGGCTCGAACAGCGAGGGGAAGGCGCGTTCCGGGTTCAGGTTGGCCGACGGCGCGATGCCGATGGTGCCGGTGCAGGCCGGACCCAGGTCCGACAGGATGTCGCCGAACAGATTGGACGCCACCACCACGTCGAAGCGCTGCGGCTGCAGCACGAAGCGCGCGGCCAGGATGTCGATGTGCTGCTTGTCGGTCTTGACGTCCGGATACTGCTGGCCGACGGCGTCGGCGCGCTCGTCCCACCACGGCATGCTGATGGCGATGCCGTTGCTCTTGGTGGCGATGGTGAGCTGCTTGCGCTGGCGGCGGTTGGCCAGCTCGAAGGCGTAGCGCATGACGCGGTCGGTGCCGTGGCGGGTGAAGACCGATTCCTGGATCACGATCTCGCGTTCGGTGCCGGAGAACAGGCGGCCGCCCAGGTTGGTGTATTCGCCCTCGGTGTTCTCGCGCACGATGAAGAAGTCGATGTCGCCCGGGCGCTGGCCGGCCAGCGGGCAGGGCACGCCCTCGAACAATCGGACTGGACGCAGGTTGATGTACTGGTCGAATTCGCGGCGGAATTTCAGCAGCGAGCCCCACAGCGAGACGTGGTCCGGCACCGTGGCGGGCCAGCCGACCGCGCCGAAGAAGATGGCGTCGTAGCCCTGCAACTGTTCCTTCCAGTCCGCCGGCATCATCTCGCCGTGCTGCGCGTAGTACTCGCAGTTGGCCCAGGGGAAGGTGTCGATCTGCAGCGTCAGGCCGAAGCGGCGGGCGGCGGCCTCGACGGCGCGCAGGCCTTCGGGCAGGACTTCATTGCCGATGCCGTCGCCGGCGATGGCTGCGATTTTGTGGACGTGGGACATGGAGAGGGACCTGAAAAGGGAAGGGGAAAGGGCGTCCCGCGCCGCGCCATCGGGCGCGTTGCGGTGGATGGCAGCCATGGTAGGCGTGCCTACAGTCCATCTACAATGACCCGTCGCGTGAAATGAATATGCACGAATCATGAATAATGACCTGCTGCCCGCCGACCTGCGCGTCTTCAACGCGGTGGTGCGCGCCTCCAGCTTTTCCCGGGCCGCCGAAGACCTGGGCATGTCGGCCGCCTACGTCACCAAGCGCATCCGGCTGCTCGAAGCCAGCCTTGGCACGCCGCTGTTCCACCGCACCACGCGCCGCGTGGTGGTGAGCGAGGCGGGCGAGCGCGTCTACCACTGGGCCCAGCGCATCCTCGACGATGTCGATCACCTGGTCGAGGAGGTCGGCGTCACGCGCCGCGAGCCGCGCGGGCTGCTGCGCATCTGCAGCAGTTTCGGCTTCGGGCGGCGGGTGGTGGCGCCCGCGCTGTCGGCGTTCGTGTCGCGCCATCCCGCGGTGCAGGTGCGCTTCGAGGTGTTCGACCGGCTGGTCGACGTGGCGGCCGAGGGCTATGACCTGGACGTGCGGGTCGGCGACGACATCGCGCCGCACGTGATCGCGCGCAAGCTCGCGGCCAATCACCGGTTGCTGTGCGCGGCGCCGTCGTACCTGGCCGAGCGCGGCGCGCCGCGCAAGCTGGACGATCTGGCGGCGCACGATTGCCTGGTGATCAAGGAGCGCGACCATCCCTTCGGCGTCTGGCGCATGCGGCGCGGCGAGCGCGAGCACACCGTCAAGGTGCGCGGGCCGCTGTCGGCCAACAATGGCGAGATGGTGGTGCAGTGGGCGGTGGACGGGCGCGGCATCATCCTGCGGTCGGCCTGGGACGTGGGCCCGCTGATCGCCGCCGGCAAGCTGGTGCCGGTGCTGCCGCAGTACCGCCAGGAGGCCAACATCTGGGCGGTGTACCCGGCGCGGCTGAACGCCTCGGCCAAGGTGCGGGTGTGCGTGGATTTCCTGGAGGCGCATCTGCGCCAGCTGGATGCTGGCGTCTGACAATTGAACCCCGCGCCGGACACCGCGCGGCGACAGGCCGGCCTGCCCGGTTTGCGTCAGGTCAAGCCTCCATGGCGGGGCGCGGCAGGGCGCCGGCGCGCTTGACGCATCGCAAGCCGCCTGGCGGCCCGCTCCGCTGTAATGACCTTGAGAACGACAAGGTTATTCAACAGGAGAAAGCCATGAGAAAGAAGCACGCGATGCTCGCGGCGGGTGTCGTCATTGCGCTGTGGGCGGGCCAGGCGTCGGGCGCGCCGCGGCAGGAACCGATCCAGCCGATCGAGGCGGCGGTGATCAAGGACCCGGCCAAGGTGGAGCTGGGCAAGAAGCTGTTCTTCGACCCGCGCCTGTCGCGCTCCGGCGCGATCTCCTGTAATTCCTGCCACAACCTGGGCATGGGCGGCTCCGACAACCTGAAGGCGTCGATCGGCCACAAGTGGCAGCAGGGTTCGATCAATTCGCCGACGGTGCTCAATTCCAGCCTGAACATCGCCCAGTTCTGGGACGGCCGCGCCAAGGACCTGCGCGAGCAGGCCGGCGGCCCGATCGCCAATCCGATGGAAATGGCCTCCACCCATGAACTGGCGGTGCAGGTGCTCAATTCCATTCCGGGCTACCGCGCCGAATTCAAGCAGGTGTTCGGCAAGGACGACATCACCATCGACGAGGTGACCGGCGCGCTGGCCGCCTTCGAGGAAACGCTGGTGACGCCGAACTCGCGCTTTGACCAGTGGCTCAAGGGCGACGACAAGGCGCTGACGGTGAAGGAGCTGGCCGGCTACACGCTGTTCAAGAACAGCGGCTGCGTGGCGTGCCACAACGGCGTGGCGGTGGGCGGCAACTCGTTCCAGAAGATGGGGCTGGTGGCGCCGTACCAGACCGACAACAAGGCCGAGGGCCGCGCCGCCGTCACCGGCAAGGATGCCGACCGCTTCAACTTCAAGGTGCCGACGCTGCGCAACGTGGCGCTGACCTATCCGTACTTCCATGACGGCGAGGCCGCCACGCTGACGCAGGCGGTGGACGTGATGGGCCGGTTGCAGCTGGGCCGCACCTTCACGCCGGACGAGAACGCGCAGATCGTGGCGTTCCTGAAGACGCTGACGGGCGACCAGCCGGCGATCCAGTATCCGCTGCTGCCGCCATCGGCGGACGATACGCCGCGGCCGGCGCCGTTCGTGAAGTAGGGAGGGGGGCGGCGCCGCCGGGGGCGCCGCCTGTGAAGGGCGTCGTTCGCCTCGGGGCGGACGACGCCTGCTTTTTTACTGGCGCACCGTGCGCACGTCGGCCGGCGGCGTCGTCTCGACGTTGCTGCGCCACGGGTTGATGTCCAGCCCGCCGCGCCGCGTGTAGCGCGCATAGACCGTCAGTTGCTCGGGCGCGCAGGCCTGCATGATGTCGGTGAAGATGCGTTCCACGCAGTGCTCGTGGAACTCGGCGTGCTGGCGGAACGAGATCACGTAGCGCAGCAGCGACTCGCGGTCGATCGGCTTGCCGCGGTAGCGGACCTGCACGCTGGCCCAGTCGGGCTGGCCGGTCACCGGGCAGTTGGATTTCAGCAGGCGCGAGCACAGGGTTTCCTCGACCACGTCGCCCGGGCGGTTGCGCAGCAGCTGCGGCGCCGGCTCGTAGGTGTCGATCTCGATGTCGAGCTTGTCTATATAGATACCGTCGAGTTCGCCCATCCGCAGTTCGCCGAAGCGCTGCGGCAGGATGAAGTCCAGCCCCACGGGGGCGCCGGCGGCGGCGCTCAGGTCGCGCTCCAGCCGGCCGCGCAACGCGGCCGAGTTGACCAGCCGGGTCTGGTTGAACGAGTTCAGGTACAGCTTGAACGACTTGGACTCGATGATGTTGGGGCTATCGGCCGGCACCGAGAACGTGGCCATCGCCACCCGCGGCTTGCCCTTGGCGTCGAGCCAGGACAACTCATAGGCGTTCCACAGGTCGACGCCGGTGAACGGCAGCGGGCCGCTCGCCAGGTTGAGCGCCTCGCGGTTGTGGGCGCGGGCGATGGGGAACAGCAGCGAGGGGTCGTATTGCGAGACGTAGGTCACGCTCTGGCCCAGCGGGCCGTGAGACAGCGTCATGGAAAGGTCGTCGGAAAACGTGGAGATGACCGCATTGTAGGCGGTCACGAACGCTTCATTTTTCGCATCATGAAACGCTGCTCCCGGCATGTGAAAGTTCGTGCTGCGCCGCCGCGCGAGGCCATTTCACGGATGACAATTGTGTTCCGCAATGCGGAATGAGTGAAATAACTTATTGATTTATATAAATAATATTTTTCCTCTTATATAAGAGGCGCGGCCACATTGCTCCGCAGCACAGGCATAGACTTTCTCCAACGATTCACGCAATGCAACCCCGAAGTTTTCTTGCCTTTTCAGCCATAGACCAAGGAGCATGACCATGAGCAACCGCGAAACCGAAATCCGCAATCTGCAGAAAGACTGGGCCGAGAACAACCGCTGGCAGGGCATCAAGCGCGACTACAGCGCCGAGGATGTCATCCGCCTGCGCGGCTCGATCGCCGTCGAGCATTCCCTGGCCCGCCGCGGCGCGACCCGCCTGTGGGAGCAACTGCACAGCGAGCCTTTCGTGAATTCGCTGGGCGCCCTGACTGGCAACCAGGCCATGCAGCAGGTCAAGGCCGGCCTCAAGGCCATCTACCTGTCGGGCTGGCAAGTGGCCGGCGACGCCAACCTGGCCGGCGAGATGTACCCCGACCAGTCGCTGTACCCCGCCAACTCGGTGCCGCAGGTCGTGCGCCGCATCAACAATTCGCTGACCCGCTGCGACCAGATCCAGTGGATGGAAGGCAAGAACCCGGGCGACGAGGGCTACATCGATTTCTTCGCGCCCATCGTGGCCGATGCCGAGGCCGGTTTCGGCGGCGTGCTGAACGCCTTCGAGCTGATGAAGGCCATGATCGAGGCCGGCGCCTCGGGCGTGCACTTCGAGGACCAGCTGGCGTCCGTGAAGAAGTGCGGCCACATGGGCGGCAAGGTGCTGGTGCCGACCCGCGAAGCCGTGGCCAAGCTGGTCTCGGCGCGCCTGGCGGCCGACGTGATGGGCACGCCCACCTTGCTGCTGGCCCGCACCGACGCCGATGCCGCCGATCTGGTGACCAGCGACGTCGATGACAACGACCGCCCGTTCATCACCGGCGAGCGCACCGTGGAAGGCTTCTTCCGCACCCGCGCCGGCATCGATCAGGCGATCTCGCGCGGCCTGGCCTACGCGCCGTACGCCGACCTGATCTGGTGCGAAACGTCCACGCCCAACCTGGAATACGCCCGCAAGTTCGCCGACGCGATCCATCGCCAGTTCCCGGGCAAGCTGCTGGCGTACAACTGCTCGCCGTCGTTCAACTGGAAGAAGAACCTGGACGACGCCACCATCGCCAAGTTCCAGCGCGAGCTGGGCGCCATGGGCTACAAGTTCCAGTTCATCACGCTGGCCGGCTTCCACGCGCTGAACTACGGCATGTTCGAGCTGGCCCACGGCTACGCCCGCCGCCAGATGAGCGCCTTCGTCGAACTGCAGCAGAAGGAATTCGCCGCCGCCGACCTGGGCTTCACCGCGGTCAAGCATCAGCGCGAAGTGGGCACGGGCTACTTCGACGCCGTCACCCAGACCATCGAGGGCGGCAAGTCCTCGACCACCGCGCTGACCGGCTCGACCGAGGAAGCGCAGTTCGAGCACGGCAAGGAGCAGAAGGCCGCCTGAGCCGGACGGGATTGATTTTGCAGTTGCAGTTGTAGTGCTGTTGTAGGGTGGATTCAGGGTGCCTGCGGGCACCCTCTTTTTTTGCATGGCCGCGCGGGTTGGTTGGCGCGCTAGGATCCGACTCCTGCCGCCTCGCGCGCCTCCTCCTTTATCCATTCGGCAAACGCTCGGACAGGGGGCGGGCTCAACGTGAGCGGCTCGGGGAGCACCAGGCAGAAGGCCTTGGAGACGGTTTTTGCCTGGGGCCATGGCGCGATCAGCCGGCCCGTGGCGATTTCGGCTTCCACGTAGAGGCGCGGCACCAGCGCCACGCCCAGGCCGGCCAATGCCGCTTCGATCAACATGGCATGCAGGTCGTATCGCACGCCCAGCGCCGCGTTGGCCAGGGGGATACCGGTTTCCCGCGCATAGCGCTGCCAGGCGTCTGGATTCTGCCGCCGATGCAGGCGCGGAAGGGCGTCCAGGGCCGCCGGGCCGGCGTCACCTTTCACCAGGGCGGGATGGCACACGGGGATCAGCACTTCGTCGAGCAAATGCTGTGTGTGCATTCCTGTCCAGGCCGGGTGCGCGAAATGGATGGCGGCGTCGAACCCGCTGCCGGCCAGGGCAAACGGCTCGAGGCGCTCGGCCAGATGCACGGCGATGTTCGGGTGCAGCCGCTGGAATCGTGGCATGCGGGGAATCAACCATCGCATGGCGAAGGTGGGCACCGTGGCGATGTCGAGGTTGGCGCTGTCTTGCCGTTGCCCGATCAGGTACTGGCTGTCCCGGTCCAGGCGGTCGAGCAGTTCGCGCACCTGGACGGCGTAGCGGGCGCCGTTGGGCAGCAGCCGGACGCGGTTACCGATCCGCTCGAACAATGGAACGCCGAGAAAGGCTTCCAGGCGGCCGATCTGGCGGCTGATGGCGCCTTCGGTGACGGCCAGTTCGTCTGCGGCGCGGGCGAAGCTGCCATGGCGGGCGGCCGCTTCGAAGGCCATTAGGGAAGTATTGCTGGGGATCCTGCGGCGCATGGGGACTATCCGCCTTGGCTTGACGTTTGATCAATGAAGCATACCGAAAAATCGTTTTATCGCGAGTTTCTCCGGCCATACCATGATGAAACCTCAACCAAGGAGCCGGACACGCCACGTGGCCGGCCGCGACCGAACCCATGATCTACACCGTCGAATGCAGTTTCGCGGACCCCGCCAGCGAAAGGCCGTGGAACGATTTCTATAGCCTGCAAAAGCTGCCCGCGCTCATTTCCGTGAGCGGCTTCCGGACCTCGCAACGCTTCCAGGCGCTGAGCGCCGGTTGCCCGACCTACCTCGCCGTCCATTCGATCGACGGGCTCGAGGTGTTGCTCGGAGAGGAATATCGCCAGAAGGGCGGCGGTAACTTCGCCCGCTGGCAGCCACACATCACGGACTGGCGCCGCAATCTCTATGCCGGCCTGGCGCGAGCCCCCGCCATTGCCGCGGACGAAACCCTGCTGGTCAGTGACGTCGGCGCCGAGCCGCTGGTCGCGTTGGGCCTGACGCCCGCCGCCATGCACGCGGTGGCGTTGGACAACTCTCCGGGGCGCCGGTGGTTGGCGCAGTGCCCGCGTGGCGCGGATGTCCAAGCGCCGTCATTGCCGCCCGGCGTGCACTGCTATGCGCCGATGACGGCGCAACTGACGAATGCGCGCGGGGCCGGCCGCGATGCGTCGAAGTAGCGCCGCCATGCCCAACGTGACATTTTTCTTCGCGGCGCAATGCATGCCGGCCGACCGCGATCTGGCGGAGTTGGCCGAGGCATGCACAGCACTGTGCGTCAACGTGCTCGGCGCGGCGCTGGAGAACGTGCACATCATCAACCTGGCGGTTCACCCGGGGCGCGGACTGCCGGTATTCGCGGAAGTCCAATTCCGGCTCGAACCATTCCGCCCGCCCGCCGTGATGGAGGCCTTCATGGCGGGGCTGGATGAAACCATCCAGCGCACCACGCAACTGACCGCGCGCATCCGCTGCTTCGGCCATGCGGCAGGAGCCATCCATGCGCGCCATTGAGCATCCTGGAGGATCGCCATGCAACCCATGACCTTGCCAAGCCTGCGGATCGGCGAGTTCTCGATCACCGCCATCAGCGACGGATACCTGTCCACCACCCTTGAATCGCTTTCCAACATCGATCCGGAGGATGCCGCCAAGCTGCAGCGCGACGCGGGCGTTTCCGACCCCGGCGCGATCCATATCAATGGCTACCTGGTCCGGGGCAGGGGCCGCACGCTGCTCATCGATGCGGGCGCGGGGGGATTCAAGCAATGGGGCGGCAAGCTTCTGGCCAACCTGGCGTTGGCCGGCGTGCAACCCGGCGACATCGACATGGTGCTGCTGACCCACGCGCATCCCGATCACGTTGGCGTATTGCTGGATGCGGCGGGACGCGAAGTCTTTGCGCAGGCCGAATTGGTCGTGCATGCGCGGGAGGTGGCATTCTGGGAAGACGATGGCCATCTCGCGCGGGCCAGCGAGCGCGCACGCGGCAACTTCCAGTTCGCCCGCAAGGTGTTCGGCGCGTATCGGGCAAGGATGCGCACGTTCACGGGCCGCGAGGTCCTGCCCGGCATCGAAGCGGTGCCCCTGCCAGGGCACACCGCCGGGCATTCCGGCTTTCGCCTCGAGTCCGACGGACGGAGTGTGCTGATCTGGGGGGACATCGTGCACTTTCCGCAGATCCAGATCGCCCGCCCCGACGTATCGATTGCATTCGATCAGGATCCGACCCTGGCCGCCAACACGCGCGCGACGCTGCTGGACAGCGTCAGTGCGGACGGGCTCCTGATCGCCGGCATGCATCTCGGCGAACCTGGCTTTGCCCGTATCGCCCGCCAGGGCGATGGCTACCGCATCGCCTACGAAACCTGAGCAGGACGGCCCCGGTTGTCTCAGGCGGCGCGGCCGTTCGAGGCCAGGTAGGCGCCGGGCGCCTGGCCCAGCACGCGCCGAAACGCGCTGGTGAAGGCGCTGGGGCTGGCGTAGCCCAGGTCGAGCGCGACGCGGGTCACGGGCTGGCCCTGGCTCAGGCGTTCGATCGCGGCCAGCAGGCAGGCCTGCTGGCGCCAGGCGCCGAAGCTGACGCCGGTCTCGGCGCGGAACTGGCGGGTGAAGGTGCGCCGGCTCATGCCGGCCGCGGCCGCCATCGTATCCAGGTCCGCCGTGATCGACGGCGCCGCGAACAGCGCGCGGCAGGCGCGCGCCAGGCGCGGGTCGGCGGGCAGCGGCGCGTGCAGCGAGAGCGCCGGCATGGCGGCGATTTCGGCCGCCAGCAATGCCATCAGCTTGCCGGCGCGGCCATCGAGGTCGTAGAGCGCGGGCAGGTCGACGGCTTCGTCGAGCAGGTGACGCAGCAGCGGCGAGACGGCGCGGACCTGGCATTGCGCGGGCAGGCGCAAGGCCCGCGCGGCGGCGTCGGTGAGGAAGGTGTTGAGCATGGTCACCACGCCGCCCATGGTCATCTGGTGATCCATGCCCGCCGGCACCCAGCAGGCGCGTTGCGGCGGCACCAGCCAGTGGCCTGTCGGCGTGGCCACGCTGATGGCGCCGCGCGCGGCGTAGGCGAACTGGCCGCGGCGGTGGGCGTGCGGCGGGAAGGTCAGACCGGCCGGATAGTCGCAGGCCGTCACCACCACGTCGCGCGGAATGTCCTCGTAGGGATCGACCAGGGTATTGCGCATGGCCCGGATTCTACAGCGGATGACCCGATATCGAAGGCGGGCCGGCCGCGCCGGGCCTAGGATGCCGGCATTGCCAATCGCGTCCGCTGCCCCGGCGGCGCCTCGCCAGACCCCAGGAGTCGACATGGCCAACACTTTCCATCGCGTGGGCCACGGCCCGCATCCCGTCATCGTGCTGCATGGCTGGTTCGGCGACGCGCGCGCCTTCGAACCGATCGAGCCCTGGCTGTCGGGCGCGGACTTCAGCTACGTCTTCATGGACTATCGCGGCTACGGCGGCATGCGCGAGGTGGCCGGCGAGCATTCGATCGACGAGATCGCCGCCGATGCGCTGGCGCTGGCCGACGCCTTGGGATTCGAGCGCTTTAGCCTGGTGGGCCATTCGATGGGCGGCATGGCGATCGAGCGGGTCGCGGCGCTGGCGCCCGAGCGGGTGCGCGCGCTGGTGCCGGTGGCCCCGGTGCCGTGCGGCGGCATCGCCATGGCGACGGCCACGCGCGCGCTGTTCGACGGCGCGGCCGATGACCTGGCCGCGCGTCGCGCCATCATCGACCGCAGCACCGGCGGACGCCTGCCGGCGGCGTGGGTGGCGTGGAAAGCGGCCTATTCCGCCGCGCATTCATCGGCCATGGCCTTCGCCGCCTATCTGCCCGCCTGGGTCGGGACCGATTTCAGCGACCGCATCGACGGCCGCCATCCGGTGCTGGCCCTGGTGGGCGAGCACGATCCGGTGTTCACGCCGGCGCTGATGGCCGCGACCTATGCGCGGCGCTATCCGCGCACGACGGTCGAGGTGCTGGCCAATGCCGGGCACTATCCGATGAATGAAACGCCGCTGGCGCTGGCGGCGGCCATCGAGCGCTTCCTGCGGACAGCCGCCGGGGACTGAGCGCGGCGCACGCGGCGTTGCGCGCAGTCCGCTGCCGTCAACCCGCGGCGCGCAT
>ERZ1739169.129-NODE-129-length-21737-cov-17.138733_pt1 | contig 21737 bp, 15 predicted proteins | sample MGYA00581756_ERZ1739169 | MGnify/ENA primary metagenome ERZ1739169 (study PRJEB40789, sample SAMEA7425667) | Salamandra salamandra | biome: salamander skin | place: Germany | collected 2020-03 | study: cvxcv | reverse complement strand
TGACGAAGGGGCAGTCCGGAGCGAACGCTCCGGACCGCAATCGTGGGCGCCCGCCCCCCGCTTCGCCTGCCCGAGGGGCGACCTACGAAGCTGAACCCTCACCGCAAGCAACCCGGCAAAGGTTCAGCATCGACCAGCTATCGATTCGCAGCCACAGCCTCAGCACCAGGCACAGGATTCCCCCACCCGCCCCCGATCGCCCGAATCAGATCCACCGCCGACCGCGCCTGCTCACCGCTCAACTGCACGGCGACCCGTTGCTGCAACAGCACGCTGCGGTCCGCCTCGATCACGTCCAGATAGCTGATCGAGCCTTCGCGGTATTGCGTGTGCGACAGCTTGGCGGCGCGGGCCGAGGCTTCCACCGCCGCGTCCTGCGCGCGCGTCTGGTCGGACAGGATGCGCAGATTGGCCAGGTTGTCCTCGACCTCGCGGAACGCATTCAGCACCGTCTGGCGGTACACCGCCACGTCTTCCTCGTAGACCGCGCGGGCGCGGTCCAGGCCGGCCTGGCGGCGGCCGCCGTCGAAGATCGGCATCGACAGCGCGGCGCCCACCAGCGGGCCCAGCAGGAACGTGCGGCTCGACCATTGGAACAGGTTGCCCAGCTCCGACGACTCGTAGCCAAACGCGCCGGTGATGTCCAGGCGCGGGAAGAACGCCGACTTGGCGGCGCCCACGCGGGCGTTGGCGGCGGCCATGGCGCGTTCGGCCGCGGCGATGTCGGGGCGGCGTTCCAGCAGCGTCGACGGCAGGCCGGCCGGGATCGACAGGGCCACCTTTTCGATCGGCTTGGGCGGCATCGCGAACTCCGACGGCGCGCGGCCCAGCAGCACGGCCAGCGCGTGTTCGCCGGCGGCGCGGCGGCGGTCGATGCCCAGCGCTTCGGACTGCGCCGAAGCCAGCTCGGCCTTGGCGCGCGCCAGGTCCAGCTCGCTGATGTCGCCCGCGTCATAGCGGCGCTGGATCAGCTGCAGCGTCTCGGTGCGCAGTTGCACCGTCTGGCGGTACAGCGCGGCTTCGGCGTCCTGCTCGCGCACCAGGAAATAGGTGGTGGCGACATCGGCCTGCAGCGCCAGCAGCACCGAGCGGTACAGCGCCTCGCTCTGTTGCGCATCGGCGGTGGCGGCGTCGGCCGTGGAGGCGACGCGGCCGAACAGGTCGGCCTCGTACGACACCGAGCCCTGGGCGCGCCAGGTGGTCGACGGGCTGGTCGGCGTGCCGTCGGGCAGGCCTTGCGACACCGCCGAGGGACGCTGGCGGCTGGGGCCGAAGGCGGCGTCCAGGCTGGGGAAGAAGCCGGCGCGGGCCTCACGCTGCAGTGCGCGGGCCTGCGTCAGGCGGGCGGCCGCGGCCTGCAGGTTCTGGTTGGCCTTGTGGGCCTCTTCCTGCAACTGGTTCAGGCCTTCGTCGCCGAACACCTTCCACCATTCGCCGCGCAGCTGCTCTTCCGAGGGCTGGGCGGTCTTCCAGGTGCCGGCTTCCGAGGCGGGCAGGGCGGCTTCCTTGTAGGCCGCCGACGTGGCGGCCGCGGGCCGTTCGTAGGTCGGACCCACCGCGCAGCCGGCCAGCACGAGCAGGACGGCAAGCAGGGCGGAACCGCGGATCAGTCTTTTGGTCTTCATGACGATTCTCTTGGGCGCGCGCCCCGCCGTTCGGGACGGGACGCGCTGGCTATTTTTTCCAGGCCGGATCAGGCGTTGTGCTGCGTGGCGGGCGGCGCGTTCGGATCGATGTGCGGCACGCACACCGGCGCTTCATGCGGCGCGGCCGAGTGCAGCGTCTTGCCGCCCAGCGAGCGCAGCAGGACGTAGAACACCGGCGTCAGGAACAGGCCGAACAGCGTCACGCCGAGCATGCCGAAGAACACCGCGACACCCATGGCGTGGCGCATTTCCGAACCGGCGCCGGACGACAGCACCAGCGGCACCACACCCATGATGAAGGCGATCGACGTCATCAGGATCGGGCGCAGGCGCAGGCGGCTGGCCTCGATCGCGGCTTCCAGCGGCGAGCGGCCGTTCATCTCCAGCTCGCGGGCGAATTCCACGATCAGGATCGCGTTCTTCGCCGACAGCCCCACCAGCACCATCAAGCCGATCTGGGTGAAGATGTTGTTGTCGTTGCCCGTCAGGTAGACGCCGGTCAGCGCCGCCAGGATGCTCATCGGCACGATCAGGATCACGGCCAGCGGCAGGGTCAGGCTTTCGTACAGCGCGGCCAGCACCAGGAACACCAGCAGCACGCTGATCGGGAACACCCACAGGCCGGCGTTGCCCGCCAGGATCTGCTGGTACGTCAGGTCGGTCCATTCGAACTTCACGCCGCGCGGCAGGGTTTCCGCCGCCACGCGCTCGGCCGCGGCCTGCGCCTGGTTGGTCGAGTAGCCCGGGGCCGGGCCGCCGTTGATGTCGGCGGCGGTGTAGCCGTTGTAGCGCACCACCATTTCCGGACCGAAGGTCTGCTTGACGGTCACCAGCGACGACAGCGGCACCATGTCACCCGCGGCATTGCGGGTCTTCAGTTGCAGGATGTCGTCGGAGTGAGCGCGGAACGGCGCGTCCGCCTGGGCCCGCACCTGGAACACGCGACCGAACCGGTTGAAGTCGTTGACGTACATCGAACCCAGGTAGATCTGCATGGTGTCGAACACTTCCGTCACCGGCACGCCCAGTTGCTTGGCCTTGACCCGGTCCAGGTCGACGTCCAGCTGCGGCACGTTGATCTCGTAGCTCGAGAACGCCGGGCCCAGTTCGGGCGTCTGGCGCGCCTTGGCCAGGAACGCCTGCTTGGCCTTGTCCAGCTCGGCATAGCCCAGCGCCGCGCGGTCTTCCAGTTGCAGCTTGAAGCCGCCCAGCGTGCCCAGGCCGAGCACCGGCGGGGGCGGGAACACGGCGATGAACGCCTGCTGGATGGCGCCGAACTTCTGGTTCAGCGAGGCCGCGATGGCGTTGCCCGACAGCGCCGCGCCCTTGCGTTCGTCGAACGGCTTGAGGGTCACGAACACGATGCCGGCGCTGGAGCTGTTGGTGAAGCCGTTGATCGACAGGCCCGGGAAGGCGATGGCGCTCTGCACGCCGGGTTCCTTCAGGGCGATGGCGCTCATCTGGCGGATCACGTCTTCCGTGCGGTCGAGCGAGGCGCCGTTGGGCAGCTGGGTGAAGCCGATCAGGTACTGCTTGTCCTGCGCCGGCACGAAGCCGCCGGGCACCAGGTACGACACGCCGATGGTGGCGGCCACGAGCACCGCGTAGACGCCCATGGCGCCGGCCTTGCGGCGGATCACGCCGGACACGCCCACGCCGTAGTTCTCCGAGGCGCGGCCGAACATGTTGTTGAACCAGTTGAAGAAGCGGCCGAACACGCGGTTCATGCCCCGGGTCAGCCAGTCCGGCTTGTCGTGGTGGCTCTTGAGCAGCAGGGCCGACAGGGCCGGCGACAGCGTCAGCGAGTTGAAGGCCGAGATCACCGTCGAGATGGCGATGGTCATGGCGAACTGCTTGTAGAACTGGCCGGTCAGGCCCGTCATGAACGCCAGCGGCACGAACACCGCGCACAGCGTCAGGGCGATGGCGATGATGGGGCCGCTCACCTCGCGCATGGCGCGATAGGTCGCGTCGCGCGGACTCAGGCCCGCGGCGATGTTGCGTTCGACGTTTTCCACCACCACGATCGCGTCGTCGACCACGATCCCGATGGCCAGCACCATCCCGAACAACGACAGCGCGTTGATGGAATAGCCGAACATCAGCAGCAGGCCGAAGGTGCCGACGATCGACACCGGCACCGCCAGCAGCGGGATGATGGACGCGCGCCAGGTCTGCAGGAACAGGATCACCACCAGCACCACCAGCGCGATGGCTTCCAGCAGCGTGTGCACCACGGCCTCGATACTGGAACGCACGAACTGGGTCGGGTCGTATTCGATGCGGTATTCCACGCCCGGCGGGAAGTCCTGGGCCAGCTCGACCATGGCGGCGCGCACTTGCGACGACACGTCCAGCGCGTTGGCGCCCGGCGATTGCATGATGCCCATGCCCACCGCCTGCTTGTTGTCCAGCAGCGAACGCAGGCCGTATTCCTGGGCATCCAGTTCCACGCGGGCCACGTCCGACAGGTGCGTCACGGCGCCGTCGGGCGAGGTCTTCAGGATGATGTCGCGGAATTCCTCTTCGGTCTGCAGGCGGCCGCGCGCATTCACGTTCAGCTGCAGCGGCACGTCGCCCTGGGTCGGGGACGCGCCGATCACGCCGGCGGCGACCTGCACGTTCTGTTCGCGGATGGCCGCGACCACTTCGCTGGCCGTCATGCCGCGCTGCGCGACCTTCTGCGGGTCGAGCCACACGCGCATCGAGTAGTTGCCCGCGCCCCACACCGTCACTTCACCGACGCCGGTAATGCGCGCCAGGCGGTCCTTGATGTTCAGGATCGCGTAGTTGCGCAGGTAGGTGATGTCGTAGCGGTCGTTGGGCGAGATCAGGTGCACCACCAGCGTCAGGGTGGGCGAGCTCTTGGTGGTCGTGACGCCCAGCCGCTGCACGTCCGGCGGCAGGCGCGGCAGCGCCTGCGACACGCGGTTCTGCACCAGCTGCTGCGCCTTGTCCGGGTCCACGCCCAGCTTGAAGTTGACCGTCAGCGTCAGGTTGCCGTCGCTGTTGGCCTGCGACTGCATGTACAGCATGTTTTCCACGCCGTTGATGGATTCCTCCAGCGGCGAGGCGACGGTTTCGGCGATGACCTTGGGGTTGGCGCCCGGATACTGCGCGCGCACCACCACCGAGGGCGGCACCACTTCCGGGTATTCCGAGATGGGCAGCTGGAACATGGCCAGCAGGCCTCCCAGCAGCACCAGCACGGACAGCACCCCGGCGAAGATCGGCCGGTCAATGAAGAATTTCGAGATATTCATGAACGTTCTCGTTCTGCTTTGCGGGTCACCGGCGGCTTAGTTGGCGGCCGCGGTCTTGACCGGGTTGCGTTGCGCCGTGACCATGGGCACCACGGTCGGGCTCACGGCGTCGCCGGGGCGCACGCGCTGCAAGCCGTTGACCACGATGCGTTCGCCGGCGGCCAGGCCGGAGTCCACGACCCGCAGGCCTTCCTGGTTGGCGCCCAGCTTGACCTGGCGGTAGTTGGCGTGATTCTTGTCGTCCAGCACCAGCACGTAGCGCTTGTCCTGGTCGGTGCCGATGGCCTTTTCATCGATCAGCACGGCGCTGCGCGGCTCGCTGCCGCCCAGGCGGATGCGGGCGTACAGGCCGGGCAGCAAGGTGCCGTCGGCGTTGTCGAACTCGGCGCGCACGCGGATGGTGCCGGACGTGGCGTCCAGGCGGTTGTCCACCGATTGCACGAAACCGGTTCGCGAGTAGCCGTCCTCGTTGGCCAGGCCCAGCTCGACCGGCACCGAGCCGGCCTTGCCGTTGCGGGCCGGGTTCACGTACTTCAGGAAGGTCTGCTCGTCGACGTCGAACGAGGCGTACATCTTCGAGACCGACACCAGCGTGGTCAGCGGCACCGAGGTGGCGCCGGCGGCGACCACGTTGCCGACCGTGACTTCCGCGCGCGACACGCGGCCGGCGACCGGCGCTTCGATGCGGGTGTAGCCCAGGTTGAGCTTGGCGTAGTCGAGCGCGGCCTGCGCGCCCTGCAGGTTGGCCGCGGCTTCACGCGCGGCGTTCTGCTTTTCCTCGAAATCGCGGCGGGCGATGGCGTTGTCGGTCAGCAGGCGCTGGCCGCGGGCCAATTCGGTGGCCGTGTACGAGGCGCGGGCCTTGGCGGCGGTCAGGGCGGCGGCGGCGCGGTCCACTTCGGCCGCGTAGGGGCGCGGGTCGATGGTGAACAGCACGTCGCCCTTCTTGACGATGCTGCCGTCCTGGAAGTGGACGGCGGTCAGGGTGCCGGAGACCAGCGGACGGATGTCCACGCGGTCGATGGCTTCCAGGCGGCCGGAATAACGCTGCCAGTCGACGATGGTCTTGTTGACCACTTCCGCCACTTCGACAGGGGGCGCGGCGGGCGCGCCTTGCGCCTGGGCCGCATTGGCGCCCGCGGGGGCGCGAAACAGGGCGTAGCTACCGCCGGCCGCGATGACGGCCGCGAAAACGACGAGCACAGCAATACGATTACGCGAAACCATGATGTTCCTTGAGGGGGGTGTCGGGGTGAAGCGCGCTTGCCGGGGACCGCGAGGGGGGCGGGTGGCGGCGGGGGCGGGCATCGCGGCGGGTCTGGCAGTCCTGAAACACCGATGTCATATTGCAGTGCAACATGCGACGCGGTTACGTTTCCCTGGTGAAATCCGTCTATCTGGGGACGGGTTCTACCGGGATCGGAGTCTGAGGATTGACAGGCCCTGGGATGGCGCCGGGCGGCACGGGCACTTCAAGATGGTTTGCATTCTGAGTGTTTTGCGGGCGCGGATAAACACTGCTATCTCGGCAACACTGTTCGGTGGATTTGTCTAATCCCGGACCGTTTCGGGTTATGCTCCGTACACCCCGACCAAATTGCCCTTAAAGGACACCGTCGCCATGGACCGTTTTCAGGCTATGCAGGTGTTTGTGCGCGTCGTGGACGCCAATAGCTTCACCCGGGCGGCCGACAGCCTCTCGCTTCCGCGCACCACCGTCACCACCATCATCCAGAACCTCGAACGCCTGCTGGGCGTGCGCCTGCTCAACCGCACCACCCGCCGCATCGGCCTGACGCCCGACGGCGCCGGCTACTACCAGCATTGCGTGCGCATTCTCGCCGATGTCGAGGAAACCGAGGCCTGCTTCCAGGAAGCGGCCCTGCGCCTGAAGGGGCGGCTGCGCATCGACGTGCCGACCTGTATCGGCCGGCTGATCCTGATTCCGTCATTGTGTGATTTCCACGACAAGTACCCCGACGTCGAGCTGGTGCTCGGCCTGGGCGACCGTCCGGTGGACATGGTGCAGGAGGCCGTCGACTGCGTCATCCGCGCCGGCGACCTGGAAGACTCCAGCCTGGTGGCGCGCCGCATCGGCACGCTGCAGACCGTGACCTGCGCCTCGCCGACCTACGTCGCGCGCCATGGCATGCCGCAGACCATCGAGGAACTGCGCAACCACCACGCGGTGCATTATTTCTCCAGCCGCACCGGCCGCAACTGCGCCTGGGACTTCAAGATCGACGGCAAGCACCAGGAAGTGGACATGCGCGGCACCGTGGCGGTGAACGAGGCCGGCGCCTACCTGGATTGCGGCCTGAAGGGCTTCGGCCTGATCCAGACGCCGCGCTACATGGCGCTGCCGTACCTGCAGTCGGGCGAGCTGATCGAAGTGCTGCCGCAGTGGAAGCCCAGCGCCACCCCGATCTCGGTGCTGTATCCGCAAAGCCGCCAGCTGTCGCCCAAGGTGCGCGCGTTCGCCGATTGGGTCGCGGAACTGTTCGCCAGCTGCCCGCTGCTCAGCGGCCGCGACGAGACCGACCCGGCCGCCGCCAGCTGCGGCGTGTTCCAGCAACGCCAGGTCAGCCAGGCCAAGCAGATGGCCGTGGCCGGCGTGGCCGCCGCCAACGAGCCCATGCCGCGCCGCCGCACCGCGCGCGAGGAAGCCGCGGAATACGCCCTGTAGGCGGGCGCATGGCGGGCCGCCTGGCCCGCCATGCCGGCAATTCGCCGGCAAAATCCTGGAAAACCCGGGAAACCCCGTAGTAAATACAGGCCTTGCGTCCCTCGTATTTCTGGAAACGTCTGTATAGTCCGACAGTCAAAGCCTCAACGCATTCACTGTCGATCCGCTCTATGCAGCCTGTACTTCCCGCTTACCTGATCGCCCGTTGGCTTTTGCTGCTCGTCCTGTTGGCGGGGGTGTATTTCCTCAGCGGCTTCCTGGTGCCCGCGCTGGCCGCGCTGATCATCGGCCTGGCCAGCTGGCCGCTGTACCAGCGGCTGGTCGCGCGCTGCGGCGGCCGCACCGCGCTGGCGGCCTCGCTGGCGCTGCTGGTGGTGATCGTGGTGCTGATCGTGCCGCTGTCGCTGGCGCTGTCGTACGCCATCAAGGAAGCCAGCACCTTCTTCGCCTGGGCCATCGCCGCCAACCGCCACGGCGTCGCGGTGCCGAACTGGATCACCTCGATGCCGGTGGTGGGCGACCGGCTTGGCGAATACTGGGAGGCCTACATCGGCCAGCCGCATGCGCTGGGCGCGCTGGTCGAAGCCGTCAGCGGCGAACACCTGGGCAATATCTACCGCATGGTGCTGGCCGCCACCGGCAATGTGTTCCAGCTGCTGCTGACCGTGCTGTTCATGCTGATCACGCTGTTCTTCGTCTACAAGGACGGCGTGCGCATGGTGGCGCAACTGGACGTGCTGGGCGAACGCATCCTGCCGGCGCGCTGGCAGCGTTTTTCGCGCGTGGTGCCGGCCACCATCAATTCCACCGTCACCGGCATGGGCCTGATCGCATTGGGCGAGGGCGTGGTGCTGGGCATCGCCTACTGGGTCGCGGGCGTGCCGTCGCCGGTGCTGCTGGGCGTGGTCACCGGCTTCATGGCCCTGATCCCCGGCGGCGCGCCGCTGTCGTTCACGCTGGTGTCGCTGTATCTGGTCGGTTCCGGCCACATGGTGGCGGGCATCGCGCTGATGGTGTGGGGCAGCGTCGAATTGTTCATCGTCGACAAGACGCTGCGCCCGCGCCTGGTGGGCGGCCCGGTCAAGCTGCCGTTCCTGCCGACCTTCTTCGGCCTGGTGGGCGGCGTGAAGACCATGGGCATCGTCGGGCTGTTCGTGGGCCCGGTGCTGATGGCGCTGCTGGTGGCCGTGTGGCGCGAATGGGTCAACCACGAGGAAGTCGAGCGCGACACCGCCCGGCTCAGGGCCGGCGCGCCGCCCGACAATACGCCGACCGGCGGCCAGGCCTAGCCGGGCCGGGGCTGCGGGTTTGGGTGTAATCTAGCTCTCCCGCGCTCGCCGGCGCCTCGTCCGGCACGCGCCTGCCGTGTGCGCAGACGCTTGCAGCTCATGCCGCGGGGTCTGAGGGTTTGGCAGGTTCATCATGTCCGGGTCATTGCAAGAAGATGAGTTAGCGGTCCTGCGCGAGCAGGGTTTCGTGGTCGCGCGCCAGTTCGCGGACCCGGCCGAGGTGGCGGCGCTGCGCGCGCTGGCCGAGCGCCATTTGCACGAGCACGTGGCGCCCATCGAATACGAGGCGGATCTGCGCTATCCCGGCGCCCCCGAGTCGCGCGACGCCGCAGGCGGCTTGACGGTGCGGCGCCTGCTCGGCGCCTACGGCCGCGATCCGCTGTTCGCGCAATGGGCCACCGACCCGCGCATCGGCCAGTCGCTGGCGCGCTATTTCGGCGAGACGCCGGTGCTGTCCACCGTGCACCACAACTGCGTGATGACCAAGCATCCGGCCTACGGCAGCCTGACCGGCTGGCACCAGGACATCCGCTACTGGTCGTTCTCCGACACCGACCTGGTGTCCTGTTGGCTGGCGCTCGGCGACGAGAACCGGGACAACGGCGGCCTGTCGTTCATCCCCGGTTCGCACGCGGCCGCGTTCCAGCCGGCGCAGTTCGACGAGAAGAAATTCTTCCGCGACGACGCGCCCGAAAATGCCGAATGGATCGGGCGCGCCGTCTGTCCCGAGCTGCGCGCCGGCGACCTGGTGTTCTTCCATTGCCGCACACTGCACGCGGCGCAGGGCAACCGCAGCGACCGCGTCAAGCTGTCGCTGGTGCACACCTATCATCCGCAGTCCTGCCATCCGCTGCCGGGCACCCGTTCGGCCAGCCAGCCGGGCGTGCCGTTGGCGCCATAGCGCCGCGTCCTCGGGATGGCGCCGTCAACGGCGCCGTCCCAGCCACCCCAGCAACAGCACTGACGCGCCGATGGCCGCGAGGTTGAAGCGCATCGCGCTGGCGAAGGCCTGCGCGTAGCGGTCGCCGACGGCCGCGTCCGCCAGCGCATCGAGCGTGCCGCTGAACAGCATGCCGGCGGCCGACACGCCCAGCGCCGCGCCGACCTGCTGCAAGGTGGCGACCACGCCCGCCGCCATGCCGGCCTGGCGGTCTTCCACCAGTCCCAATGCCAGGTTCACCAGCGGCGTGTTGACGGCGCCTTGCGCCGCGCCCAGCCAGACCAGCGCGGGCACCAGCGACCAGGGCGCGAGCGCGGCGCCGGCCGCGCCCACCTGCCACATCAGCGTGGCCGTGGCGCCGCCATACAGCAGCGCGGCCACGGTGACCGCGTGCGTGCCGAAGCGCGCCACCAGCCGCGGCGCCGCCATCGAGCCGGCCACGAAGCCGACGCTGGCCGGCGCGAACACCGTGCCCGCCGTCAGCGCATCCACGCCCAGCCCGATCTGCAACAGCAGGGCATAGCAGAGGAACATGGCGCTGGCGGTGGAGAACACCAGCGTCACCAGCAGGCAGCCCGCGGCGAAGCGCGGCTGCGCCAGCAGCGTCATGTCGACCAGCGGCGCGCGGCCGGCGGCGCCGGCGCGGCGCTGCATCCATACGAACAGCGCCAGCAACGCGACCGACGCCGCGCCGCAGGCCAGCGTCCACGTCGGCCAATGGCGCGCCGGGCCTTCGACCAGCGCCAGCAGCAACAGGCCCAGTCCCGCGCCGACCAGCGCCGAGCCGCCCCAATCCATCGGCGCGCCCGCGGCGTCGCGCGATTCCGGAATGTGGCGCGCCAGCCGCCAGGCCAGCAGGCCGACCGGCACGTTCACCAGGAAGATCGTGCGCCATGCCAGCCCGAACAGATCGGCATGCACGATCCAGCCGCCCAGCACCTGGCCGGCGATGGCCGCCAGTCCCAGCGTCATGCCGAGCAGGCCGAAGGCGCGGCGCCGCGCATGGCCGTCGTAGCTGACGCGGACCAGCGCGTAGACCTGCGGGAACAGCATGGCCGCGGCCACGCCCTGCAGCACGCGCGCGCCGATCAGCGTGTTGGCGTCGGGCGCCAGGCCGCACAGCGCCGAGGCCAGCGCGAAGCCGGCCATGCCCAGCATGAACAGGCGCCGGCGGCCATGACGGTCGCCCAGCCGGCTGCCCGCGATCAGCAGCACGCCATAGGCCAGCTCGTAGGCGACGATGATGAAATTGATCTGCGCGAAGCTGGCCGCCAGCGTCGTCTGCATGCTGGGGATGGCGACGTTGACCACGAACAGGTCGAAGATCGTGATGAAGCCGCCGGACAGCAGCACGGCCAGGCCGAGCGGGCCGGGCGTGGCGGGCTTGGTGGCGGCATCGGGGCAGGGCGAGGGCAGGGTGGCGGAGGACATGGACAGGCCGCGGGAGTGGGGATCGGCGCTATTCTGTGGGCTGTTCGAGCCTCATACAATTTAGCTGTTTATGCTATTACTGAAGGCAATAGCCTATGCCCCGTTCCCCTTCGCATGACGCGGTGCCGGCCGGCGCGCTCGACACGGGCGCGCAGCGGCTGGACCGCACCCGCGCCGACCTCGCCGAATTCCTGCGGCTGCGCCGCGAGCGCCTGAGTCCGGCCGCGCTGGGCCTGCCCGCCGGCGGCCGTCGTCGTACCCCCGGCCTGCGGCGCGAGGAAGTGGCGGCGCTGGCCGGCGTCGGCCTGGCCTGGTACACCTGGTTCGAGCAGGGCCGCAACATCAGTGTGTCGGCCACCTTCCTGGAAAACCTGGCGCGCGTGCTGCGGCTGGACGCGGCGGAACGGCGCCACCTGTACCTGCTGGCGCACCAGCGTCCGCCAGCCGAGCCGGGTCGCACCTGGTGCACCGTGCCGCCGCAGGTGCGACGCCTGATGGACGACCTGCCCGCGCGTCCCGCCTACATCCTCAACCTGCGCTGGGACGTGGTGGTGTGGAACGCCGCCGCCGAGCGCGTGTTCGGCTTTGGCGCGCAGCCGGCGGGGCGGCGCAACCTGCTGTGGATGCTGTTCGTGGATCCGGCGATGCGCGAACTGTTCGTCGACTGGCCGGCGCAGGCGCCGGCGATGCTGTCCACCTTCCGGCGCGATTTCGCCTCGGCCTCGGGCGCGCCGGACATCACCGAACTGGTCGACGAACTGGAACGCGTCGCGCCCGAGTTCAAGGCCTGGTGGCGCGAGCACGACGTGCACGGCGCCTGCATGGGCGTGCGCAGCCTGCGCCTGCCGGCGCTGGGCGAGGTGGCGTTCGAGCATTCCACCTTGTCGGTCGATGAAAGCCGCCACCTGCGCCTGGTGGTGTACGCGCCCGCGCCGGACGAACCACAGGCCGCGGCTGTCGCGCGCTGGCTGGCGCGCAAGCCGCGCGCGGCCGCGCGTGGCTCCAGAGATTAGGCGTCGCGTGGCGCTACGGCGGGGGCGCGGCGCGCTTCTATAGTCGGGGCGATTCGCCACTTCCGCCCGCGCCATGTCCACTCAAATCCTGCCCCGCCGCCAGGCCCTGTCGCTGCTCGTCGTGGTGGTGCTGGCCTGGGGCTTCACCTGGGTCGTCAGCAAGCTGCTGCTGCAATACATGACCCCGATCTGGGCGGTGGCCGCGCGCAGCGTCGCCGGCGCCGCCGCGCTGCTGGCGCTGGGCCTGGCGCTGCGGCGGGTGGCCTGGCCGGTCAAGGCCGACATTCCCGTGATCCTGAGCGTGGGCCTGCTGCACATGGGCGCGTTCGCCGCCCTGGTCAGTCTTGGCCTGCAATACGTGCCGGCCGGTCGCTCGGTGGTGCTGGCCTATACCACGCCGCTGTGGGTCATTCCGGCCGCGCGCGTGTTCCTGGGCGAGCCAATCGGGCGCGGTCGGCAACTCGGGCTGGCGCTCGGCCTGCTGGGGCTGGTCGTCATCTTCAATCCGCTGGCGTTCGACTGGCGCAATCGCGAGGCCGTGTTCGGCAACGGCCTGGTGCTGCTGGCGGCGCTGTGCTGGGCCGCCAACATCGTCTACGTGCGCGCCCACCGCTGGGTCACCCCGCCGTTCGAGCTGGCGTTCTGGCAGGCGCTGCTGGCCTCTGGCGTGCTGGCCGCGGTCGCCTGGGCAGCCGAGGGCGCGCCGCGCGTGACGTGGAGCCCGGACCTGGGCTGGCTGCTGGGTTATGGCGGCGTGTTCGGCATCGCCGTGGCGTATTGGGCGGCGGTGAACGTGAACCGGTCCCTGCCCGCGGGCGTCACGTCGATCGGCCTGCTGGGCGTGCCGGTGGTCGGCCTGCTGTGTTCGGCGGTGGTGCTGCACGAGCCCCTGAGCGCCCCGCTGTTGCTGGGGATGGCGTTGATCGTGGCCGGCATCGCCGCCGGCGTGCTCGACAAGACGCCCCGGTAGCGGCGTCACAAAAAAAAGGCGCTTGACGGCCGGAATCGTGTCTGTGTATCGTAAGACATATATCTTAAGATATGTTTTAAGTAACACGTCAGACTCCCAGCGAGGCCCCCATGCGCCATTTCCACTTCCTGACCGCCTTTGCCCGCGGCTCGCGCCATGAATCGCGCGAGCGCCACCACGGCCACCGTGGCCATCACGACCACCACGGCCACCACGATCATCACCACGGCCATCACGGCCATCCCGAATTCCACGATCATCGCGGTCGCCACGAATCCCTCGATCATCACGACCCCTACGAACGTCATGGCCACGCCGGCCACGGCGCGGATGGTCGCCACGAAGGCGGCCGCGGCCGTCATGGCCGTCATGCCGGCGGCGGGCGCGGCTGGTTTGGCGGCCCGTGGGGCGGCCACGGCCGGGGCGGCGATGCCGACGACAGCTTCGGAGGCGATGGCCGTCATTGGGCGCGCGGCCGCAAAGTCTCGGCCGACGACCTGCAACTGATGCTGCTCGGCCTGCTGGAACAGAACCCCAGCCACGGCTACGAGCTGATCAAGGCGCTGGGCGCGATGTCCAACGGCTTCTACACGCCCAGCCCGGGCATGGTGTATCCGGCGCTGACCTATCTGGAAGAACTGGGCTACGCCACCGTCGAGCAGGAAGGCAGCAAGAAGCGCTACCACCTGGCGGACCCGGGCCGCGAATACCTGGAAGCCAACCGCGAGCGCCTGTCGGTGATGTTCAACAAGCTCAAGCACGTGGCCCGCAAGATGGACTGGATGCGCCAGGCCTGGAGCGGCGAGCCGCGTCCCGCTACCGACGAGGAAGACGCCAGCGGCTGGATCGATGAGTTCGTGCACGCCCGCCAGGAGATCCGCCACGCGCTGCTGCAGCGCACCGAGGCGTCGCCCGCCGAACAACGTCGCATCGCCGCCATCCTGCGCCGCGCGACCGCGGAAATCACCGGCAAGAGCTGTGACTGATTCCGCCTATTCCATTGGAGACCCCATGACCCGTAGCGACCTGACTGTCGAACGCGTGCGCCATCCCCTGAAGATGCGCATCCTGACCGTGGCGCGCGTCGAGCGCATCGCCGGCCTGCTGGCCCGCGTCACCTTCACCGGCGACGACCTGCGCGACTTCGTGTCCGCGTCCTTCGACGACCACGTGAAACTGTTTTTCCCCGCCGATCCGTCGCAACCCCTGCTGTTGCCCGAGGTCGGCCCCGACGGCATCAAGTTCCCCGACGGCGCGCCGCGCCCCGCGGCGCGCGACTACACCCCGCGCCGCTATGACGCCGCGCGCGAGGAACTGGATATCGACTTCGTGCTGCACGGAGATGGCCCCGCCTCGACCTGGGCCGAGCAGGCCGAGGCCGGCCAGCGCCTGGGCATCGGCGGCCCGCGCGGCTCGTTCGTGGTGCCCAAGGGCTTCGATTGGCACGTGCTGATCGGCGACGAGACCGCGCTGCCCGCCATCGCCCGCCGCCTGGAGGAGTTGCCCGCGACCGCGCAGGCGCTGGTGCTGATCGAGGTGCCGTCTGCCGCCAACGAGATTGCCCTGCCGACCCGGGCACAGGCCGCGGTGCGCTGGCTGCATCGCGACGGCACCGCCGCCGGCTACAGCACGCTGCTCCTGGAGGCCGCGCGCGAGCTGGCGTTGCCGGCGGGCGAGGGCTATACCTGGATCGCGGCCGAGTCGGCCGTGGCCAAGGCGGTGCGTGAAATCATGGTGGCGCAGCACGGCGTCGACAAGAGCCGCATCCGCGCCGCCAGCTACTGGAAGCGCGGCGCCATCGCCGTGCACGAATCGCACGACGATTGACGCTGCGGGAATCAGGCCGCGGGTTCGGGCCGCGAGCGCGCGACTACCCCTGCGCCAGCGCCAGCAGGTTGGCCACGCGTCCACCGGGCGCATCGTCGCGCACCACCAGGCCCAGCACCGCGCGCGGCCAGTCCAGCGCGAAGGGGCGGTAGACCACGCCGTCCGGACGCAGGTGGCGCAGCGACGCCGGCACGATCGCCACGCCCATGCCCGCCGCCACCAGGTTCACCGCCGATGACAACTGCGGCGCGCGCTGGCCCGGCAGCGGGTTCAGCCCATGCTGGCGGCACGCCGCCATGATGTCGGCACTCAGGCCATAGCCGGACTTGCGCGAATACTGGATGAAGCGTTCCTGCGTCAGGTCGGCCGGCGCCAGCCGCTTGCGCCGCGCCAGCGCGTGGCCCAGCGGCAGCGCCACCACCAGCGGTTCTTCCGTCAGCTGCGTGAAGCGCAGGCCGCCATCCATCGCGAACGGCGGCCGCACGAAGGCCGCGTCGATCAGCCCTTCGCGCAGGCGCGCCACCAGCGTTTCGCTGTCGTCCTGCGACAGCGTCATTTCCACATCGGGGTATTGCTGCCGGTAGAGCCGGATCAATTCGGTCACGACCGGATGGAACGACGCCGATTCGGTGAAGCCCAGCGACAGTTCGCCGACCTCGCCGCGCGCGGCGCGCCGCGCCGTCCGCACCGCGTCCTGCGCGCGTTGCAGGATGTCCTGCGCGCAGGCCAGGAAGGCGCGGCCGGCGTCGTTCAGGCTGACCCCGCGGCCGCGGCGGTCGAACAGCGGCGTGCCGACTTCCTCTTCCAGCTGGCGGATCTGCTGCGACAGCGGCGGCTGCGCCATGCCCAGCTGCTCGGCCGCGCGGGTGAAGTGCTGGGCCTCGGCGGTGGCCACGAAATAGCGCAGGTGGCGCAGTTCCATATTGGTATCCAGAAAGTACCGATTATCAATTTTCCATATATTGGACATTCTAGTGTGGCGGAACGATGATGCGCACATCCCCTCTTCGTTTCCAAAGGAATGCGCATGGCTTCGACTCCCACCCCCGGCGCGCTGCTGCGCCGCCATCTGGCCCAGGACATCGTGGTGGCGCCCGGCGCCTACGATGGCATGTCGGCCCGCCTGGTGGCGGCGGCCGGCTTCAACGCCGTCTACGCCAGCGGCGGCGCCATCGCGCGCGCCGCGGGCTATCCCGACATCGGCCTGCTGAGCTTCACCGAGGTCATGGACCGGGTCGAGAAGATCGTCGACGCCAGCGGCCTGCCGGTGGTGGCCGACGCCGACACCGGCTTCGGCGGTTCGGCCAACGTCGAGCGCACGGTGCGCATCATGGAGCGCGCCGGCGTCGCGGCCTTCCATATCGAGGACCAGTCGTTTCCCAAGCGTTGCGGCCACCTGGACGACAAGAGCCTGGTGGACGCCGAGGAAATGTGCCGCAAGGTCCACATCGCGCGCCAGACGCTGGCCGATGCCGACACGCTGGTGATCGCGCGCACCGACGCCATCGCGGTGGAAGGCTTCGATGCCGCCATCGCGCGCGCCGAGCGCTATGTGAAGGCCGGCGCCGACATGGTGTTCGTCGAGGCGCCGGAAACGCTGGAGCAGATCCGCGCCATCGCCGACCGGCTGCCCGGCCTGAAGCTGATCAACATGTTCTATGGCGGCAAGACGCCGCTGGTGCCGCTGCCCGACCTGGCCGCGATGGGCTATCGCCTGGCGATCATTCCGTCGGACCTGCAACGCGCCGCCATCCACGCCATGCAGGCCACGCTGGCGGCGATCCGCGAGACCGGCGACAGCAGCGCGCTGGCCGACCGCCTGACCAGCTTCAAGGAGCGCGAAGAGATCGTGCAGACCCGCCGCTACCTGGCGCTGGACGCGCAGTAGCAGGGCCGGGGCGCGCGCCGGCTCGTTCCGGCGCGCGCGGCCTCACTGGCGGCAGCGCTGCGGCATCGACAGCGGCCACAGCCGCTGGTTATAGCTGCCGTGGAGCGTGCGGATGCCGCATTCCATGGTGACGCGCGCCACCATCGTGCCGCGCTCGTCCACGATCATCGAGAGATCCCGCGTCGACACCACGGCGCGCTGGTTGGCAAACGCCGAGGCCCACAGGTAGACCGGCGTGATCGCCAGCCGGCCCTGGCCGTCGGCGTAGCCGTAGCGGTCGCCGACCAGGACCGCCGCCAGGCCGTCGCGGCGCGGGCCGATGTAGCTGAACGTCGGTCCGCTCTCCACGCCCTTTTCGTTGACCGCGCGCATGTTGCCGTTGGGCAGCACTACGGCCGCCTGGCCTTCGGAGAACGAGGTCGCGGTGCCCGGCAGGGTCAGGCGTGTCTTGCCCGTGGTGTCGGTGTAGACAGTGACCGGGTTGCCGGCGGCGTCGGCGTCCGCGCGCAGCAGCCAGGCCGATCCCGTCGGCCAGTACCAGTCGCCGGCCGGCAGGCTGGCCACGGTCTTGCCGTGTTCGTCGATCAGGCGGGCGCCGTCTTCGCCGCTCACCAGCGCGCGTGCCGGCTTGCCCTGGAACCGCGTGCCGGGCACCGCGCCCGGCGCGATCTGCCAGCGGCCCTGGCCATCCACATAGCCGTGGCGGTCGGCGCGGCGGATGGCGAGCCAGGCGCCCATCGGCGTGTAGTTCGCGTCCTGCAGGTCGAGCGCGTCGGAGGCGTCGGGCGCGATGATCCAGCGGTTCTTCTGGCTGTAGGCCAGATAGGCGCCGCTGCCGTCGCGCGACACATCCAGCGCCGGCTGGAAGCTGGTCAGGACGCGTCCCTCGCGATTGAACAGCGCGGCCGGGCGGCGGTAGTCCTCTTCCTTCGAGCCCGCCTGGTACATCAGCCACAGCTTGTCGTTGACGCGGCGGGCGTCGTTGTGGCGCGGTGGCACGATCCACTTGCCTTGCGCATCGATCAGGCCCACCTTGTCCTTGCCGAGCGCGGCAATGGCGCGGCCGTCGTGGAACGCGCCGATGTACTGGAAGACCGGGGCCGACACTTCCTTGCCGGCGATGAAGTCGTACAGGCCCCAGGGGTCGCCCTCGGCCGCGGTCTTCAGGTAGCGCACCAGTCCCGGCGCGACCACTTCGGCCTCGAAGTAGTCGGGCAGGGCATAGGTCTTGCCGGCGCGGTCGATGAGGCGCGTCTCGCCCTTGGCGTAGATCAGCGCGTAGCCGTGACGGAAGGCGCCGATGTGCTGTTGCAGCGGCAGGTCCATCGGCTGGCCGCGGCCGTCGAGCAGCTGCACGCCCTCGTCGGTCTGCGCGGCGAAGCGCAACTGGTCGGCGGTCAGCGGCGCGGCCTCGGCGGCGTCCTCCGCCGTGTCGTTGTCGCGCGGGCCGTCCAGCGGCACGATCTCGCTCCAGTCCTTGCGGGTGGCGACGCTGCCGTCGGCCAGCAGCAGGCCGGCGCCGCCTTCCGTGCAGTGGCAATAGCCCTGGCCCAGCACGCCGAGCGGGCCGTCGGGCACGTCCAGCGGCATGTCGCGCAGTTGCGAGCCTTGCGCCGCTTCGACCGCCTCGGGTTGCAGCACCGCGCGGCCGTCGGCATCGATGGCGTTGAGCAGCTGGCCGTCCTGGCTGGAAACCCACAGCTTGCCCTGGCGCACCGCCAGCCGGCTGGCCTGCGCCAGCCAGGACGGCGCGTTGTCGCCTTGCAGCCAGGCGCCCTTGGGCGTCAGCAGGCCGGCGACATTGCCGGCCTTGTCGCGCAGCAGCAGATAGCCGCCTTCGTTCTGCTCGGGCTTGAGGTCGTGGCTGCCCAGCGTCAGGGCCTCGGCGCGTCCGGGCACATAGGCCTTGAGCGTGTCGCCCGAGCGGTAGACCAGCGTGTTGTCGTAGATATCCGAGGCGTTCGCTTCCTCGTTGGTGAGCGTGGCGATGGGCTGGCCGCGCGCGTCCAGCAGCGCGTAGCCCGTGGTCGGCAGCTGCGCGCTCCAGAACGCCTTGCCGACGCGGCCCAGGCGCTGATAGCGCTTGCCCTCGCCGATCAGCGCGCCCTGCTCGTCGATCAGCACCACCTCATCGTCGCCGATGCCGAGCGCCAGCGGGTCGTCCTTCTGCCGCGTGATGTCGCTGAACTTCGGTTCCATGCGCCAGTTCCAGTCGGCGTCGAGCAGGCCGTACATGCCATGGTCGTCGACGCCGATGAACAGGTCCTTGCCGTAGCTCGACACCACCCGCAGGCCATCCTTGGCGTAGCGGCGCTCGCCGTCGGGGGAGCGGTATTCCTCGCGGTAGGTGACGGACAGTTGCGCCGGCCGGCCCTCGCCCAGGATCACGTTGTCGACGCTGGCGTCGAGCGCGTCGCCCACGGCCTTGCCGCCGCGGTCGATCAGCTGGCGCTGGCCGTCCAGCGTCACCACCGCCAGCCCGGCCTCGACGAAGTCGCCGACGCTGTCATAGCGCGGCGGCACCGCCATCCTGCCCTTGCCGTCGATATAGCCCCACTTGCCCTTCCAGCGCACCGCGGCCAGGCCGTGGTGGAAGTTGCCGACGCGTTCGAACTGCGGCTGCACCACGAGCTTGCCGTTGCCGTCGATGAAACCCCAGGCATGCCGGCGCAGCGACTGGTCGGTCGGCACGCGGTCGATTTCCTCCAGCGAGGACGGCAGCAGCACGGCGGCGCGATTGTCCGACAGCGGCCCGATGCAACCGGCGGGACCCTGGTAGTCCTGGATGTCGCGGCTGGTCGCGGCCGGATCCATCAGGCCGTCGACGCAGGGAATGCCGTTCTGGCGGTATTGCGCGTGGGCGGACAGCGACAGGCCGAGCGCGGCGACGGCGCAGGCGATACGGGTGGCGTGAAACGCGCGCGTGGTCATGATTGTTCTGCTTTGGTGGATTCGGGGACGGGCACGCCTTCGGTCCCGACGGCGTCGGGGCAGGTCAGCTTCTCGCGCGGCCAGGTCACGCGTTCCTGCGCGTCCATCACGATGATCTGGCCGCACAGCAGGCCGAAGATGGCGGTGGTCTTGCCGCGGGTGTCGATGAATTCGAGCAGGCGATCGCGGCGCACCAGCGCGCGGCCCTCCTTGAAGTCGCCGGCCCAGCCGAACTCGGGCGGGATCACGTAGCGCCCGCTCAGGTCGATGTAGCCGAGCAGCTTGCCGCTGCGCTGGTCGCGCCGCGCCAGCGCCAGGCCGTCGCGCAGCGGACCGAGCTTGTTGAAGTAGGGGCCGACGATGCGCTTGCCGGCGGCATTGACGAAACCGTAGCGGTCGCCGCTGCCGCGATAGGCCACCACGCCCTCGCTGGCGGTGCGCTCCTCGACAGTGAACTCGCCCTTGAAGCGCGTGATTTCGCGGCCCTGCAGGTCGGTCATGACGCTTTCCGCCGCGTCGCTGTCGCGGAAGATCACCCGCTGCATGGAGGCCAGCGGCGTGCCATCGCCGAGCTTTTCGAGCAGGGCCTTGCCGTTTTCGTCCATGAGGCGGTAGCGCTGGCCGTCGTAGACGCGCGCCAGGCCCTCGGGCTGGACGAAGAACGGATTGAACTCGCCGCTGCTGGCGGAGACCTTGAGGTTGCCGCGCGCGTCGATCGCGCCGTTGCGCGAACGGTATTGCACGTAGATCCAGTCGCCGAACTGATCCTGGCGCTCGGGCACGCCGTCGAACAGGCGGGTCATGCCGCCGTCGGCGTCGAACAGCAGCGTGCCGCCGTCCTTGCCCTGTCCCAGGTAGCGGCCCTGTTTCAGGTCCCGCGGTTTCTCGTGCAGCACCACGCTGCGCTTGCCGCTGGGCAGATGGATCAGGCGGTAGTCGTCGCGGTAGCCCGAGTCATTCTTGCCTTTGGGCTCGCGCGCCAGCAGGTAGCCGTTGCCGAGGTAGTCCAGGTCGTAGCTGCCGGCGTAGGTGGCCGGCACGACCCACTTGCCATGGCGGTCGATGATGCCCCAGCGGTCGCGGTCCTGCGCCTTGGCCCAGTCGTCCTGGAAATCCTCGATGCGGTCGAGCGTCGGCGCCACGGCGATGCTGGCGCCGCGGATGTTCCACAGGCCCCAGTGGCGGTTGCGGCGGTCGTCCTGCTTGTAGAAATAGAGCAGGTCGCCATTGATCTTTTCGCCGTTGACTTCGACGTGGGCCGGCAGCTTCTGCGCATTGCCGCGGGTGTCGATCAGCACGGCCTCGTCGCGGCTCATGGCCGGCGTGCGCGCCCAGCTGTAGGCGCCCTTGAAGCCGCCGATGCCGGCGTAGGTGGGCGGCAGGATCCAGTTGCCCTCGGCGTCGATGGCGCCGACGGTGCGCTTGCGCGTCTTCACCAGCAGCGGCGCGGCGGCGTCGTAGGTGCTCATGTCGTCCCAGTCGGGATTGGTGACGATCTTGCCCGAGCGCGTCAGGATGCCGGTGGGCTGCTGGTAGTCGTTCGGCCGCAGCAGGGCCAGCGGCAATTGGTCGGCGCCGGGCGCGGCCTCGCGCGAGCTGTCGTTGGCGCGCCGGGGGGAGAAGGGCAGCACGCGATATTGGCCCAGGCGTTCGGCGGTATCGCTGTCGAGCAACGCGGTGCCGTCGGCGCGGTAGATCTGGCGCAGCGTGGCTTCGCTGTCGGTGCCGGCCACCGCGACGCTGGTGGCGGCATCGGCCGCGGCTTCCCCGGCGTCGCTGGCGGCGGCATCGGCGGCGGCTTGCGAGATCGAAGAGCGTCGTGTAGGGAAAGAGTGTAGGCTATAGTGTAGATC